>ENA-UEPH01001169-UEPH01001169.1-human-gut-metagenome-genome-assembly--contig:-NODE-1169-length-26482-cov-6.860557_pt1 | contig 26482 bp, 26 predicted proteins | sample MGYA00242891_ERZ507898 | MGnify/ENA primary metagenome ERZ507898 (study PRJEB26167, sample SAMN06115411) | human gut metagenome | host: Homo sapiens | place: China:Guizhou | collected 2014-10-15... | reverse complement strand
CGGCTGCCTTCGGGCACTGCTGTCCATAAGCATACACATGGCTCATGACATCATGACGCACCAGTTTCTCACGTGCAACTGCTACGTCATAATTAATGTCATTGACATGTTCTTTCATCTCATCAATCATATCCTGTGTGATGACCGGCTTTCCATTCTCGGAAAGTCCAAGTTCCATCTCTGTCTCAGCCAGTGCGATCCAGAGTTTTCTCCATGTGGAAAATTTCATATCCTGGGAAAAAATGTACTGCATTTCCTTGCTGGCATAACGCTCAGAAAGAGGGCTTGTATATCTGTCTGTGCTCATGTTCTTCTCCTTTTATTTGATTACATTGGTAACAACTTATCGGCTCATCTTGCGCTCAAGATCAATCTCTTTGTCATAATACTCTCCGCGAATGTCCTGTTTCGGCGGTTCCATCGGGTATTTGCCCGTAAAACAGCCGGTACAGATCGGAAGTCCTTCCGCCATTTCTTTCAGACGGTCGATTCCGAGATAACCAAGGGAATCTGCTCCGATAATCTGGCGGATCTCTTCAATCGTACGGTTGTAGGCAATCAACTGCTCACGCGCCGGAATATCGGTTCCGAAATAACAAGGCCATAAAAATGGCGGAGAACTGATGCGTACATGCACCTCGGTTGCTCCTGCATCCCTTAACATGCGCACAATACGATCCGATGTCGTACCTCTTACAATCGAATCATCGATCATAATGACACGTTTCCCTGCCACTGCCTCACGCAGCACATTCAGCTTCACCTGTACGCTGGATTCCCTGCTGCTCTGCTTTGGCTTGATAAACGTACGTCCCACATAGCCGTTCTTGACAAAGGCTGTACCATACGGAATCCCGGATGCCAGAGAATAGCCAAGTGCTGCAGCATTTCCGGACTCCGGCACACCTGTCACCAGATCTGCCTCTACCGGCGAATCCTGTGCCAGAAACTTTCCGGCCTTGATCCGGCTTGCATATACACTCACCCCGTCAATATGACTGTCCGGTCTTGCAAAATAGATGTACTCAAAAATACAGCGTGCTTCCTTTTCTTTCGGAAGTGCCATGGTCATATCGGACTCAATACCTTTTTCCGGAGAAATGGTCACAACTTCTCCCGGCAGCACATCACGCACAAATGTTGCACCAATGGTGTCAAGTGCACAGGTTTCCGATGTGATAATATAAGAATTGTCACGCTTTCCGATACAAAGCGGCTTAAAGCCGTATGGGTCACGCGCCCCGATCAATTTACGCGGACTTGCCACAACCAGTGCGTAAGCTCCCTTAAGACGCTGGCACGCACGGCGCACAGCTTCTTCTGCTGACTGGGAATTCAACCGCTCCCTTGCGATATAGTAGGCAATCACCTCAGAATCAATGGTGGTCTGGAAAATTGCTCCCGTATATTCCAGCTCCTTGCGAAGCTGTGGTGCATTGATCAGATTGCCGTTGTGGGCAAGTGCCAATGTACCTTTGACATAATTTAACACGAGTGGCTGGGCATTTTCGCGGGTAGAAGAACCGGCCGTTGAGTAACGTACATGTCAGAGACTGGCTCAAGGCAAATACGGACAATGATTTCCTTCTTCCGGAAGAAGTTGTTACAAAGACCGTTGATAAGTACAAAGAAGCATATGAGCTTCTGACAGGTAAGCCTTTTCCAAGCGATATTTATAAGCTGGCAGACAGTTTTCTGAAACAGGATGACATTACGCTGATTGAGCGGAAGGACTATATTCAGCATCCGAAGGAGAGCGGCTACCGCAGTCTTCATCTGATCGTTCAGGTGCCGATCTTTTTACAGGATACAAAGAAACTGGTTTACGTGGAAGTACAGTTCCGTACGATCGCGATGGATTTCTGGGCAAGTTTGGAACACAAACTGCGCTACAAGAAGGATATTCCCGCCGAGACGGCAGACGCGATTGCCAAACAACTGCAAGACTGCGCGGAGGTCGTCGCACGGACGGACAAGCAGATGTACGACATTCGCAAACAGATTGAGGCATCCGGCGTCAAAGCGGGTGTGGAATAAACAGATCAAAGCGCTGCCTGAATCCCAAAGTGGGTTTGGCAGCGCCTTTTTGTTGCAAAACTGAACAAAAAAGGGAATTGCAAATAAAAAATAAACGTGTAATAATTTGCATATATCGTTTATGGATGCGGTTTCGGGAGGAAAGAATATGCGGGGAAAGATGCTGTTTGTTTCAATCGCGCTGCTGGTCATGCTGTTTTTCGTCGAAACGGCGTCGGCGCAGGTCAATGTCGCCACGCTTAAGCAGCTGCAAGCCGCGCTGGCAGGGAACGACGAAGAGATCATCGTGACCAAAACCATTGTAATCGATGAAGATTTAACGCTGGACGGCGGGGGAAAGACAGTCAAACTCGATTCAAATGCGCGCATACAGCTCATCAATTCGGCGACATTTGAGCATATCACGATCGACGGCGGCGAGCTTCAGCGGAGCAATCCATTGGTCGTTGTTGACGGCAACGGGGGTGTTACGCTGACGCTGGGAGACGGGGCGATCATACAGAATGCCCGGACGAGCGGAAATGGCGGCGCTATCGAACTGTCCAGCGCCAAACTTCAGATGAATGGCGGCAGGATTTTGAATTGCACGGCTCAAAACGGCGGAGGCATATATCTCGGCAGCTACTCGGTCGTTCAAATGGATGACGGAACCATTTCCAGATGCAAGGCGGATGAAAATGGCGGCGCTATTTTTTCCTATGTTGACAGCGGCAGCAACGAGGTCAATCTGACAGGCGGAACGATTGAAGGGAACAGCGCGAAGATCGGCGGAGGCGTGTATATCAATTATTATACGGTTGTCGAGCCGACGGCTGCCCCCCCCCCCGTTCAGGGCAGCGAAGCGCGCTGCTTCAGGGGCTGCATTCAACCGCACCGGCGGCACGTTCTGCGGCAATACGGCGACGGAAGGCGGCGCGGATTTGGCGATTGTTTCCGGCAGTCTTGTTTCGCTGGGCACGCCGGAAGGGCAGTATAAAGGCAAAACCGTAAACGGCTGGTATTGGGATAAACTTCACTCGCGCTACAACGCGCAGACGAACAGCCAACCGTATGACGACCAGGAGACGGAAAACGTATATCTGATCGCGGCGTATACGCCCGTTTATGCGGATGTGACCTTCGTGGATGCGCTGAACGGCACGCGCCAAAGCGTCAGCATCGAAACGGGCGAGAAAATCGGCGCGAAATTCCCCGGCAATCTGAAAGCGGAGGGATATACCTTCGTCGGCTGGTACACCGCGCCGGAGGGCGGCGACGCGCTTAGCGCTGACAGCGTGATTACGCAGGCTGTCACCCTGTATGCGCGATGGACGAAGAACGCCACGCCGACCCCGACAGCTACGCCTACGGCAACCTCGACAGCTACGCCTACGGCAACCCCGACGGCCACGCCGACGGCAACCCCGACAGCTACGCCTACGGCAACCCCGACGGCCACGCCGACGGCAACCCCGACAGCCACGCCGACGGCAACCCCGACAGCGACACCCACGGCTGTGCCGAACCCGACAAATCTGCCCAAGACGGGCGACGGCGCAGAGCCGATGCTCTGGCTGGCGGCGCTGACCCTGTGCGCAGGCGGGCTGATGATGCTGCGCAGAAGAAGATAATTCAAAATGCAAGTGGGAACGCGGCTTGACGGCCGCGTTTCTTTTTTGTTTTATCAGGAATTACACAAAAATCATCTGCGAGTGCGAAACTTTGAAGATTTGTAAATCGCAGTATAAGCACAGCTCGATTCTCCGTTTCGATATTTGTTAGTATTGACTAATTGTGTTTCCATCTGTTACTGTATAAAAAGACATATTTGTGCGACTTTCACGAAGAAACATGGAGGCGTGATATGAGCAGACTCAAAATTGCAATCGAGAACGAGGCGGTTCAGACCGTAGAGCGTCTGTATAAGGATCTGGAACGCCGCATTGTAGCCAGCCCGCCCGGCATCTGCCCGGTGGATCTGGCGCTGAACTTCCTTCGGCTCTGCCATGCGCAGACCTGTGGAAAATGCGTGCCCTGCCGCATCGGATTGGGACAGCTGGCGACGTATCTGGAAGATGTGCTCGACGGACGCGCGACAATGGCAACGCTTGGTGAAATCGAGCGGCTGGCGAAGGACATCGAGATTTCGGCGGACTGTGCCATCGGCACGGAAGCGGCGCGGATGGTGCTGCGCGGTCTGGACGGGTTCAGAGACGAATACGTCGCCCATATCCAGACGGGCAACTGCACCTACCACATCAACCAGCCCGTGCCCTGCGTGGCGCTGTGCCCGGCAGGTGTGGATATTCCGGGCTACATCGCGCTCATCCGCGAAGGGCGCTGCGCCGATGCGGTGCGCCTGATCCGCAAGGATAATCCGTTCCCGACGGCGTGCGCGCTCATCTGCGAGCATCCGTGCGAGGCGCGCTGCCGCCGCAACATGCTGGATTCCTCGGTCAACATTCGTGGACTCAAGCGCTATGCGGTGGATAACGCGGGCGTTGTGCCCGCTCCCGTCTGCGGGCCGAGTACGGGCAAGCGTGTCGCCATCGTCGGCGGCGGGCCGAGCGGCCTGAGCGCGGCATATTATCTCCAGCTGATGGGCCACAGCTGCACCGTTTTTGAACTGCGGCCCAAGCTGGGCGGCATGCTGCGCTACGGCATACCAAACTATCGTTTCCCGCGTGAACGCTTGCAGGAGGATATCGACTGCATCCTTTCCACGGGCGTTGAAATCAAATACAACACAAAAATCGGGGAAAGCCTCACGATTGACGACTTGCGCAGGCAATACGACGCGGTGTATGTCTCCATTGGCGCGCAGAGCGACAAAAAGGTGGGGATCGAGGGCGAAGAGAGCAAGAACGTCTATTCGGCAGTCGATCTGCTCGGCTCCATCGGCAGCGACAATCCGCCGGATTTCACGGGCAAACGCGTGGTTGTCATCGGCGGCGGCAACGTGGCGATGGACTGCGTGCGTTCGTCGCTCAGACTGGGCGCGAGCGAAGCCAAGATCGTTTACCGCCGCCGCAAAGAGGATATGACCGCTCTGCCCGAAGAAGTGGACGGCGCGCTGGAGGAAGGCTGCGGACTGATGCAGCTGCATGCGCCGCTCCGCATTGAGGCGGACGAAAACGGCAATGCCTGCGCGCTATGGGCGCAGCCGCAGATCATCGGCAAAATCGACGCGTGGGGACGCGCAAAGGTCTCCGCAGCGGCGAAAGAGCCGGTGCGCATCGCGGCGGATGTGGTGGTCGTCGCTATCGGCCAGGGCATCGAGACGAGACACTTTGAGCAGGCGGGCATGTCCGTCAAGCGCGGCAACCTCGCGGCTCTGCCGGACGGCATGGTTTCCGATCTGCCGGGCGTATTCGCGGGCGGCGACTGCGTAACCGGCCCGGCGACCGTCATCCGCGCGATTGCGGCGGGCAAGGTCGCGGCGGCCAACATCGATAATTATCTCGGATTCAACCACCTGATTTCCGTGGATGTGGATATTCCGGCGGCCATTTCGGAGGATAAGCACCACTGTGCGCGTGTCAACCTTGGCGAAAAGGATGCACAGGAGCGCAAGGACAACTTTGAACATATCGAATGCGGCATGACCGCGCAGGAAGCCGCGCAGGAGTGTGGGCGTTGTCTGCGCTGCGATCACTACGGATACGGCATTTTCAAAGGAGGCAGAGCGGCGATATGGTAAACGTGACAATCGACGGCGTGCGCGTGAGCGTAGAAGAAAACACCACCATCATGGACGCGGCGGCGGCGGTCGGCGTGCGCATTCCGCGGCTGTGCTATTTGAAGGATATCAACGAAATCGCGGCCTGCCGCGTGTGTCTGGTGGAGGTGGACGGGCATGAGCGCCTGTTGACCTCCTGCAACAATACGGTGACGGAGGGCATGGTCATCCACACCAACTCGCCCCGCGTGCGTCAGGCGCGTCGGACGAATGTGCAGCTGATTCTCTCCCAGCATGACTGCCGCTGCGCGGTCTGCGTGCGGAGCGGCAACTGTTCGCTTCAACAGCTGGCCAACGACATGGGCTGCATCGGCAATCCTTACGGCGAAAAGCCGGAGACAAGCGGTTGGAACATGGATTTTCCGCTGATCCGCGACAACGCGAAGTGCATCAAGTGCATGCGCTGCATTCAGATCTGCGACAAGGTGCAGAATCTCGGCGTGTGGGACGTGATGGGCACGGGCAGCCGCACGACCGTCAACGTCGCCAACGGACGCAAGATTGAGGCGGCGGATTGCTCGCTGTGCGGCCAGTGCATCACGCATTGCCCGGTGGCGGCGCTTCGTGAGCGCGACGATACGGACAAGGTACTCGAAGCGCTGCACAATCCGGATACGGTGACGGTGGTGCAGGTTGCGCCCGCTGTGCGCGCGGCATGGGGCGAGCAATTCGGCCTGCTGCCGGAAGTCGCGACGGAAAAGCGGCTGGCGACGATTCTGCGTCATATGGGCGTGGAATATGTTTTCGACACGAATTTCGCGGCTGACCTGACGATCATGGAGGAGGGCACGGAGTTCATCGAGCGTTTTACCCATCCGGGCAGCGCGCCGATGCCGATGTTCACCAGCTGCTGCCCCGGTTGGATGCGCTTCGTTAAGACGCAGGCGCCGGAACTGCTGGGCAACATTTCCACCTGCAAATCGCCCCAGCAGATGTTCGGCGCGATCACCAAGACCTATTTCGCGGAGAAAATGGGCATCGATCCGGCGAAAATCTGCTGTGTGTCGATCATGCCGTGCGTGGCGAAGAAGGACGAATGCACATGGCCGGGCATGGACAGCGCGGGCGCAGGGCAGGACGTGGATTATGTGCTGACCACGCGTGAGCTGGCGCGCATGATTCGCGCGGAGGCCATCGATCCGAGCGCCGTGCCGGAGAGCGAATACGATTCGCCGCTGGGGGAATACACGGGTGCAGGCGTGATCTTCGGCGCGACCGGCGGCGTGATGGAAGCGGCGCTGCGCACGGCCTTCAAACTGGTGACGGGCAAAAACCCCGGCCCGGATGTGTTCCGCGAGGTGCGCGGCATGAAGCCTTGGAAAGAAGCGGAGTTTAACATCGGCGGCGCTGTGGTGCGCGCGGCGGTGGTTCACGGGCTGGGCAACGTGCGCAAGCTGATTGCGGCGGTTGAGCGCGGCGAAGCGCAATATGACTTTGTGGAGGTTATGGCCTGTCCGGGCGGCTGCGTCGGCGGCGGCGGACAGCCGATTCACGATGGGCAGGAGTTTGCCGAAAAGCGCGCGCCCGTGCTTTACGCCATCGACAAGAAGAAACCGATTCGTTTCAGTCACGAAAACCCGGAGGTTAACCGGCTCTATGAAACCTATCTGGAAAAGCCGTGTTCCCCCAAATCACATCATTTGCTGCATGTGGAGCATAAAATCTAACTGAAAAATCGCCCGTGTTTGGATGAAATCCAATCATGGGCGATTTGTTATACGCAAATCAGACGAATTGCAAGCGCGAAGCGAAGGAAGGCGTCTGAGAAACTGTGTTCCTCAAGCGGGTTTGGGCGGCAGCCCAACGTTTACTCAAACGCGGAGAACTCGATTTCCTGAACGCGCAGAAGCTCATGCTCGCCTTCAAGACCGTCAAAAACATACACCAGCGCATAGCCAGGCTGCGCGTCCGGTACGACGACGGTCGTTTCACACAGAAAGCAGTAATTTGTGCCCGCGACAATCTGCGTGCCCAGCAGCGCAATCGGCTTGTAAACGCAGCCCTCAAGGCCATCCAGCGCCGCATTCAGCGCGTCCAGCGCTTCGGTTGGAATCTCGGTCGGGTTGTCGGTGTAAGCGCTCCAGCCGCCGAGAATCGGCTCCTCGGCCAGCACGGGAAACGCGAAGGCGGTCAGCAGCAGGGCGGCAAGCGCCAGAAGAGCAAAAATCTTTTTCATGATGAATCTTCCTTTCAATCGTTGGGTTTAACCGGATTGTACGTTCATTTTTATTTCGTACACCCTTTAGACGATCGGAAAAAAAGGAAAGGTTCCGTCATTTTGAAATCTTTTTCTTCGGTTTGGGCGAGGGCAGTTCATCGCAGGTTGCTGCGGCCAGCGCACAGAGCAGGTCGCGGTTATCCACGTTTTCGATGAGCAGGCAGTCTTTTGCGCCGGGATAGGGCGGGCCCAGCAGGCAATCCGGAACGAGCGCGCGCCCGGCTTTCGTCGGTTTCACAAAGAGCGTGTCGTCGCAGACGGAAGCGAACATTTTTCCGTTTAAATACAGACCGTATTCGCCAAACATCTTTTTGAATGTGATTGTGCCGCAGGGCGAGAGCTGATCGGCAATGTACTGCACCAGTTCGGGACTTGAGGCCATAGACGGTTCTCCTTTGTTTTTTTACGGATAGGAAAGGAATAAAGGCGCCCGCGTGTATAAAAGGCTTTGAAGCCTTATGGACTGCGGCGGAAATGCAGGCAGGCTCAGTCTGAGTATAACAGAAGATGGACAAAAAGAAAAGAGCGCCGAAACGACGCTCTCGGAAAAATGCGCTTACATGTCGAACACGCCCATGATGACGATACCGATAAACACCATCAGGATGGAGATGTAGTGCTTGACGCTCAGCTTTTCCTTGAGGAAAATGCGGCTCCAGAGCACGGACGCGGCACAGTAGGAGGAGATGATCGGGGCGCTCATGGCGACGTGCGCGCTATCCGCCAGAGCATAGATATAGAAGAACTGGCCGATGGTTTCGCAGACAGCGCCCACGTACTTCGGCGCTTCGGTGCGCGGGGTCAGCTTCTCGTGTTTGACGAAGAGCACATATGCGCCGCAGAGCAGGCCCGCAACAAGGAAGGTCAGTTCGTAAGCGACGTTGGCGGAATCCTCGCTCAGGGTTTCAAGCACAAGGCTGTCCGCAAACGTGCCCGCCGCATCCAGGATGCAGTAGGCAATCGGGAGAAGCAGCGCCAGCAGGGACTTGGCATACTTGTGATTGCTCGCCTGCTGACGGGCCGCACGCAGCTCGTCGTCTTCCGTGGCCTCGGTGACGCCCAGCGCAACCACGCCGACGGCCACCAGCGCGATGGCGGCCAGCTGCCACGCATTCATGTCGCCGATGCCGCTCATGGCGATCGTAGCGATGGCCACCAGCGCGCCGGAAGAATTACAGATCGGGGAAGAAATGGACAGTTCGATGTAGCGCAGACCGATATAGCCCATCGCCATCGAGAGGATGTAGAGCAGGGAGACGGGCAGATAGGTCATAATGATCTGCATGTTGATCTCTACGCCGTTTACGAAGATCTCAAAACAGGCGTGCAGACCCATCACAATGCCGACCGCCATGACCATCTTCAGGTGCGCGGTTTTGTCGTTGGCCTCGCGGCAGCCAATCTTGGAAAACAGGTCAGAGCCGCTCCAGCAGAGCAGCGCAATCACGGAAAACCAGAACCACATATGTTTGCATCCTTTCAAGTATTTTTAATTTGAATTTACAGATTGACCAATCCGGCTTCGACCATCTTTTGCAGGCTCATCAGGATGCCGAGTTTGGCATGCACCCACGTCAGGCCGCCCTGGAAATAGACGGCATACGGCGGGCGGATCGGACCGTCGGCGGAAAGTTCGATGGAAGAACCCTGCACAAACGCGCCGGCCGCCATGATGACCTGGCTGTCATAACCGGGCATGTCGCCGGGGATGGGGGAAACATAGCTGTCCACCGGCGCGGCGGCCTGAATGCCGCGGCAGAAGGCGATCATCGCTTCTTCGCTGCCCAGCTCGACCGCCTGAATGATATCGTGGCGGGATTCGGTGGAATTGGGCACGACGCGGTAGCCAAGCTTTTCATAGATGTTCGCGGCGAAAATAGCGCCCTTGAGCGCGCCGGAGACGACCGTCGGCGCGAGGAAGAAGCCCTGATAGAGCGCTGTCATCAGGCCGAGGTTGGCGCCGACTTCCTGACCCAGACCGGGCGCGGAAAGGCGATAGGCGCAGCGATCCACACAGGCTTTCGTGCCGCAGATATAGCCACCGATGGGCGCGAGACCGCCGCCGGGATTTTTAATCAGCGAACCGACGATCATATCCGCGCCGACATCGCTGGGCTCGATGGTCTCCACAAACTCGCCGTAGCAGTTATCGACCATGCAGATGATGTTTGAACGGATGGATTTGACAAACGCGATCAGCTCGCCGATCTGCTTGACGGAGAGCGTCGGGCGGGTGGCGTAGCCCTTGCTGCGCTGAATGGTGACCAGTTTGGTGCGCTCGTTGATGGCGGCGCGAACGCCGTCGTAATCGATTGAACCGTCGGCTTTGAGCGGTACTTCGGCATAGCTCACGCCGTATTCCTTGAGGGAGCAGGCGCTTTCGCGGATGCCGATGACCTCTTCGAGCGTGTCATACGGGCGGCCGACGGGGGAGAGCAACTCGTCGCCTGGCAGCAGGTTGGCACTCAGGGCGATGGTGAGCGCGTGTGTGCCGCAGGTGATCTGCGGACGGACAAGCGCGGCTTCCGTATGGAAGCAGTCGGCATAAACGCGCTCAAGCGTGTCGCGGCCGACGTCGTTATAGCCGTAACCGGTTGTGCCCGCAAAACAGGCAACGTTGACCCTGTTTTTCTGCATGGCTGCGATGACCTTGGCCTGGTTATATTCCGCCACGCGGTCGATTTCATCGAAACGCGGACGCAGCGCGGCGAGCACCTCTTCGCCGAAGCTGTATACCGCGTCGGAGACGCCGGTCTGAGCGAAAACATTCTGACTCATGGATATGCCCCTTCTTTTCCTATTTGATCGAGAATACGTTCGGCGAGACTGCTGAGCACGTCGGGTTTGGTGACAATCATGCCGTTTTCCTCGTCGCCGAGGATGAGCAGCGTATCGCCGGGATGGATGCCGTAAAGCTCACGTGCATCTTTGGGAATGACAATCTGCCCGCGTTCGCCGACTTTTGCCGTTCCGAAGATATGGCGGGCTTTTTTCATCCCCAGCACATGTTTGCCTGATGGCAGATGAATCCCTCCAATCACATTTTTCATACTTTTCACACGATACGATAGAATAGCAGACAAAGCGGGCAATGTCAAGAATGAATCGAAAAAAAAGAGAAGAAGAGAACTTTCCTTTATAACAGCAGAAAAAGATGCGGATGGAGAAAAAGAAAAAACGAAAAAAGTGCAAAAAAATGCAAAAAAACGGTTGACACGGGCGCGGATGTCCTGTATAATACATCTCGTGCTTGAGAACAGCTTACGGAGTGTAGCGCAGCTTGGTAGCGCACGTGCTTTGGGAGCATGGGGTCGGGGGTTCAAATCCCTTCACTCCGACCATTTTCTTCAGGCAAAGCCATTTATGGCCCCGTGGTCAAGAGGTCAAGACACCGCCCTTTCACGGCGATAACAGGGGTTCGATTCCCCTCGGGGTCACCATTTTTCTTCTTTTTTGATGGTTCTTCAGGGGCCTTTAGCTCAGTGGTCAGAGCAGGCGGCTCATAACCGCTCGGTCCGGGGTTCGAAACCCTGAAGGCCCACCATTTATGGCGCGGTAGTTCAGTCGGTTAGAATGCCAGCCTGTCACGCTGGAGGTCGAGGGTTCGAGCCCCTTCCGCGTCGCCATTTGCCTTGGTAGCTCAGTCGGTAGAGCAGGAGACTGAAAATCTCCGTGTCGGTGGTTCGATTCCGCCCCAAGGCACCATTATGCGGTAGTAGCTCAGTGGTAGAGTGCCACCTTGCCAAGGTGGATGTCGCGAGTCCGAATCTCGTCTACCGCTCCACTGTGGCGCCATGGCCAAGCGGTAAGGCAAAGCTCTGCAAAAGCTTCATTCTCCAGTTCGATTCTGGATGGCGCCTCCAGATGAAGACTCAGACGGTTGTCTGGGTCTTTTCTTATGGAAGAATGAGGCAGAGCGTCGCTTGCACAAGGAAACGAGGGTTTGATCGACCCTCGTTTTTTGTATGCGGCGGACAGCGATCGAGCAGACGTCGATCCGATGGGTTTAAAGCGGGTTGAGTTTGAAAGGGAAATGTGATAGAATACAAAAAAACGAAACGAGGACCCATAGATGAAGAAAAAAATGCGACTCGGCACGCTGGCAATGCTCTGTGTATTGCTGCTGACGGCGGCTTCGGCGCTGGCGGAATGCACCGGAGATCATCCTTTCGGCCCGTGGAAGACCAAGCGAAACCCGACCTGTCGATTGGAAGGTCTTGATTTCCGTTACTGCCGCGAGTGCGACCACTGGGAAAAGCGATACACCAAAAAGCTGCCGCACGAGGTTGAGGAATGGACGATCACCAGAGAGCCGACCTGCACGCAGGAGGGGCGCAAGGAAGGCGCCTGCTCAGCCTGCAAGCAGACGGTATCCAGAAGGATCGAGATGCTTCCACATGAATATGGCGAGATGACCGTCGCCGTTGAGCCGACCTGTACGCAAAACGGAAAGGGCGAATCGTTTTGCGCGGTCTGCGGTCGCAAAAAGATGGAAACCCTTGCGAAACTGGGGCATGACTGGGGCGAAGTCAGCGTGACGCAGGAGCCGACCTGTGCGAAAAAAGGCAAAGGCAAGCAGATTTGCGCCCGCTGCGGCAAGACGCAGACGGTTTCCATCGATCATCTGGAACATGTCTACGGCGAATACACCGTGACGAGCCAGCCGGATGGCAAGAAGAAGGGAACGCGCGTGGCGGCCTGTACGCTCTGCGGCAAGGAGCGCACCGAACGGTTCTACGACGAGGGCACGCTCTACGAGGACATGGAGCCGTGCGAAGCTGTAATCACGATGCAGACGCAGCTCAAGGATTTGGGTTATTACAATGGAAGCATCCGCACAGGCAAATTCGGTGAGGGGACAACCCGCGCCGTCGCCAAGTTCCAGCAGGCCAACGGGCTGAAACAAAGTGGCATTGCCGATCCCGCGACGCTTGAAGCGATTCAAAGCGCATGGGAGAAGCATAATCAATAACGGTATATTTTTAAAAGAAAGCGATCAGGGTTTTGCGGAGGATGAAACGGGCGTTTCGATCTCTTTGCACACATCCACCCAGCCTTTGGCGTTTGCGACCTGTTCCAGCTCGGCAAGGGTCAGCTTGACGGCGCTGTGGTCGTTGCCCGCCGCCGGATAGACGGTTTCAAACTGCCGCAGACTCTCATCCAGATACACGTCCACGTTGTCCGGCACGCCGAACGGGCAGACGCCGCCCGGCGCGTGGCCAATCAGGCGCTCGACATCCTCGAAGGGAATCATCTTGGCTTTGGTGCGAAACGTATCCTTATACTTGCGGTTATCGACTTTTGCCGTGCCTTCGGTGAGAATGAGCACGGCTTTGTCGCCCTGCAAAAAGGACATGGTCTTGGCAATCATGCCGGGCTGAACGCCCAACGCCTGCGCGGCTTCGGAGACTGTCGCAGTGGAAGCGGCCAGCTCGATGATGTGATCGGCGTAGCCAAGAGCGGAAAGACAGGCTTTTGCTTTTTCGATGGACATGGGGGAGGACTTCCTTTCATTGGGTAGATAGAAAAAGAAAAACCCTCAACGGCGCGAAGCTCGTCAAGGGTTTTTCATGGTGCACCCAACAGGATTCGAACCTGTGGCCTTTTGATTCGTAGTCAAACGCTCTATCCAGCTGAGCTATGGGTGCAATCTTCATTTTTTTGTTCCGGTCACTTGGAACGAAAATGATTATACCGCGAATTGCGGAGAATGTCAATACTTTTTTGAAAAATATTTTCCATTTTCTTGCCTTGCGCCCGAAACGCGGAATTTCTGCAAAAACCAGAGCGACTTTTGGGGGATGAGCGACGGCGGGTAAAGAGCGAAAGGAAGATGAATTTTTTTCTTGTTCAAACAAGAAAAAAGCGTCGAAAACCGGGAAAAAGTGAGATGAAAGAGAATGGACGGCAAAGAAATGAAACATCAGATGTTTCCAAAAGAAAAACTGTGGATAAAATGCGTTATCCACAGTTGGAGGACAAAAACGCCGTTTCATCTGTGGACAACTGTGGATAACTTAGTGGAAAAGTCGATTTTCCTGTGATTTCTACAAAAAATGCTGTGGACAAATCGGGGGATAACTGTGGGGAGATGTTGGAAAACCGGGGGATAACCAGCGGAAAAGTTCGACAGAATGGTTGCGAAAAAATAAAATTGGATGGAAATATAAACTTTATGGCGCGGGCGTGTCATCTTTTGGGCACAGTCAGCATATTTGTGGCCGAAGTCGGGAGAGGGGGACGGCCATGCGGGGGAGAGCGGTTAAATGGGCGTGGCTCACGGCCAGCGCGCTGTGTACGGCGCTGCTGTTTGCCTGCGCCGGGGAAAACGCTGTGCAGACCTTTCGGGCGCAGCAGCGGACGGAAGAAGCTGCGGGCGTTGAGGAAAGCGGGCAGCTTTCCGGTTATGTGATTGCGCTGGATGCGGGGCACGGCGGATACGACGGCGGCGCAGTCGGACGGGTGAGCGGCACGGCGGAAAAGGGGCTGAATCTCGATGTGACACAGAGGCTGAAAGCCATTTTGGAGGCACAGGGCGCCAGAGTCGTGATGACGCGGACGGACGACTATGCGCTGTGCGACGAAGATCCGCCGATTCGCAAAAAGCTTCAGGACATGCAGCGCCGCGCGGCGATTATCGAAAGCGGCGGCGCGCAGATGGTGCTTTCCATTCATATGAACGAATACGCGGGGCGAAACCAGAGCGGGCCCCAGGCGTTCTATCGGGAGGGATGTCCGGCCGGACGGCTTTTGGCGGGCGCAATTCAGGACGCGATGAACGAAAAACTCTCCCCCAAAAAGACAAGAACGGCGCTCGGCGGAGATTATTACATTCTGACGCTGGGCGTGCCAAGCGTGCTGGTGGAGTGCGGCTTTTTATCCAACGCGAAAGAGGAAGCGCTGCTGCTGACTGAAGATTACCGCCAGCGGGTCGCGCAGGCGATTGCCAGCGGTGTTTTGGCGTGGGCCAATCTGCCGGAAGAGAAGCCGCAGGCGCTTCCGGCGGTGGACAGGAGCGGTGAACCGCACGCTGAAACATGAACGTCAGACAACCTGTCAACCTGTTTGATGAAAAGTATTCAGGATTTGACCCAATAACGCATTCTTTCAAAAGAATATGGCTTGACAGCCTGTGGCCGTCGTGATAAGATACTTGTAAATATTTCGGCGATGACGAGGAAGAATCCGCGTGGAAACGCTAAGCGAGGGAGCGGCGGTGCGAGGCTCCTGCGAAGGCGCGCGGGCTGGTCGCCTCGGAGCCGCAGGCTGAACGCCGTATGCGCTGTGTAGGTCTGCCGGTTTTCCTCCGTTACGGGGAAACGAGCATGATATGTGTGCTCAATGAGCGTGCGCAGGCACGGAATTTAGGTGGTACCGCGAAAGCAGCCTTTCGCCCTAAAGCGGGGTGAGAGGCTGCTTTTTTAACTATCAGGAGGAGTGAACAATTCGGATGAAACTCAACGGAGCGGCGATTCTGATTGAATGCCTCATCGAGCAGGGCGTTGGAACCGTGTTCGGCTTCCCCGGCGGCGCGGTTTTGCCGATTTACGATGAACTTTACAAGCGTCAGGACCGCATTCATCACGTGCTGACCGCGCATGAGCAGCACGCGGGACACGCGGCGGACGGCTATGCGCGCGCCAGCGGCAAGACGGGCGTGTGCATCGCCACCAGCGGCCCCGGCGCGACCAATCTGGTGACGCCGATTGCGACGGCGTACATGGATTCCACGCCGATCGTCTTTATCACCGGCAACGTGCCGCAGAGTTTGATGGGCACGGATTCCTTTCAGGAAGCGGATATTTCCGGCATGACGATGCCCGTCACCAAGCACAACTATCTGGTCACGCGGGTGGATAAGCTGGCCGACATCGTCCGCGAGGCGTTTTACATCGCATCGAGCGGCCGCCCCGGCCCGGTGCTGATCGACATTCCGAAAGATGTGCAGATCGCCGAGACGGAATACGAGCCGGCCAGCGGCGCGCAGCTGATTCCTAAACTTTCCATGAAGCATCCGACGGCGCAGCTTCGCCCCGAAGGCGAGGCGCTGGAACGCTACAAGGTGAAGGCCGCGCCCCGGCTGGAGCAGGCGGCCAAACTGATCGCCGAGGCGCAGAAGCCGCTGATTTACTGCGGCGGCGGCGTGATCCTCTCCGGCGCGGAAAGCGAACTGCTGGCTTTTGCCGACCGGGTGGATGCGCCCGTGGTTTCCACGCTGATGGGGCTGGGCGCGGTGCCGGCGGACAATCCACGTATGCTGGGCATGCTGGGCATGCACGGCACGCACGCGGCGAACATCGCCATGCAGCGCTGCGACCTGCTGATTGCCGTCGGCGTGCGTTTCTCTGACCGCGCGCTGGGCAATGCGGCGACGTTCGCGGCGCAGGCCAAAGTGCTGCACATCGACATCGACCGCGCGGAAATCAACAAGAACGTTTCGACCACGCTGCATATCACGGGCGATGCGCGCGTGGTGCTCGATCTTCTGCTCCCGCGCGTGGAGCAGAAGGATAACACGCAGTGGATGCAGCAGGCGCACAGCATGATGGAGGAGTATTTGAGCGACGAACTGTTTGAGCCGCGCAAGATTCTCCGCCAGATGGCCGCAATTGCGCCGGAAATCACCGTCGCGACGGATGTCGGCCAGCACCAGATGTGGACGGCGCAGCATTTCCCGTTCTTGCATCCGCGTCAGCTGATCACCAGCGGAGGCCTGGGCACGATGGGCTTTGGCCTCGGCGCGGCGATGGGCGCGGCGGCGAGCGATCCTCAGGGAAAGCCGGTGGCGCTGATTACGGGCGACGGTTCGTTCCGCATGAACCTGACCGAGCTTTCCACCATCGGGTATTACAACATCCCGGTGATCGTCGTCATCTTCAACAACGGCACGCTGGGCATGGTGCGCCAGTGGCAGACGCTGTTTTTCGGTCACCGTTACAGCCAGACGACGCTCGACCGCGGGCCGGATTTCATGAAACTGGCGGAGGCTTACGGCCTGAGCGGCATGCGGGTGGATACGGTGGAAGCGTTTGCGGCGGCGTTTAAAACGGCTGTGGAGAAACGCGAACCCTGCATCATCGAGTGCATGCTGGATATCGACGAGATGGTTGCGCCGATGGTTGCGCCGGGTTCGCCGATCGACTCGTTCTGCCTGAACTGACGGAGGTGTGCGGCTATATGCTGATGAATCCCGAAAACCTGCGCCGCTATACCGTCGGCGTGCTGGTTTCCAACGAACCGGGTGTGCTTTCCCGCGTATCCGGCCTGTTTTCCCGGCGCGGCTTCAACATTGAGAGCCTTGCCGTCGGCCCGACGCAGGACAGCGAAGTCTCCCGCATTACCATTGTGGTGCTCGGCGACGACGCGCACATCGAGCAGCTGGTGCAGCAGCTCTACAAGCTTATTTGCGTGCAGAAGGTGCAGGTGCTCAGCAATCGCAACGACGTGGAGCGCCAGCTGCTGCTGGTCAAGGTCGCCGCGAGCGTGAAGGAGCGCGAGGGGCTGATGCGGCTGGTGGATATCTTCAAGGCGAAGGTGCTGGACGTGACCAAATCCTCGATGATTCTGGAAATCACGGGCGACAACGACAAGATCACCGCGATGATGCGGCTGCTGGAGGATTACGGCATTCTGGAACTGGTTCGCACGGGCGTTGTCGCGCTGGAACGCGGCGACGACGTGATGAGCTCGGACATTTTTGAGTAACAGGGCTACGCTGGGCTACCGCCCAGACCTGTTTGGGGACGAGTCCCCAAACCCCATCATCTTCGCTTCGCGAAGAAAGAATAAATACAAAACCATAAAATGTGGAATCCAGGAACCGCCGGTTCTTGGCATGGTTTGGGGCGGCGCCCCAATCGTATCCGCTTTTTGAAAAAACAAGGAGGACAAACAAAATGGCACAGATGTTTTACGCGCAGGACTGCAACCTTGATTATCTCATGGGCAAAAAGATTGCCATCGTCGGCTACGGCTCTCAGGGACACGCGCACGCGCTCAACCTGCGTGACTCCGGCTGCGACGTGATTGTTGCGCTGTACGAGGGCAGCAAGAGCTGGAAGAAGGCCGAGGAGGCCGGGCTGACCGTCATGACCACCGCCGAGGCCGCCAAGGTCGCCGACATGATCATGATCCTCATCAACGACGAAAAGCAGGCCGCGATGTATCACAAAGACATCGAGCCGTATCTACGCCCCGGCATGATCCTCGCCTTCGCGCACGGCTTCAACATCCACTTTGGCTGCATCAAGCCGCCGAAGGATATCGACGTGGTGATGATCGCGCCGAAGGGCCCCGGCCACACCGTCCGCAGCCAGTATCTGGAAGGCAAAGGCGTGCCCGACCTCATCGCCGTCTACCAGGATGCTTCCGGTAAGGCGCAGGATTACGCGCTGGCGTATGCCGCGGGCATCGGCGGCGCGCGCGCGGGCATTCTCAAGACGACCTTCCGCGAGGAGACCGAGACCGACCTGTTCGGCGAGCAGTGCGTCCTCTGCGGCGGTGTGACCGCGCTGATGAAAGCGGGTTTTGATACGCTGGTTGAGGCGGGCTATCAGCCGGAGAACGCGTATTTCGAGTGCATCCACGAGATGAAGCTCATCGTTGATCTCATCTTCGCGCACGGCTTTGCGGGCATGCGCTATTCCATCTCCAACACGGCCGAATACGGCGATTACGAGATCGGCCAGCGCCTGATCACCGAGGAGACCAAGAAGGAAATGAAGAAGGTGCTCACCGAGATTCAGGATGGCACCTTCGCCCGCAACTGGCTGCTGGAAAACCAGAGCGGCTGTGTCCACTTCCTCGCCAAGCGCCGCATCGAGGCGGGCAGCCAGCTGGAGGAAGTCGGCAAAGATCTGCGCAGCAAGATGAGCTGGGGCACGAAAGTGGAGGAACTGTAAGATGGCAGTCAGTGATCGCGTTAAGAGCGGCCCGGAGAAAGCGCCGCATCGTTCCCTGTGGAAAGCGCTCGGCCTGACCGACGAGGAGCTGAAGCTTCCGTTGATTGGCGTGGTGAGCGCAAAGTCGGAGTGTGTGCCGGGTCACAACCACCTGAACAACATCGCACAGGCCGTCAAGGACGGCATCCGTCTGGCGGGCGGCGTGCCGGTCGAGTTCCCGGCCATCGGCGTGTGCGACGGCATTGCGATGGGCCACGTTGGCATGAAGTATTCCCTCGCGTCCCGCGAACTGATTGCGGACAGCTGCGAGTCGATGGCCATGGCCCACGGCTTTGACGGCATGGTGTTCATCCCGAACTGCGACAAGATCGTTCCCGGCATGCTGATGGCGGCGCGCCGCCTGAATCTGCCCGCGATGGTCATTTCCGGCGGCCCGATGATGCCCGGCCGCATGCCCGGCGGCAGCGGCGACATGGATTTGAACTCCGTGTTTGAGGCGGTCGGCGCATATAAGGCGGGCAAGATGGACGACGCTCAGCTCAACGCGGTCGAATCCTCCGCGTGCCCCGGCTGCGGCAGCTGTTCCGGCATGTTCACCGCCAACTCCATGAACTGTATCACCGAGGTCATCGGTATGGCGCTGCCGGGCAACGGCACGATTGCCGCCGTGGACGCGGCGCGCATCCGTCTGGCGAAAAAGACCGGCATGCGCATCGTCGAGCTGGTCAAAGAAGGCCTGACGCCGGACAAGATCATGACCGAATCCGCGTTCCGCAACGCGCTCTGTCTGGATATGGCGCTGGGCTGCTCCACCAACACCGTGCTGCACCTGCCCGCCATCGCGCACGAAGCGGGCATCGACTTCGACCTGAACTGGGTCAACGAGGCCAGCGCCAAGGTGCCGAATCTGTGCCACCTCGCCCCGGCGGGTTATCACCACGTCATCGATCTGCATCTGGCGGGCGGCGTGATGGGCGTGCTCAGCGAGTTGAAGGGCCGCGGCCTGCTCGACGAGAACGCGCTGACCGTTTCCGGCATGACGCTGGGCGAAGAAATCAGCCTGAGCAAAAACTACAATCACGAGGTCATCCGTCCGTTCGACGAGCCGTATTCCCCGACCGGCGGCCTGATGATTCTGCGCGGCAACCTCGCGCCGGACGGCGCGGTCGTCAAGCGCAGCGCCGTCGCCAAGGAGATGCTTGTCCACGAAGGCCCGGCCCGCGTGTTCAACAGCGAGGACGAGGCCATCGCCGCCATTTATGCGGGACAGATCAAGCCGGGCGACGTGGTGGTCATCCGTTATGAAGGCCCGAAGGGTGGCCCCGGCATGCGCGAAATGCTCAGCCCGACCAGCGCTATCTGCGGCATGGGGCTGGATAAGGAAGTGGCGCTTATCACCGACGGCCGTTTCTCCGGCGCGACCCGCGGCGCGGCCATCGGCCACGTGTCTCCGGAAGGCGCGAGCGGCGGCATGATCGGCCTGATTGAAGAGGGCGATACCATCGCCATCGATATTCCGGCCGGCAAGCTGGAACTCAAGGTGGATGACGCAACTTTGGCCAAGCGCCGCGAAGCGTGGGTCTGCCCGCCGCCGAACGTCACCAAGGGCTATCTGGCGCGCTATGCGAAGCTGGTTTCCAGCGCGAACAAGGGCGCCGTTGTCGAGTAAACCCATTTTTGAAACACAATAATCAGCAGAAGAGGCTGTTTTCCCGCGAAAAGGGGGGAACGGCCTCTTTGTTTTGCGCGCAAATTATGTTAAAATACAGCATTGCATATCAACACAAAGGGGAAAAAACATGCCAAACACAACTTCGCCTTATACGCGCGCCGATGCGGCGATCGCCGTGATTCTGGCCGTGATCACGCTGCTGCTCAGCGTCGGTCTGCTCGACTCGGATCAGCCGACGGGCAGCGACGATTTTGCGGCGTATATGTCCGAGGGAATCGCCATCGCCGAAGGAAGGCTGAATGAACAGACGCAGCTCAACGCGCTGCTGCATCCCAGCACGCGAAGCTTTCGAGCGGACGACGGCCAGAGTGCGGACGACCCGATTGTCTATGTTTGGGGACTGCCGCTGATTTTGGCGGGCGTGTATCGCATCGCTGGGTTTGACCGGCCGACGGGGTATGCGCTGATCTGGTATAAGCTGCCGGGCGTTTTCTTTCTGGCGATGGCGGCGGTCTGCGCCTATCTGCTGTACAGGCGGCGTTTTTCCAAAGTTGTTTCCGCATTGCTGACGGGTCTGCTCTGCTGGGGCGGCGAAGTGGTGAAGGATTCCGCACGGATCACGACGGATATTCCGTGTCTGGCAGTCAGCCTGCTGGCGCTGTTGATGATTGAAGTGCTTTTGGCGGCGCAGACAAGGCGCGGGCAGGCGCTTGCGGGCGTCGTATTGGGCATTGCGCTGTGGTTTGACTGCGTGGTGCGGCTCAACGGCAAGACGGTGCTGTATATGGCGCTGCTGGCGCACGTCATCGGGCTTGCCCAAAATCGCGTTCGGGGCAGAAAACTGCTCGTCCATCTGCTGCCGTATCTGGTTGCGGGCGCGCTCTGGATGATCGGCTGCATGCTGTTTTCGCAGGCTACGTCCAACACGAAGGACATCGCCAGCGGCCCAAACCGCATGATTGCGCAGAACATGGGCTATTACGAAATGATTATGGGCCAGTGGTTTAACGCGATGCTGCCCTACGGCCTGTTCATGCTGACGGATGCGGCGCATTACGCGGTCTATGCGCTCGCCATTCTGGGCATGCTGACGGATGGCATCCGCCGCAACCTGCATTTGACGGTGCTGGTGCTTGGCTCGTTTGCCGTGCTGTATCTGCTGCCGTATGTGCAGTCCGTCCGCTATCTGTATAATGCCCTGCCGTTTATTTTGATGTTTGCCGCTTACGGCGCGCGCCGGGTGATGCGGCTGGCGAAAAGGAAAAGCGTGCAGCGGGCGCTGTATGTGCTGGGCTGCTGCGCGCTTGCGTTTCTGACCTTTGGCACGCTGCAAAAGACGATGACCGCCGAGCGGGAGCATGCGCTGGCCGGGGGATTTTCGGCGCGAAGCGAAACCTATTCCGATGATGCGGCGGACATGTTCGGCTATATTCTGTCCGACACGGCGGAAGACGCGGTGATCGCCTACTATAAACCCCGCGCGCTGTATTTGAACACGAACCGCGTTTCCTTTCAGCCGACGGTGAACGGGCACGACGTATACGATGCGCAGTATCTGCTGATGACGAACGAGCCGGGCGATATTTCGCAGATGGAGATCGACGCGGCGCTGGCGGAAAGACTGGAAGCGGTATACGAAAACGGGACGTATACGCTGTACAGGATTTTGGTGTGAGACGGGGAGGAGAAAAGCAGAATTTACAAAGTCAGGTATCGTTTCGCGCCCTGACTTGTAAAGAGGGGCCGCTTCGCGGCGGTTTAACGAAGGCAAGCGCCAAAAGAAGGATTGCCCTTTTTTCGGGTTCATGATATACTATACCCTGAAAAAATGGCGGGATAGGCCATTTGTGAAACGATAAAGGAAGTGCCCTTTTGCAAGGCGAAGAAATCAAGGCGGCGCAGGCCGCGTTTTCCCTCCCGGATCCGCGGGAGCTGAACCCGCTTCAACTGGCTTACGTCGGCGACACGCTGCACGACCTCTATGTCCGCAGCATGCTGGTTGCCAAAAAGATGAGCGTCGGCGCGATGCACAGACAGGCGGTGAAAATGGTCAGCGCGGCGGCGCAGGCGGCGATGCTGACGGCGATCGAAGACGAGCTGACCGAGCAGGAAGCCGATATGACGCGGCGCGGCCGCAACGCGCAGGCCAAACATGCCGCGCCGAAGCACGCAGACCCGGCGGATTATGCGCACGCGACGGGGCTGGAGGCGCTGTGGGGCTATCTCTATGTGACGGGCCAGACACAGCGCCTCGACGAACTGATTACCCTTGCGATTGCGCGCACGGAGGAACTATGGCACAGGCAAAACTCAAAGTGATTCTGCTGCGCGCCACGCCTGACCCGGACGAGCTTGTCGCGCTGGGCGCGCGGCTTTGTTATGCCAAAGCGGATTTGGACGCTTTGCAGCAGCGGGTGGAGAGCGGCGATCAGCGCGCATTCGTTGAGCGGGTGATGCAGCGCGGGCACCTTTCCGTGACGGAACATGCGAATTTCACCTTTGCGGTGGAGGGCGTGAGCCGCGCGCTTCTGGCGCAGCTGACACGGCACAGGCTCGCGTCGTTTTCCGTGCAGAGCCAGCGCTATGTTTCCATGGCGGAAGGCTTTGACTACGTGATTCCCCCGGCCATCGAGGCGCTGGGAGAGGAAGCAAAACAGGAATTTATCCGCCAGATGGAGACTATGCAGGCATGGTATTGCGACTGGCAGGAAAAACTGGGCGGAGCGGGGGAAAGCGCCAACGAAGATGCGCGCTTCGTGCTGCCCAACGCCGCCGCAACGCGGCTGGTGGTGACGATGAACGCGCGGGAACTGATGCACTTCTTCTCGCTGCGCTGCTGTAACCGCGCTCAGTGGGAAATCCGCGAAATGGCGTGGCAGATGCTGGCACTGTGCAAACAGGCCGCGCCTGCGCTGTTTGAGCACGCGGGGCCTGCCTGCGTATCCGGCCCGTGCCCGGAAGGAAAGAGCACCTGCGGGAAAGCCGCCGAGGTGAGGGAAAAAGCCCAAAATCTGTAAACAAAGTTCAAAGTTTATTTTTGACGCACTTGACCCGAACGAGAAAGGAAATCATCATGGCATACTACGATCAGTTTACCAAAAAGCCCCGCAGCCCGCGCGACGATTGGCGCGACGACGAGGAGACCCTCCGCCCGGAGCGCGACGGCGAGAAAAACCGCCGCCCGTATGGCAACCGTCTGAACAATGGGGAGCGCCGTCCGTATGGGGACCGCCCGAATAACGGGGAGCGCCGTCCTTACGGAGATCGTCCGAATAACGGGGAGCGCCGTCCGTATGGGGACCGCCCGAATAACGGGGAGCGCCGTTCGTATGGAGATCGCCCGAACAATGGAGAGCGCCGTTCGTATGGAGATCGTCCGAATAACGGGGAGCGCCGTCCGTATGGGGACCGCCCGAACAATGGAGAGCGCCGTCCTTACGGAGATCGTCCGAACAATGGAGAGCGCCGTCCGTATGGGGACCACCCGAACAGTGGAGAGCGCCGTCCCTACGGAGATCGTCTGAACAATGGAGAGCGCCGTCCGTATGGGGACCGCCCGAACAGTGGAGAGCGCCGTCCCTACGGAGATCGCCCGAACAATGGGGAGCGCCGTCCTTACGGCGACCGCCCGATGACCCCGCCGCCCGCACAGCAGGAGGAAGAAGCGAGCAACCTGCTCGTCGGCCGCAACCCCATCCGCGAAGCGCTCAAAGCGGGCCGCGATATGGAGAAGCTGCTGGTTGCAAAGGGAGAGCTCATCGGTTCTGCCCGCGAAATTGTTGCGATGGCGCGCGAACAGAAGGTCATCGTGCAGGAAGTGGACAGAGCGCATCTGGACGCGATGGCGCCCGGCCATCAGGGGCTGATCGCCGTCGTCTCCGCTTATGCGTATAAGACGGTGGACGACATGCTGGCTCTGGCGAAAGAACGCGGCGAAGCGCCGTTCCTCGTCATCCTTGACGGCGTGACCGATCCGCATAACCTTGGCGCGATCATCCGCAGCGCGGAATGCGCGGGCGCGCACGGCGTGATTATTCCGGAGCGCCGCGCGGTGGGCCTGACCCCCGCGGCGGTGAAGGCGAGCGCGGGCGCGGTGGAGTATCTGCCGGTCGCGCGCGAAGTGAATCTGACCCGCACCATCGAGCGCCTCAAGAAAGAGGGCGTCTGGATTTATGGCACGGCGATGGACGGAGAGGATTACCGCAAGGTGGATTACTCCGGCGCGAAGGCGCTGGTCATCGGTTCGGAAGGCGAGGGTATGAGCCGCCTGGTCGGCGAGAGCTGCGACAAGGTTGTGACCCTGCCGATGAAGGGCAAAATTGAATCCCTGAACGCGTCCGTGGCGGCGGGCATTCTGCTCTACGCCATGATGGACGCGAAGTGAGATGAAGCCCCTGCTGCTGGTGGACGGCTATAACGTCATCGGCGCGTGGAACGTGCCGCGCGAGGAGCATCTGACCATCGAACAGGCCAGAGAACGGCTCGTCCACCTGATTGCCGATTACGCAGGCTATTCCGGCGAAGAGGTCGTCGTTGTTTTCGACGGCCACTACACCGACCGCCCGACGCGCTCGCACATGATGATGCACGGCGTGGAGGTCGTCTTCACCAGGCACGCCGAAAGCGCGGATAACTACATCGAGGCGGCCTGCGACGCCGCGCCGAAATGGCGGCGGGTGCGCGTGGCGACCAGCGACGCGGTCGAGCAGACGGTGACGCTCGGTCGCGGCGCGGAACGCATTTCCTCAAGAGAGTTTTTGATCGAAATTACGCAGACCCGGCAGACTGGGCGGGTGCGCATGCGGGAGGAGAAAGTTTCCCGCGGCGACATCTTTTCCCGTCTGCCGCCCCATCAGCGCGAAATTTTTGAGCGCATGCGCCGGGGCGAGGAATGAGCAGGGAGGAAGCCATGCACCAGGACTTTGACAGCATGACCGATGAGGATATCGCCCTGCTGGCTCAGCAGGGCGACGCGGACGCGTCGGAATATCTGCTCAACAAGTACAAGAACTTTGTGCGATCCAAGGCGCGTTCGTATTTTCTGGTCGGCGCGGATCACGAAGACATTGTGCAGGAAGGCATGATCGGCCTGTTCAAGGCGTTTCGCGATTTCAGGCCGGACAAGCTCGCTTCCTTTCACGCGTTCGCCGAAATCTGCGTGACCCGCCAGATCATCACCGCCATTAAGACCGCGACGCGGCAAAAGCATATTCCGCTCAATTCCTATGTGTCGCTCAACAAGCCGATTTACGAAGAGGAGAGCGACCGCACGCTGCTGGACGTCATCACCGAGGGCCGCAGCGCCGATCCGGAAGAGCTGCTCATCGGCCGGGAAAGCTATGTGAGCATCGAAAGCCGCATCGATGAGGCGCTTTCCCCGCTGGAACGCCGGGTTTTGGCGGCGTATCTGGACGGCAAGAGCTATCAGGAAATCGCGCAGATGCTCGGCCGCCATGTCAAGAGCATCGACAACGCGCTCCAGCGGGTCAAGCACAAGCTGGAAAAGCTGATGGAAGAGCGCGGAAACTGAGCGGGGGTTTCTTTCTTTCATATGCAGCCCAAACAGGCTGAAAACCGGATGAACTTCATTCAAAGCGGGGAAAACGACTGAACCTGCAAATCGCGCAAGGTTTTTGCAGGTAAAAATGCGCCGGGATATTGACATTTTCCCCGGATTTGGATAGAATATGAATGAGTAAAACGGTTGACAGCCATTTGCAGGTGTAGTTTAATGGCAGAACTTCAGCTTCCCAAGCTGACCGCGTGGGTTCGATTCCCATCACCTGCTCCAACGCGACCACCGACAATTCGGCGGGCCGCACCATAACTGTCAGCCGAAATTATCGAGGAGGTTATTCCAATGGCTAAGCAAAAGTTTGAGCGCACGAAGCCGCACGTTAACATTGGCACCATCGGCCACGTTGACCACGGCAAAA
>ENA-UEPH01001165-UEPH01001165.1-human-gut-metagenome-genome-assembly--contig:-NODE-1165-length-26524-cov-5.690816_pt1 | contig 26524 bp, 14 predicted proteins | sample MGYA00242891_ERZ507898 | MGnify/ENA primary metagenome ERZ507898 (study PRJEB26167, sample SAMN06115411) | human gut metagenome | host: Homo sapiens | place: China:Guizhou | collected 2014-10-15... | reverse complement strand
AGGAGAATGTGCCCATAGCAATAAGCTTACCTCCAGCATATTCTCCTGTAAAAGTTCAATGCATCGTTACTTTTTCATATTGCTGGAATTTAGAATGATACATTTAAACTGATAGAATAGGTGGGACGGTCGGACAACTGAATTTCAGCAAATCCGCTTTGTGTGGGAGCTTGTCCTCTCAATTTTTTTGAGCAAATAGTAAACAAGTTACTACCTGAGAGGGTTAATTCCAAACGAGACATGCCGATTTTTGAAATTTGCTCGGTCCCGAATTCATAGGTGAAACTGAGGTTATTGCATTTCAAATAATTGCCGCTCACAACACGGTGATTACTGTAATCATACATATCCCATGCACTGTAAGCAATTTTTTGAATACCATCTATTGTTGTGGACCAGTGGCTGCTGTATTTATTATAAGAGGGATGTCCGCTACCTATAATTGCCGGAATCGTGGTATGCTTTTCGTCTCCCGGTTTTTTCCAACGATTCATCACCATGCGATCCATGTTTCGTTCCGGGTAAATGGTCGTCAGGTCTATGTTGGAACCGGATGCTTGCCCGTACATACCGAAAAGTCTGACTTTATTACCTAAACTATAAGCAAATGAGCCACTTATCCGGAGTTTTTTGTAACGGAGGGTCGTGTTTAATCCTCCCGACATGATGGGTTCTCGTCGTCCGGAAGCTTCTAATAGACGGGTATAGGTTTCATATTTGCTCAAATTTAACAGTTTGTCATATTCATCACCCATGTCATCAAACATGGGACCCCCGTCTACAGGACTCAAGCCCGTGAATTTGTAGGAATAAAAAGTCCCGACTGCTTTTCCTTTTACGAGAGCTGTGCCGTCAAGGAAATCATTTAACTCGTACGTGTCGGCTGCCGGATCGTTTTTGAGTTTGTTAATCGTGCGACTGAACGAAGTGGATAAGGTCCAGCGAAAATCTTTCGTGTCGAAAGGAGAGATTGTGAGGGCAAAACTGTAACCGCTGTTATTCACGTTACCGCGGTTGATGGTAAATGTGTTGTTGTTTATACCGTTCATTGAAGCGATTGTTTTGGACATGAAAGCTTTTTTCGTTTTTTTCAAATAATAAGAAGCTTCTACCATCAGTTTGCGCCGGAAAAGCGAAAAATCTAGCCCCAGGTTGTATGAACTGGTCTTTTCCCATTTTAAGTCTGGGTTGGCATTTTGTTTTAGCGTGGCTGTCTGTTCATTGTAATACGTGTCGAGCGGTTCTTTCGAGATGATCATCACGGGAGATTCGGAATTGAGCATGTTACCTTGATAACCGAATGACGTTTTGAGTGTGATGAAATCAATCCAGTTACGTTTCAACCAGTTAATCTCTGATAAATTCCAGTTGGCAGAAAGTGACCAGATCGGGTTGAAGCGGTTATTGCTTTGATCCCCAAATCGATTACTTCCGTCAACACGGGCGTTTCCGTTGAGGGTGAACCAACCTTTATAGCTGTAGGAGGCCGATACATAACCGGATATGATATTCGTTAGATCGTCTGTTAATGATGGAGTATGTTCTGCTATCCAGTCTCTGTAGTTCGCATAGTCTTCTAGGGCGATGTTTTGCACGAAGCTCATTCCCCGGTCTGGATAATAGCCGCGAGAGGTATTATTGTACCCTTTGTACGTCGTTGAACTCATTTCGTAACCGGCACTGGCAAAAATGTTGTGCTGTTGCTCTGCCCCCAGAGATTTATTGGCGTTTAATTGTAGACGTACCGTGTAAGAATTATTACGAGTTTCTGAGTGTTGTAACTCGCCTCCGAAGGGCATTTCGCTGTACTCTTTGTCATCTTCTGTTAGTGCAACACCGTATTCCGTGCCTCGCAAAGTACTCGCTCTCCAAGTTTTTTCACCCCAGTATTCTTCTTGTGTGGTATTGGATGTGTTATAGGATACAACGGCATTAGCATTCAGCCAGTCCGTGAATTTGAATTGTAAATTGGCTGTTACAGTTAATCCGGTTCCTTCTTGTTCGTAGGAGCTGTTTTCCAGTTCATTGAGTATGTTATAATTATATTCAGTGAAGTTGCTGGTCGTAACTTTTTTCTTGTAATAATAATATTCTCCGTTTTCGTCATAGGCGGGAATTGCACGGCTGGTTTTATAGGCGTAGTCCATGGGTGCAATGCTTTGAGGATAATAGTCCCGATTGGATACATTCCCATTCATATTGAACGAGGCCGTGAGCCATTTCGTCATGTTCACGTCCATGTTGAGTGCTGCGGTATAACGTTCGTTTTTGTTCCCCTTGATTACGTCGTTGTCACGGGAATAACCAATAGAAGCGTAATAACGGGCATCTTCAGAACCTCCCGATACGCTTAGCGTGTGCGAGTGAGACCAACTATCCTCGGTTAGCAATTTGAACCAATCTGTATTCATGGTTTCTATACGAGCCACTTCTTTGTCAAATTCGGCCGGAGTGATGGCTCCGTTGTAAAGTTTAAAGATTAAATCCTCGAAACCGACAAGATTCACGTAATCATTATATACATAGTGATCATCAAAAAGTTCTTTGGAGAATTGTATGCGTTCCTTCGAGTTCATCAAATTTATTTTTCGATCGGAATAACGTGGGCGTTGTCTAAGAGTGGTTGTCATGTTATAACGAACAATCGGTCGACCTACTTGCCCTTTTTTCGTTGTAATGACGATAACACCATTTGCAGCTTTGGTCCCGTAAATGGCGGTGGCTGCTGCATCTTTTAGTATATCCAGACGTTCGATATCTTGTGGGTTCAATCCAGCAATGGCATTACCGATACGATTGATGTAGTCCGGGTCGTTTAACTCTTCCGGGCTAATATTTACGGGATCCTGTACGATGATACCGTCTACCACCCACAAGGGTTCACGATTACCGATTAGGGTAGAAGTTCCCCGGATACGTAATTTGGGTACGACACCCACTTCTCCAGAGTTGCTCATGAACATTAAGTCCGGTACTTGTCCCTGTAGCATTTGGTCTACTGAAGTTGCTCCGGGAATCATGATATCATCCATTTTTACGGTAGATACAGCACTTGTATTTTTTTTACGATCAACCACCTGATAACCCGTCACGACCACTTCGTCCATCTCTTGTGAATCTTCTTCCAGCACGATAGAAAGGTTTTCTTGGCCTTTGTAAGTTACCGTTTGAGTTTTCATCCCCACGAAAGAAACTAACAAAACGATGTTAGAAGTATCTTTAGGGGATACGATTTGGAACTTTCCGTCTTTGTCGGTGGCCACGCCGATGGTTGTACCTTTGATCATGACCGTCACACCGGGGAGGGGGGATTTCTGTTTGTCGGTGACAACACCCCGGATCTTTTTGATTTCTTGTTCTTGCGGAATTTCAATTTTTCGGATTACGATTACTTTATCGAGGATCGAATACGTGTACCCGCTGTTTTTTAAACAGGCTTCAAGAATGGTTCTCACGTCAGAGTCTTTCATTTTCAACGTGATCGAGCCGATGAGATCCAGTTCCTCCACGTTGTAGACAAACGTGTAATCGCTCTGTTGTTTAATGATCCGGATAATTTCCCGGATGTTACAGTTCTCTACTTCGACCGACAATCTCGCTTCTTGGGCGTGGACTCCGGCGGACAGATTCACGCAGAATAATAGCATGAACAAGCTGCTTAATTTCATAACTAGTAGTAGTTTTTTTAATTTTTCACGCGCACAAACGTGAATAAAACAATCTTTTTCCATAATTTTGTTTTACTGATTTATACTGACACTCGCTTTGACCGGGGAGTGTTTATGAATTATAGCGATGGGACGTGCTACGAACATGTCCCATTTCTATTTTATAAATTATCTGATGTATACGTTTTTACCCTCCTTCCTGCACTTGACCACGTGTGTTGCTTCGATTAGATCAAGTACCTTATCTATATTCTCGTACCGGGAGGCTTCAAGCGTGAACCGGCGTTGTTTTAATTCATTGTTTTCGAAAACTACGTCAAATTCATACCAGCGAGACAGTTCTTCCATGATCTGTTCAAGCGGTTGCTCGTCGAAATAGAACATGTCCCGAACCCAAGCGGTAACGACGTTCGTGTCCACTTTTTTTACTTCTATTTCTGCATTACCGGGCAGGGTAATGGCTTGTTCCCCAGGCCGGATAATTCGTGTTGTGATCCCGTTACCGACTTCCACTTTACCGTTCACGAGGGTGGTTTGTACTTCAGAATCCGTTCCGGGGGCTTTCACGTTAAACGTTGTTCCCAGTACGGCGATTGTTGTTCCGGCTGCTTCGACAATGAAATGTCGTGTGGTATCACGTGTTACTTCCAGGTAAGCTTCTCCTGTCAGGAGGATTTTTCGTTCCTGTCCTTTAAATTGTACTGGGAAAGTTAATGTACTCTCGGAATTAAGTTTCACGATCGTGTTGTCGGATAATCGTACCGTGTATTCCCCGTACTTGGGAACGATGATCGTGTGGTAAACTTCTTCTATTTGAACATGTCCTTTTTCTGCGGCAGCGTAGTCAATCTCCTGTTTCCCCGCATGAAGCTTTGCATTCTTGTGTAAAGCTAGGATAGAGGAAGGTTGATCGTCGAGCGTGATTTTATTCCCGTTTTCTAGTACCAGTTGCACGGCGGAGGCGGGTTGTGGTGTGACGATGATTTCTTTTGTCGATCGTGAGAAATAGTAGAACGAGCCTGTTATGGCAAAGAGTAACACGGCGGCGCTTACAGAGATTCGGTAGATGATCCCATGACGTGACCGACTTTTTCTTTTGCCGATGTTATATTTTTTCTCGAATGAAATCCATCCCTCTTCTGTCGAAGGAGGGGTGGAATCCTTGCTCAGTGGTCTTTTATATAATTGTTCGTAGAAAGCCCGGTTCCTTTCACTTCGTTCTACCCATGCCGAAAGTTTTTGTTCTTTCGCCTCCGGTAGAATTCCCAAACGTTGAAGGGCAACCAGTCGGGCAACTTCTAATTTTGTTAGCATGTCTTTTTCCATGTTTCCGATTTCGTTTATTTATATGGAATATGCAATTTCCTATTTGAATACGGATGAGTAGGAAAAGCGGGTGAGTCTATTTTTTGATTTTTTTCAAAAAGAATGATGATTATTGCTCAACGTGCAACATGTGTTTCGCGAAAAGGAGTACGATATAGTCGTGTCCGATGATTTTTCGCAGTTTGGTATACATCTCTTTTTTGAGAGATTTTACCGAGTTAATGGAGATGCCCAGCATGTCGGCAATTTCCTGGTTGGATTTCCCGTCAAGTGATAGATTTGCGATTTCGAGGCTGCGTCCCGTGAGCTGATCTATGGCCGATCGTACGCACCGGATCATTTCCTGGCTGGCAATTTCGTCCAAGAAGGAGTCATTGGATGGCAATACTTCCTTCAATTGTTCGGCATCTTCCAGCTTGAATTTATTGTGCCTCAGGATATCCATGCATATATTTTTTGCCGTGATGTAAATGAATGCGATCGCGTTTTGTTTCGTGTAAGAATCGTTGAGACGTTCGTATAGTTTGAAAAAGGTTTCTTGGGTGACATCCATGGATTGTTCCCTGTCTTTTAGATAAGTGTTACAAAATCCCCACACGGCTTGGAAATAATCCGTGTAAAGTTGTTTGAAAGTGTTTATACCATTTATACAGTCGCTCATGTCGGGAATTTTGTCCACACAAATATATGATGAAAAGTTTAAAACCGGAAATCTTCTTGGTTTAAATGGTCAGATTATGTATATTTGCAATTCAAACAGATCAGAATATGAGATTGAATGCCAACATAAACTTTTTGAATAATTGCAATAATCGTCGATTGCGAAAGGGAAAGTTATGGCGTTGATTTAAGATATTTATTTTTAACCTGTAGCCTCCCTTTTCCGGGGGGCTTTTTTATTTTCTTAAAATTTTGAACTTATGAAACATTTGATTTTACCGGTAGATTATCGTTCCTCGCTAGATGTATGGGAGACGGAACACGCAATTAAATTTATCAAGGATACGTTTCAACTGGCCTTGGCGGCAGAGTTGAAATTGAGACGAATTACGGCACCGTTGGCCGTGCTGTCCGGCACGGGGTTAAATGACAATCTGAGCGGCAAGGAGAGCCCCGTGAGTTTTTCGTTGCGACAGGGAGATGGGCAGGCTGAAATCGTGCAATCGCTGGCAAAATGGAAACGTTACGCTCTTTGGCGGCATCATATACAACCGGGGATGGGGATATACACGGATATGAACGCTTTGCGACCGGACGAGGTGACGGATAATATTCATTCTGTTTACGTGGATCAATGGGATTGGGAAAAGGTGATTACCCCCGAAGAGCGTAATGTCGAGCGACTTTACACTTGCGTGCGACGGATTTATGCGGCATTGAAACGTACGGAATTTTTATTGAGCGAGCGATTCCCGGTTTTATCCCCGTTTCTACCCGAGGAGATTTATTTTATTCACGCGGAGGAGTTAAGACAAAAATATCCTGCTCTTTCACCTAAAGAACGGGAGGAGGCGATCACCCGGGAACAGGGAGCCGTGTTTATCCGGGGAATCGGGGGTGAATTGGGGGATGGAACCTTACATGACGATCGCTCGCCGGATTATGACGATTGGTCGTGGATGGGAGAGGATGGATTACCCGGGTTGAACGGGGATATTCTCGTTTGGAACCCCGTGTTGGATGCAGTGTTGGAGATTTCATCCATGGGGATACGGGTGGATCGGGAATCTTTGAGACATCAATTGCGGGTAAGAGGATGTGAAGAGCGTGAGAAGTTGTATTTTCACTCTCTCTTGTTGCAAGGCCGGTTGCCTCAAACTATGGGAGGGGGCATCGGGCAATCGAGACTCTGCATGTTGTTACTCGGAAAATGTCATATCGGGGAAGTTCAGGCCGGCATATGGCCGGCTGATGTGATCGAGGCTTGTGAACAGGCTGGAGTCTTTCTATTTTAGTTTTTGCCGGAGTGAATTTCTTGTATCATTAATGGTTCGTTTAAATATAGTCATTTCTTCTATAAGAAGAATTGCAGACAAAACAACCGTATTTAGGTGTATATTCGTGATTTTGAGGCAAGAATAAAAAATACATTAATTTTAGTGTTTGCGTGTTATTATTGCTATTTTTGAGCATCACTAAACGAAGGTTTATTTCTATTATTGATTATGTCGGGAAATGAGGTTTTCGTTGGGGTCGGCTATATATGACAGAAGAACGAGAGAAGATAATCGCTCAACTCTATTGCAAGTTGAAGCATGAGTTACGTGTTTATGCAGCACGTTATTGCCCTGATGAGGCAGAGGACATTGTGCATCAGGCTTTCGTGAACGGCTATAACAAAATCGTGGAAGAGCGGAACGAGTCTGAACAACGTTCTTATCTTTATTCCACGGTGAAGAATTTATGCTTGAATTTTATACGTAATTCCCGCCCGGTCTACATGGATATTTCGCCTGAATTAATGACAGAGTTTATTGTCGTGGATACTCACGACTACATGCACGAGTTTATCGACCGCCTTCCGCGCACGGAACGTGTGATATTGGAGTTGTCCTTGCAAGGCTACGATACAAGGGAAATTGCGGAACAGATCGGGATGGAGTATAATACTGTACGTCATTATAAAAAAGAGGCTTACGCGAAGATCCGACAGGCATTGAAAAAGGAAATCTGATTCTTGCGTTTATTTTTGAATAAAGAATATTGATATGGGATATTTTATTATTTTTGCATCAGTAGGCGTTAGTTACACATAAAATAAAAGAGCGTGGATAATAATGGTCGGTTCGATAGTGCATGTATTCAAAAGTTATTGAATAAAGCACGTATGGGATGGTGGGAAGCAGACTTTCGTAGAGAATGTTACATCTGTTCTGATTTTCTCCGGGATTTATTGGGTTTGGGTGAAGACGGGATTATTAGTTTCGCGGATTTCCGCCGTTTGATCCGGGAAGATTATCGTTTACGTACGACTTATGAATTCCGTTTTGGTAAAACCCAAAACGTGTACGATCAGATTTACCCGATCGAGGTGAAAGGAAACGTGATTTGGGTGCGGGTGAAGTTGTGTTCCAAGGAGATCGATGCAGAGGGAAACATGAAAACATACGGTTTTATGGAGTGTCTGGATATCCCGGAGATGATGGATACGGAAGAGACGGCTATGGAACGGGTGAATAATTTATTCGTTCAACAGAATAGTATTTCCCGTTCGTTATTTTCATTGCTCCGTTCCGGGGATATGAGCAGTGTTATCAACAAGATCCTGGGGGATATTATGCAGCATTATCCCGAGGGATGTACTTATATTGTCGAGTATGACTGGGAACGGCGCACGCAGACCTGTCAGTACGAGGCGGGAAATTACAAGTCATTCAAGAAGAAAGATTACATGGATGATTTCCCGATGAGCAGTATTCCCTGGTGGACGAAACAATTATCCGAGGAGGCTTCCCCGATTATTCTTGCTAGTTTGGATGAATTGCCCGAAGAGGCCAACGTGGAAAAGGAACGCCTTATATGGCAAGGGGTGAAATCTTCGCTTGTCGTGCCGATGTTTTCGAAGGATGGCGTGTCGGGGTATGCCGGTATTGATATTCTGGATAAATCGCACGTGTGGAAAAATGAGGATTACCAGTGGTTTGCCTCGATGGCGAATATTATTAGTATTTGTCTGGAACTCCGCAAATCGGAGGAAAAGGCCCAGAAAGAGAAGCATTTTCTGGCCGATTTGTATAAGCACATGCCGGTGGGTTACGTGCGTATGAAGTTGTTTTATGACGAACGGGGGCACGTGAGGGATTACGTGTTCCTGGATTCGAACCGGATGGCACATACACTTTACAACTCGGAGGGAGAGAGTTGGGTTGGTAAGTATGCTAGTGATGTCGATCCCCATTTTCAGGAACGTTTGCCCGATTTGGAACGCGTGGTACGTGAGGGAGTGGCACGGGATATGAATTACCGGTTGGAGGAGATGGGAAAATATTTCCATTCGGTGATGTATTCTCCGTGTAAAGATGAGGTCGTGTTGATGTTCTCGGACATGACCGACACGTTCTCAGCCCATGAAGCCTTGGATCGTAGCGAGCGTATATTGCGTAATATATACCAGAATCTTCCGGTAGGTATCGAGTTGTATGACAAGGACGGTTACCTGGTAGATTTGAATGAAAAAGAACTTGAGATTTTCGGACTGGAGAAGAAAGAGGACGCTCTGGGAGTTAATTTGTTTGATATCACTCTTTTACCGGAAGAAATGAAGGAGAAAATCAGGAACCGGGAAAATGCCAGTTTCACGCTGGTCTATGATTTCTCTAAATTGAACGGGCTTTACCCAACAAGTAAAAAGGGACAGGTTAATTTACTGACGAAAATAACGACGTTGTATGATGCGCAAAATAATTTGATCAATTATTTGTTGATCAATCTAGATCGTACGGAAGAGACCCAAGCGTATAACCAGATTCAGGAATTCAAGGATTTTTTCACCTTGGTGGGGGATTATGCGATGGTCGGTTACGCTCACTTTAACGCCTTGACGCGGGACGGGTATGGTTTGGATAGCTGGTATAGGAACGTGGGGGAAGAGAGCGGTACACCGTTACCGGAGATTATCGGGGTGCATGCCCATTTTCATCCGGATGACCGGGCTTTGATGCTTGCTTTCTTGGCGGATGTTATATCGGGGAAAAGGTCGCATTTGAGGCATGATATGCGTATTCGTCGTGCTGACGGGCATTACACTTGGACCCGGGTAAACGTGCTTGTGCGGGATTATCGCCCGCAGGATGGGATGATAGAGATGATCTGCATTAATTATGATATCACGGAGTTGAAGGAAACCGAGGCGAAATTGATTAAGGCCAGGGATAAGGCGGAAGAATCGGATCGACTGAAATCGGCTTTTTTGGCAAACATGAGTCACGAGATTCGTACCCCGTTGAATGCGATTGTTGGTTTCTCCAATTTGCTGGCTTACGCTCAGGAAGAGACCGAAAAGTTGCAGTATATCAGTATCGTGGAGGAGAATAACGAATTGTTATTACAATTGATTTCAGATATACTGGATTTGTCGAAGATCGAGGCGGGGACGTTTGAAATGGTGTATAATAACGTGGAAATAAATCAATTGTGCGAGGATGTTGTTGCTTCCTTACAAATGAAGGTTCCGCAAGGAGTGAAACTTCGTTTTGAAAAGTGGCCCGGGGAGTGTCATGTTTATAGTGATAAAAACCGGATACATCAGGTGATATCTAATTTCGTGAATAATGCTTTCAAGTTTACCACTTCGGGAGAGATTGTTGTTCGATCTGTTTTGAAAGGGAAAGAGGTGGAAGTTTCGGTCACGGATACGGGTATGGGGATAGAACCCGAGAAGCAGAAGACTATTTTTGATCGGTTCGTGAAATTGAACAGTTTTGCCCACGGTACGGGATTAGGCTTGTCAATATGCAAGAGTATCGTGGAGCAATTGGGAGGGCGTATCGGGGTAGAATCCGAACCGGGAAAGGGTTCTCGGTTTTGGTTCACACATGCGATAAAATAGTTTTTTTTAGTCCTGTTCATTGCTCTCTGTGACTTATGGTTGAGTTACCCTTTCTCTTGATCAAGAACATAACAACTACATAACACTAACATAGCATAAACACATATTTCGGTCTATGTTCCGTTAGTGTTATGTAGGGATTTCTTTATTGTTCAAGTGTAGCGATTGAGGTGAGATTGCCGAGGTCAGTTTCATCTCAAAGGGGGGGGCATATACTCCCTGAATTTGAGAGAAATTTAAACAGGCTCAAAATATTTTACCTGTTTCATGGTTAATTAAACTTGCTATTACATGAAAATGTGAAGGTAATACGAGGCTCAACACGAAATAATGGTGGAAAAAGATTCTATTTTCGAGCTGAAAAAGAGATAAATAGTAATAAATGTTAAAACTTTAATTTCTTTTCATACATTTTCCCGTTTCGTGTGTAACACGGATACAGAGACAGAGAATATGATGAAAGAATTAAATAAATTAATCACGAAGGATATCTTTGATTGTTTGTCGGAAGATGAGGCGGTGCGACTGGAAGAATTACGCGCTAAGCTGCATATTGATGACGAGGCGTATGGGCGGATGAAGAAGACGATCACGGGTAAGGTTTTGCACGAGCGGATTGTTGCCGCGAGAAGGAAACCGAATCGGGTGATGAAGATGGTACGTTACGCGGCAATATTGATACTGCCTTTGGCTGTTGTGGCTTACGTGTTACTGAGTACTAGTAAACCGACGGAACCTATTACGGTGGTTCGGAATCAAATTGAAGAGAAGTTATCTGCCCCGGTTCGTAAACAACCCGTGTTGGTCCTGAATGATGGCTCCGTGTTGCAGTTAGCCCGTGAAGAGGGGAAGAGAGAGGTTACCTCGAACGCCACGAGCGACGGTAATGAACTGGTTTATTCGAAAAATGATTCGCCGGAAAATCGGGTTACCGTGGAGTATCATACCGTGATGGTGCCCAAAGGCGGGGAATATCACGTGGTCTTGGCGGACGGCACGAAGGTCTGGTTTAACGAAGAGACAGAGTTGAAATATCCCGTGGTATTCGTCGGAGAGAAACGGGAGGTGTATCTAAAAAGCGGCGAGGTATATCTAGAGGTGGCAAGAGACGAGAAGTGTCCTTTTATTGTCCACACGGGGAACGGGGATATTCGGGTTTTGGGAACCCAGTTTAACGTGAAGTACTTGACGGATCAAAAGGTGGCCACGACATTGGTTAAAGGGGGCGTGCAAGTGAAGAAAGGGAATGTCAAGGTGATTTTGCAACCGAATCAACAGGCCGTAGTCGGTGAAGTCGTGAGTAAGATACCTGTCATGGACGTGGAGGACGTGGAAGAGATTATCTGTTGGAAGGATAACATGTTTTTGTTCCGGGACGTGGAGTTGGAACAAATCATGGATAAGTTGGCCGAATGGTACGGTTTTACCGTGTTTTATGAGACCCCGGAAACGAAGAGCGAGAAGTTTTTCGTACGGATAGATAAGTATGCCGAGGTGAATGGGATTTTGGAAGTGATGTCGGAAGTAAGTAATGTCAAATTTAAAATAAGCGGAAAAACAGTAAGCGTGTATAGATGAGAAAAGCGAGTGCTACCAACACTCGCCTTTTTCAAAGCCTCCTAGAAGGCACAAATGTTAAATTCTAATTTACAAATGTATGAAAAAAATGTTTGATTTCTGGGGAAGTCATGTCAAAAAAATTCCCCTTCAAGGTTTATTATGCCTTTTTATATTGTGTTTGAGTCTACCGATTTACGCTCAAAACAAGGAAGGCAAGATAAACATCAACGTGAAGGAAGCCAGCGTGAAAGAGGTCTTGGAGATTATCAAAAAACATGATTATCGTTTGGTGTATTCCACGGCCGTGATTGATGCTTGTAAGAAAAAGATCACGATGGATTTGAAAAAAGCCACGGTGGCGCAAATATTGGACGAGGCTTTCAAGGAAACCGATTTGGTTTACAAGATCGAGAAGAACCTGATCACGATTAAAGAAGTGAAGAAAGACGAATCAATTGTGGCGAAAGGTGTCGTGAAGGACGAGAAGGGAAATCCGATTCCGGGAGTGGCCGTGCTTATCAAGGGTACCGCCACGGGTACGGCCACGGATAACAAGGGAAATTTCCAGATCAAGGTGGCGAAGAACAGCGCGTTGATTTTCTCTTTCCTGGGGATGGAAACAAAGACTGTGTTTGTAAAATCGGAAACTCCGATTAGTGTGGAGATGAAGGAGATGATGAACGAGGTGGAAGAGGTTGTTGTAACAGGTTTTCAAGTATTGAAAAAAAGAGAGTCTACTTCTTCGATTGTTTCTTTGAAAGCGGAAGATATCATGGAACCGGTGGGAACTTCTATTGACCAGATGTTGCAGGGTAAGGTTCCGGGGATGTCAGTAATGCAGATGACCTCGACAGTGGGGGCGGCTCCGAAAATTCGTATTCGTGGTTCTTCCACGATTATTGGTAATCGTGAGCCGGTGTGGGTGTTGGATGGTGTGGTTTTACAAGATCCCGTGCCCTTGGATGCAGCACAGTTGAACAGTATGGATCAGGTGAATCTGATTGGTAATGCTATCTCCGGTTTGAACCCGGAGGATATCGAACGTATCGATGTGTTAAAGGATGCTTCGGCCACGGCATTATACGGGACGAAAGCGGCTAATGGTGTTATCGTGATTACCACGAAGAGGGGAAAACCGGGAGCGCCTTCCATTCGTTATAGTAATTCGATGAATTTTATAGAGAGGCCGAGTTATGATAATTTGTTTTTGATGAATTCTAAGGAAAGAATCGAGGTTTCAGAGGAGATTTATCGAAGGGGATTGGAATTTGTGGGTTTTTCTCCCACGAATGCCGGATTTGAAGGTGCTTTGTATCAGTTACGTGGTGGAATGATCAATCAGAAACAATTTTCTGATGAAGTGCAAAAAATGAAAGAGATGAATACGGATTGGTTTGATTTGTTGTTCCGTAATTCGTTTAGTCATCAGCACACGCTGTCTGTCTCGGGAGCGAATGAACGGGTTGATTTTTATTTTTCTGCAGGTTATGCCGATCAGCAAGGAGCTCCTTTACAGGAGCAAGAGGAACGCTTTAGTTTTATGTCGAACATGGGATTTAAAATATCGAATCGTTTCCGTGCAACAGTTATGTTGGGAGCTAGTATAACGACAACGAATCGTCCTTCTGTGGACTTGTTACAATATGCTTTCAATACTTCTCGCGCTATTCCGGCATATAATGAGGATGGTAGTTGGTTCTTCTATGATTACGAGGCCGGGTATACCGATATCCCTTTACCGTATAATGTATTTAATGAATTGCATCATTCTGGGGCTGAAGATAAAACTAGAAGTGTTAATACAAACATTAATTTAGATTATAAATTTGCGTCTTGGTTGTCGGCTAATGCGGTTCTGTCTTATAATACCAGTTCTACAAAGCGTGAAAGTTGGTATGGCGAACGTAGTTATATGGTTTCTACTTATCGGCAATTACCTTACGGGTATGATAAAAATCAATTGGGTGAAAATTTGGATAATTATAGAAATAATGTCTGCCAGATACCCTATGGAGGTATATTGAATACAAATACGAACGAGGCCGATTCTTTTACAGCACGGGTTTCTTTCAGTGTGAATAAATCATTTAATGATGTACATAGCCTATCTCTCGTAGGAGGTTTGGATATGCAATCCCAAAAAGCAAAGGGGTATAAAAAGGAAGATTGGGGGTATTTACCGGAACGGGGGCAGAAGTTCGTGTCAATATCACGGTTGGATGATTGGCGAGAGGCCGCTTTGCGAATGGTACAGATGAAGCCTACGATTACGGATGCTACGAATAATAGTATTGCTTATTATGGATCTTTGTCTTACGCCTATAAAGGTAAATATATCATGAGTGCCAATATTCGTGGGGAAGGGTCTAACAAGTTGGGAGAACAGGCTCGATTTTTACCTATTTGGTCCGTATCCGCTCGATGGAACGTGACGGATGAGCGTTTTATGGAACCGCTATTAAATGTAATCTCCAATTTGGGTATTCGTAGTTCTTACGGTATTCAAGCGAATGTGACGGATGCGCATAATCCTAATATGATTATTTCTTTGGGATCTTTTGATACAAATTCAGAAGAATACAAAGCAACTCTTCAGTCTTTGCCGAACAAGGGATTGAAATGGGAAAAAACAGAGGCTTTTAATATTTCTGTTGATTTCGATTTGTTTAAAGGAAAGCTTTCGGGATCTTTTGATTCTTGGAGTAAAAAGAGTAAGGATCAATTATTATCTTTGGAGGTGACAAGTACGAATGGAGCGAAATCAGTCACGATTAATGGTGGTGATTTGACAAATAGGGGATGGGAATTGGGATTATCTGCAACCCCGATTAAAACGAAAGATTTTAAATGGAATTTTACATTTAATACGAGTAAAACGTATAATGAAGTTGCTACGACTGCAAATCAAAGTGTGTCTTATGGAGAATATTTGAGCGGTACACTGGTAAAAGATGGGTATTCACTAAATTCCTTCTATTCTTATCGATTCGGGGGGCTAGACGAAAATGGGATTCCAACATATTTGGGTTTGGAGGATCATGATGCAGACGGAAATGTAACGATTACTACCCAAGAACAAGCTTTTGCTTCAGCGATGGCGTATAGTGGAAAACGTGAAGCGGATCTTACGGGTGGTTTATCCATGGGGTTTCATTACAAAAAATTGAGTCTTAATACAACATTTGTATTGTCTATTGGTTCCAAGATACGTTTGAACGATTTGTACCAAGGGAGTAGTTTTAAAATCCCTTATCCCGGGCAAAATATGGGATCTGATTTCGTGAAACGTTGGAGGAAACCGGGGGATGAGAAGTACACTAATATTCCTGCATTGACAGATGAATTTTATTCCGTAGCAGGAATGTACAGGGGAGGGGATAATCCAATAAATAAAACGGATATTATGAATAACGTGTCATCAAATTATTGGCAAATGTATAATAATGCAGACATGCGGGTGGTTTCCGGAAACTTTTTACGATGTAAATCCTTATCGTTATCTTATTCATTTGATAATGATATCGTTCGAAAGTTATATCTGAAATCATTGTCCATGAGTTTAGCTGTGAGTAATCCTTTTGTGATCAAACCGAAAGGGTTGCATGGACGTGATCCGGAGCAAGTGACAATGGGGTCAGGGACGATTCCTCCTCAACAAACCTATTCGTTTACAATGAATGTAACCTTTTAACTGAGATAAGAGATGAAACAGATAGTATATATAATTTCTTTATATTTTATGTGTATCTCTTGTAGTGATTTTCTCGACTACAAGGATAACGACAAGGTGATACCAGATGAATTGGATCAGTATAGCGAACTGGTATTGGGAGAATTGATACAACAATCTATGGGTGCCTCATGCTATAATTTATGGATCATGAGTGATGATTTTGGAACATTTGTTCCTTCGTGGATAGGGGATCGTACGGTAGATACTCGGGAATCATATCAGAATTGGTATGGATGGGCTAAAGAGAGTCAGATTACTCCTAAAGGAGATGAAAAGATTGATCCCGCTTGGGAACATTTTTATCACAAGGTGTTAATGTGTAATATCATTGAGGCTGATGTTAATAAATTTGCGGATGATGCGGAAGGTGTAAAACATCGTTTGTTAGGAGAAGTACAAGCGCTTCGGGCGATGTCTTACTGGTATTTATTGAATATGTATGGAGAACCTTATCGTGGTGAGGAACAGGCCAGAACTGCCATGGGTGTACCTATTAATAAGGAAACGAGTATAAAAGATGAATTATACGAGAGGGCTACATTGCGTGAAGTGTATGGATTGATAGAAGAAAATTTGAAAAGCGCTTTGCAGCATTTAGAGCAAGGTGAGCAAAAGAATACTATTTTCCGTCCCAATAAAGATGTCGTCCGTTTGTTCTTGTCGCGTATTTACTTGGAGCAAAAGAGGTACGATGATGTGATTACGGTTTGTAATGATGCTTTGAAAGAAACAATGCGAACCATTATTCCTGTGAGCGAGATGTTAACTTATCAGGATAGTCAAAAACCGATGTTGAATAAGGATAATAATAGTATGATTTTTTCCTGGTTTAATCGGGACGGTTATCCGGGCTCTTCTGTTTCGGACTATAGTTCTGGTAGATATTGTCCGGCAGAGGATTTGGTTGCGCTATTTGTGAGTAATGATATACGTAAATATCCTAATGTTTCATGGGATGGTAATAAACACAATATTCGGAAATATGGAGCATCGACATCTGGATGTGGAGATATGAATTATAGGGTTGAAGAAATTTATTTTAATCGAGCAGAAGCCTATATCGAGAAAGGTGAATGGAAGTTGGGAATGAAAGATATTAATGAGGTTTATTCGAAACGCTTGGAAGATGGGAGCGGACATTTGGAGGCTACGAATGTAGATGATGCTAGAACGTATCTGCGTAATGAAAAAAGAAAAGAGTTTTGTTTTGAAGATATTCGTTGGTTTGATATTCGACGTTGGGGATTGGTGATAGAACATAAATTTTATAATTTCAGTATGGATGGAACTTACTTTACATATATTTTGGAAGCGGAGAGTCCGAATTATGTATTGCCGTTACCGTTGGATATTCAACGACGTAATTATAAAATAGAGCAACCGAAACGGGTTGAAATCCAAACCAAATAAATGCAAGAATAGTTATGAAAAAAGTATTAATGTTTTTGTGGTGTGGACTGTTGTTTGTCGGATGTTTTGATGATGAGACAATTCATGCCGAATATGTGGAATATGGAAGAGTCTACGATACAACGTCAACAGACCCCGTGGTGCGGTATCTTTCTCAATATTATTGTAAATATGGAAAATTGTTGATCTTAGATCCGGATACGGCAGATTATATGTTTAACTTCCAGTCGAAGAATGATGTACACATGGTTCAACCTAAGCAGGAAACAGAGAGTCTTTTAAAGAGATTGCAGTTTATAGAAGAAATGTTTCTTAACGGGTATCGTGATGATGTGAAATATAATTTGTTTCCGAATGCGATAATTGTAGCGGATTCGATACAAAATCTTAACACGGGTCAATATGTCAATATCTATACTACTACTTATTATATCGCTTTTTTGGTGAATGATGGGAGTCTGGATATGAGTGAAGAAGAAAAAGAAACGCTCTCAAGAAGTTGGAATAAGACTTTTTTGGATTATTGTACGAAAAAGATTGGATGGATGGTTCCGGAGGAGTTTTATCTTTACCCGACAGATGAGGAGTTCGGCAAGAAAGAGAATTGGTGGTATCCGTTTCCGGGAGCAAAAGAAGAAGATGTTGCGGATATGAATCTTGTTTGGGAAAAAGGATATCCTACCGCAAAATGGGATTGGAATTTTGGAGATAATTGGACTATGGAATGGGGATATGCCATGTCTTCTTCTAAAGCCGGATATTTGGAGAAGTTTTTTGAGTTTTTATTTACTACTCCACAGGAAACTATAGATAAAGCTATTGCGGATCACGAGAAATTAAAAAAAGCACATGATATATTGGATCAAGCGTTGAAAGATGATTTCGGGATTGATTACCGTACGATGACGTATAAATCAAAAAAGTGATTGAAGGAAAGTCTTGGAACAAGAGTGTGCTCTCGGGAAAAGGGCATTCTCTTACTTTTAGTGTTAAAAAATGTATTGTTATTGAATAGTTAATTGATTATCTGTATGAATAAATTATTGTATGTTATAATATTACTATGTTTTAGTGTTACTAGTGTGAGTGCCGCGGATGGAATGTGGGGAAAGAAGAAAAAGAAGAAAGCGGGGACGGAGAAGGTGGAATCGAAAGATTCCACCTCTAAAACGGCTTCCGTGAGCGAGTACGAGAAGTTTATGAAGGATGCGGAGGTGAAGAAGGGAATGTTCAACGTGATCAAGAAGAAGGATAAGATTTATCTGGAGATTCCAAAGATGATTATGAGCCGGGATTTCTTGATCAGTTCACGGGTTTCTTCGACGAGTCGCACGTGGCAGATTGATCCGGGGACGATTAACAGGGAACCGTTGTTGATCACGTTCTCTTGTGACGAGAATAAGGTGTACATGCATTTTCCGCATTTGGAATACCAGTGCAAAGAGAATTCGGAGATGTACGAGGCGTTTAAGAGACATAGCAACCCGCCGATCTGGAAAGCGTTTAAGATTGAAGTGATGTCGAAGGATTCTAGTAGTTGCGTGATTGATGCAACTTCTTTATTCTTATCATGGATAGCGGAGTTCTCCCCGTTCCCCGATCTTCCGGCTGCCGCTCGTGCGGTTGTGGCTTTTGGCGGTTCGTTCCAGAGTGACCGTTCCAGGATCGAGGAGTTTAAGGCTTTCGAGGATAATATTATCGTGAAGAGTATGATGACTTACACGACGGAGAAAGAGGGGCCGTTAACCACGATCGAGGCGCGTAATATTATTCTATTGCCGGAGACGCCGATGGTTCCCCGGTATGCTGACGAGCGGGTCGGATTTTTTGATGCCACTCGTTTTTTGTTTGACGAGCATCAGGATCAATTGCAACGTTACGGGATTATTAATCGCTGGGATTTGCAACCGAAAGATATGAGTAAGTATCTGGCCGGGGAGTTGGTGGAACCTGTGAAACCGATTGTGTGGTACGTGGACCCGTCTATTCCGGCCAAATGGAGGAAGTACGTGAAGCTGGGAATTGCCGACTGGAATATCGCTTTCGAGGCGATCGGGTTCAAGAACGCGATTATCGTGAAAGATTACCCGACGGATGATCCGAATTTTGATCCGGATGATATTCATTATAATTGTTACCGTTTCGTGGCTTCCGCTCGCGAGAATTCAATGGGACCGTCGTGGATAGATCCTCGTTCCGGGGAGATATTGTGTGGGGATGTGATTTCTTGGTACGGTGTCGTGAGTCTGTTGAATAAATGGCGGATGATTCAAACAGGGGCGGTAGATCCTACGGTGCGTTGTCCCGTGATGACGGACGAGAATATGGGCGAGGCTATGCGTTACGTGGCAGCTCATGAAATTGGCCACACGCTGGGGTTGATGCATAATTTCGGAGCTTCGGCAGCCTACCCGGTGGAGAAATTGAGAGATCCGGAATTCACACAAAAGTACGGGACTACACCTTCTATCATGGATTACGCTCGTTTTAACTACGTGGCGCAACCGGGAGATATGGAGAAAGGCGTGAAGTTGACTCCCCCGTTGATTGGTGAGTATGACAAGTTTGCAATCAAGTATGGTTATAAGGTACTTCCGAACGTGAAGAATGCGGATGACGAGAAGGAGATTTTGCGGGGATGGGTGAGAGAACAGATCGGGAACAAGATGTGTTTCTATGGGAAACAAGTATTCCGATTCAATTTTGATCCCCGTTCTCAGGCAGAAGATTTGAGTGATGACGTGATAAAGGCAAATACGTATGGAATCAAAAATCTGAAATACGTGGCAGCTAATTTTGCGGATTGGATGGCCGTGAACGAGGAAGGATACGAGGCTGTTAAAGGGACCTATAAAGAGATTATAGAGCAATTTTTCCGTTTCATGGGACATGCCATGGTGAACGTGGGCGGTATGTATATTAATCCGAAATATTACGGGGATGATGTTGCTCTTTACGAGTATGTACCCAAAGATAAGCAAACGGCTGCTTTGAAGTTCATTTTGAAGAATTTGAATGAATTCCAATATTGGATTACAAATGATAAGGTTACGGCGATTATCGGACCGACGGCAAAGGCTTACGTGGCTCAAACGCAATTCTTTAGCGAGATGTTGACCCGAGAGGTGATCGGGCGTTTCCAGATTAACGAGATCGACGGGAAAAATGTGTTTACCGTGGATAATTACCTGGGAATTATTTTTGATGCCATGTTTACCCGAAAGACGGGTAATTTGAACCTGAGCGATATGGCGTTTCAAAATACGTTCGTGGATAATTTGAAGGAGTTCATGGATAAGGGGGAGTTCAAGAGTGCGGGAAGTAGCTCGTTGACGGGATTGGCGCACGAAACGACTTGCAGTTGTCATGCGTATTGTGAGTCACGTCATCATTTTGATGCGACCGATCCGTTGGGAGAAATTGTTTTATCACCGAGAATTGATCGATCAAGTAAACGTCCGGTCGTGATGAAATATATGCGCAAAGTGTACCACATGGCTAAGAACCGAACGAATGTTGGAAATGATAAAACTCGTGAACATTATCGCTTGTTAGTGTTAAAATTGAATTATTTATTCGATTAATTAATTTATAGAGATTTGTGTTTTTTTATTCCCGCTATTCGTTAGAATTGCGGGAATTTCTTTTTAATATATCTGATAGTTAATTTGTTATTGCTTTACAGGATTCCTGTTTTTTGTTAATTATTCAGGTGTTTTGAAGGATAATAATGAATTTCTTATAGAATTTTGAAACAAAATTAGGTATTGTTTCGTATAACGGATTAAGTATATTTTTTTAATTTGAAGATATAATATATCTTTGTATCCATTTTAAGGATAATTAGTTGTGTGCTAGATGTGAAACATAATATCATGTAAGTTAATGGGTATGTCAGAAGAGAAGAAAATTATTTTTTCCATGATGGGGGTGAGTAAAACAATACCACCACAAAGAAAGATTATAAAGGATATTTATCTTTCCTTTTTTTACGGTGCCAAGATTGGCGTGATCGGTTTGAATGGTTCGGGAAAATCGACGTTGTTGAAGATTATCGCCGGGTTGGATCCGAATTACGAGGGGAAGGTAATTTGGTCGAAAGAACATTCTATCGGGTACCTGCCTCAGGAACCGCAACTGGATGACACGAAAACCGTGATCGAGGTCGTGCGGGAAGGTGTGCAGGGCGTGATGGATTTGCTGAAAGAGTACGAGGAGGTGAACATGAAGTTTGCCGAGCCGATGAGTGACGATGAGATGGAGAAGTTGATGGCTCGTCAGGGCGAATTGACCGAGTTGATAGAGCATCACGGGGGATGGGAGATTGACCAGAAACTGGAACGGGCGATGGATGCCTTGCGTTGTCCGGAACCGGACGCGGAGGTGAAAGTGCTTTCCGGAGGTGAACGCCGCCGGGTAGCTTTGTGTCGTCTGTTGTTGCAGGAACCGGATATCTTGTTGCTGGACGAGCCGACGAACCATTTGGATGCCGAGTCGGTGGAATGGTTGGAACAGCATTTGCATCAATACCCGGGTACGGTGATTTGCGTGACGCATGACCGTTACTTCTTGGATAACGTGGCCGGTTGGATTCTGGAGCTGGATCGTGGGGAGGGAATTCCATGGGAAGGGAATTATTCTTCTTGGTTGGAGCAGAAGGCTAATCGTTTGGCGCAGGAGGAGAAGCAGGCCAGCAAGCGCAGGAAGACGCTGGAACGGGAGTTGGAATGGGTGCGGATGGCCCCCAAGGCTCGTCAGGCGAAAAGTAAGGCTCGTCTGAAGGCTTATGATCGAATGATGGATGAGGATGTTAAAGAGAAGGAGGAGAAATTGGAGATATTTATCCCGAACGGTCCCCGGTTAGGTAACAAGGTGATCGAGGCTGATCACGTGGCCAAAGCGTTCGGGGATAAGGTGTTGTTCGATGATCTGGAATTCAAGTTGCCACCGGCAGGTATCGTCGGGGTGATCGGGCCGAATGGTGCGGGAAAGACTACTTTGTTCCGCTTGATTATGGGGGCGGAGCAAGCGGATAAGGGAACTTTCGAAGTGGGACCCACGGTGAAAGTGGCTTATGTGGACCAGCAGCACAAGGCGATAGATCCGGAGAAGACGGTTTATCAGGTGATTTCCGGTGGGAGTGATTTGATAAATCTTGGTGGCCGGGAGGTGAATGCACGGGCTTATGTTTCGAAGTTCAATTTCTCCGGGACGGATCAAGAGAAGAAGTGCGGCGTGTTGTCCGGGGGAGAACGTAACCGCCTGCACCTGGCGCTGGCCTTGAAGGAGGATGCTAACGTGCTATTGTTGGATGAGCCGACGAATGATATTGACGTGAACACGCTGCGGGCGTTGGAAGAGGGATTGGAGAATTTTGCGGGGTGTGCTGTTGTCGTTTCGCATGATCGTTGGTTCCTGGATCGAATTGCGACTCATATCCTCGCTTTCGAGGGAGATTCCAAGGTCGTTTATTTCGAGGGGAGTTACTCCGAATACGAGGAAAGCAAGAAGAAACGTTTGGGAGATGTGACTCCGAAGCGTATACGTTATAAGAAATTAATCGGTTAAGAGTACAAAAGCGTGCCTAAGAAAAAAGAAAAAAAGATTGTAGATAACGGCTTCGTGCCGGGTATCTACAATTATTGCGACAGATGGTGTGAGCGATGTAAATTGCAGCTTCGGTGCATGAGTTTCATGATGGGAAAGAAATTGAAGGAGAGGACGAAAGTGAACTTGGGCGAGGAGATGCCGGAGGATGATGAGTCCGCGTTGGCCCGTCTGAAAAATATCTTTGATTCTACTTTTGATGTGTTACGTGAGTTGGCGGAAGAACGTGGGGTCGGCATAGAGGATATTTATTCATCCGAGAAGGTGGATCGGGGTTTTTGGGATGAGGATTTCGAGGATTTGGAGGACGAGGACGAGGGGGCAGCCCGTCAGATAGAACAAGAGGATATGGTGAAGTGTGACCGTATATACGGCACACTTGCAGAGAAGTGTCAGGAGACTATTTACCAGTGGTTTGAGGAGGTCAAGCTTAAGGAAGGTGAAATGCCCCGGACGAAAGAGGTGGAAGATGCTTTGTTGGAGGTGAATTGGTACATGGATTTGATCCATTCCAAGATTAAGCGATCTCTTTACGGTTATTATATTTATTCTGATAAGATTAACGCGACGCAAGAGGAGGATGATTATAACGGGTCGGCAAAGGTAGCCTTGTTGGCGGTGGAGATTTCTAGGAATGCGTGGATGTTATTGCGGGATAAGTTGTATCGTTTTGAGCCGAATATATCACATCTTGTAGTGATTCTAGAACAATTGGAATGGGAAATAGACCGCTTTTTCCCGAAAGCCCGTTATTTTAAGAGACCGGGATTTGATTGTTAGGACAGGCAGGCGTATTATTGAAGGAAAATATAACGGGAGGAGCGTGATAATTCTATTTATCACGCTCCTCCCGTTTTTATTATTCAACGTTTTATTATTTGAATAATTTGTCCAAACCTTTTAGAAGGCTATTTTTTAATTCTTTACCGGCTTCTTTCTCTATTTTCTTTAGTGCCTTGGATAAGTCGGGGGTGATGGTCGGTTTGGAAAGTGTTCCGCCGAGTTTAACGTCGACATCCAATGATTGAATGTTGTTGGAACCGGGGATGGCTTTCAGCACGTTGTCAATGTCTTTCCCGAAATATTTCCGGGCGATATTCATAGACATGGTATAGTCCATTTTGCCATCGACGGATTGGTTCCCGGAGAATGTTGTCGGGTTACCCGCGATATTCGTGGTAAAGGGTTCCACGATGATGTTCCCGTTCTCGATTTTGAAATCGACTTTTAAACTGGCGATACTCAAACGACTCAGTTCGTCGTTTTTCAGCAAAGAGGCCAGTTGGTTCATGGCAGGGTTATCATTGATAATAAATCCTTTCGTGGACAGGCTCCCGCCTCCGTTAGCCGTCGTCATGATCGGGCTCATTTCCTTGTCCAGATCTGCACTGAATTTCATGGCTGCCGAGATTTGCCCGTTACAGTTCATGGCTACCGGGATGCTCTCCTTGATAAAAGAGAAGGCGTTGTAAGCGGAATGAATATCGAAATCGGTTACCCGCAGGTTCAGGTCCACAGAAGGTTTTGCCGGGGTTGCCGTGTTGTAAGCCCCGTTCATGATAAGGTTACCGTTGAGCATATCCATGCTTAAGTTCTTTAATGTAGCGATTCCTCCGGCGGTTTCGATGTTCCCCTTGACCGAGGAGATCGTGAGACTATCAAACAGGATTTGTTTGATGTTTGTGCCGAATGCCAGTTGGATATTTTTCGGTATTGCCAACACGCTTGAAGCTTCGGCCGGGGCTGCCGTGGTTTGAGTTTCGACAGGTTTGGTCGTGTCGGCTTCGGTGGTTGCTATGGTTGCCATGAATTCGTTCAAGTTGATCTTGTTCGAGTTCAAGGTGAAATTTCCTTTCAATGTCTGATCCTTGAAGAAATAGGGCAGGTAATTGGATAGATAACCTTCCAGTGCGAAGTCGGAGGAGTTGATCATTACTTTCAAGTTCTTCAGGTTCAAACGTGCTGGGGTAATGGTTACTTCACCGGACGGAACAGAGATTCCTGCGGGGAAATCTGCATTTTTGAATAACACGTTTTTCAAAGCGATCTTACCGTTTGCCGTGAACTTTTCGTATTGTTCTTTTTCGATGTATTGATATTTACCGTCAAAAGAAAGGTCTGTTGTTAACACTCCGTTGAGGGTGATATCTTTCAAGGGAAGTGCTTTCTTCAGGCTTTCGAAATTGATGACGCCTTTCATTCCACCTTTTAACGTGGGATCATCCGGGTTGACCACGAGTAAGTTCATGCTGAACGGGTTGTTGGCGATCGTGAAGGTGAGAGTACTTAAATCTGCTTTCGTTTCAGCAATAGTTCCTCCCGGGTTGGTGATACTTAGTTTTAAATTGATTTTTTCTACCGATTCGGGAAGATCCGGGTATTTCAAGTTTGCATTCAATATGTTGAAACGAAGATCGAAAGTGGGTAGGTGATTCTCGTAATATTCACCCTTGGCTTCCAGACTGAGTTGGAATTCTCCGGAAGTCTTAACTCCCTCTATTTCTTTCTGAAAGTCTTTGGGTATTAACGCTAGCAGACTCTCGAATTTAGTGTCGGGGGCGTTTAATTTCAAGTCCATTTTGTATTTATCGTCATCAATATCAATATTTCCGGTCAGATCTAGTTTCAGATCGTTGATGGCCATATCGTTTTTCTTGATGTCAAATTGGAGTTCTTTGAGGTTCGCGGCGATATCTGCTTGCCAGTTGAAGTTCGTGTTGTTCACCCACACGCTGTTTCCCTGACGTAGGGATATGTTTTTCAGTCCCAGCAACAGGTTTAACATGGTGTTGGTTTCCGATAAATTACCTTGTAATGTAAGGTCCACGGCATCAACATGGGCGTAAGTTTGCGCCTGTTCATCCTTGTAATCAAGCATCAGGTTCCGGACTTCGATATTATTGAAGGCGATAGCCGTGTCGAAATCCGAGTCCTTGGTTGTGTCTGCGACAACCTCTTTGTTTTCCGTGACAGTTGTGTCGGAGGGAACCATGATGTCCCAATTCGCTTTTCCCTCGGCGTTGACTTTGGGCATGAACTCGCAATCCCTTAACAAGATGTTGTTAATGATGATTTCTTTACCGGAAATGAGGGAACGCAGGTTGACGGATGCCTCGAAAAGAGGTATGTTAATCAGGGTGTCCCGGGTGGTGGCCTCTTCTTTGGATATAATAACATTATCCAGCGAAACGCTCAAATTCGGGAAATTCTTGAACATGCTCAGGTGCACGTCTCCGATAGCCAGTTCGGCTTGGATGTATTTGGAGGACTTTTCCTCTATTAATCGTAGAATGTCACTTTTGAAAAAGACGGGGATAACCATCAGGGTGACAATGATTAGCACGAGAATGATTGCTAGTGTAATAAAAACCTTTTTCATACTTTATAAATTACATGTGTGGTTGTGTTATCTAAATTGTTCTATACAAAGTTATACAAAATTATTTGAAGTAAGGTTTTATTTTTTTGAGTTTAAATAATGGTAGAATTTTTTCTGATTCTAAAATAGAATAGTTGATTTTGCCGAATTTCCGTTTGGCGTTGAAGATGAGTTGGACTTCTTCGTATTGCAGGTAGGGGTGATGAAGTATGGCTTTGAAGAAGGTATCGGCTGCAAACTTGCCTAAATCGGCTTCTATACCGCGAATGGCTAAGTTCATTTGTGCCATTTTC
>ENA-UEPH01001141-UEPH01001141.1-human-gut-metagenome-genome-assembly--contig:-NODE-1141-length-26924-cov-9.560025_pt1 | contig 26924 bp, 20 predicted proteins | sample MGYA00242891_ERZ507898 | MGnify/ENA primary metagenome ERZ507898 (study PRJEB26167, sample SAMN06115411) | human gut metagenome | host: Homo sapiens | place: China:Guizhou | collected 2014-10-15... | reverse complement strand
GCCACAGGGTCAACGACAAGCGTTTGTTTGCCGGTTGCTAATCGGTTATATCCATAGGGAATTGAACCGCTACAACGCTTTCCGTCTTTCATACGGGCGTCAAACACAGCCTTGATTTTATTGCTTGTGTCTTTTGCGTACCATTCGTTCATTATATTCAAAAATGGGGCAAAGTCATTGTCAGAAGCATTATTGCTGTCGATACTGTTATTTATCGCAAGGAAACGGACATCTTTCTGTGGGAACAGAACTTCCGTATAAAAGCCGACTTGCAGATAGTTTCGCCCTAATCGGCTCATATCCTTAACAATAATCGTTGCGACATTTCCTGCTTCTACTTCCTTAATCAACTCCTGAAAACTCGGACGATTGAAATTTACACCCGAAAAACCATCGTCAGTAAAATGACGGATATTCGTAAAACCATTTCTTCGGGCGTAATCTTCCAAGTATTGCTTTTGATTGGTGATTGAATTTGACTCACCATTGAGGTCATCATCTCTTGATAAACGCTCATAGAGTGCTGTAATCTTTGAAGTCCTTGACATTCTCTTAACCTCCTTTCCTTATGTAATCTGTTTAGTGTTAAAAGTATTACTCCCTCTACTAATAGGAGAAAATAGGGGTGCAAAGCGGAACTGTTTTTCAAAAGAAGTGAAAATTTTTCTTGAAGTTTCAAGACCGTTTTTGATAACCTATTTTCAATTTAGAAACGCATTATTTATCGTCCTACTAAAGTATAGCCCTCTGGGGACAACTCGATTGCGGTGACGGTTTCCCCGTAGTTTGCCGCCCATGCGTCGAAGTGCTGTAAGCCCTGCTCCTCCAACGCCGACATCTGCAAGTAACGCTGGATGGTGTAAAGCTCCACCATGCTGTTGGAAATGGGGGTGCCGGTGGCAAAGACAATGCCGCGCCCTCCGGTGATCTCATCGAGGTAGCGGCACTTCATAAAGAGGTCTGAGCTTTTCTGCGCCTCGGTCTGGGCAATACCGCCCACATTCCGCATTTTCGTGTAGAGAAAGAGGTTTTTGAAATAATGGCTCTCGTCGATGAAGATACGGTCAACGCCCAATTCCTCAAAGGTGACCACATCGTCCTTGCGGCTCTGGTCGTTCAGCTTGTCGATCTTGGCTTGCAGGCCCTTCTTGGTTTTCTCCATCTGTTTGATCGTGAAATTCTCCGCTTTTTCTCGCTTGGCCTCTGAAATTCCCATCATAATTTCGTCGATCTGCTGTTCCAGAATGGCCCGCTGGCGCTCTACGCTCATGGGGATCTTCTCAAACTGGCTATGCCCGATGATAACGGCATCGTAGTCGCCGGTGGCGATGCGCCCACAGAATTTCTTGCGGTTTTTGGTTTCAAAATCCTTGCGGGTGGCGACAAGAATGTTCGCTGCCGGATAGAGCTGCAAAAACTCAGTGGCCCACTGCTCCGTCAGGTGGTTAGGCACCACAAAGAGGGACTTCTGACACAGGCCCAGCCGCTTTGACTCCATCGCCGCCGCGACCATTTCAAATGTCTTGCCCGCGCCCACCACATGGGCAAGCAGGGTATTTCCACCGTAGAGAATGTGTGCGATGGCGTTGACCTGATGCTTGCGGAGCGTGATCTCCGGGTTCATGCCGCTGAAATTGATATGGCTGCCATCATACTCACGGGGGCGGTTGCTGTTGAACAGAATATTATAGGTCTTGCAGATAGCTTCACGTCGGTCCGGGTCTTTCCAGATCCACTCGGCAAAAGCGTCTTTAATGAGTTCCTGCTTACTCTGGGCGATGGCCGTCTCTTTCTTGTTCAGAACGGCAATTCTGCGCCCTTCCTCATCGTATTGGTAATCAAAAATGCGGACATCCTTCAGGTTAAGTGTCGTTTCGATGATCTCATAGGCGTTGATGCGCTTGGTGCCGTAGGTGCTGATGGCCTTGACATTGCCGCGATCCTTGTTTTTGTCCTCGATGCGCCATTCACCGGTGATTTTAGAATAGTGGACCTTCATGCCCCATTGTGCGCTGCGGGGTGTACCCAGCGTTTCAAAAATAAATCGGCGGACATATTCAGTGTCCAGCCATGTAGCGCCCAGCCGAACGGAGATCTCGCTGGCAGTGAGGTCGGTGGGCTGCACCCGCGCCAATGCCTCGGCGTTGATCTGATACTGCGGGTCCTGCTCCGCCTTACCTTGGGCAACCGCCCATTTCTGACGCACATTGCCGGAAAGATACTCGTCCGCGGGCAGGTATTTCTCATGCCCATCGCTCTCGCCGGTGTAAGCAGGGTTCAAAAAAATCACGCCCTTGAGGTCAGAAAACAGCGTTTCCTCGTCCTTGCCGGTGAGCCTACCCATATAGTCCATATCCACATGGGCCTTTTCTCCGATGGACAGTGCCAGCGCCTCCACCGCTGTGTCTACCTTTTCAGCGGGCTTGTGGCTGCGGATGGTGCGCTTGGTGAACAGGTCGGCCTTGCGCTTTAGGTTCCGGTCCTCGTCCAGAATTTCCAGTGAACACAGCAGGAAGTAGGAGCTGTCCTGATCGAAGGCGATGGCGTTGCCGCGGGAGTTGATGAGTCCGTATTTCCGGGTGAAGGCATCGTAGAGGGTATTCAGCTTGGCTTGCTGCGCCTTGATTTCTTCATCTGGATAGTCCTCGGTCTGGTATTCCAGCAGCGTCCGCACACAGTCCCGCAGCTCGATCATGCCGCGGATTCTGCTCTCTGCCGTCTTGGATACCTCCACCGGGTTCATGCGGCTGTTTTCCCGATAATAGATCTGACCGTCCACCAGCGTATAGGAGAAGTTGCGGACAGCGGGGTCGGCCTCAATGGAATGATCCTCGCCCTCCAATTCCTCCTCCCGGTCATAGGCGGTGATTTCGCCGTGGATATTTTGAACGGCCTCCGCCAGCAGCGCTTCCAACGGCTGCTCCGGGTACGGCTCGCAGGTAGGCGTGGGGCCGAACGGCCCGGACACCATCTTCATCTCGCCCAGCACCATGTCGGGATGGTCGATGAAGTAGCTGTTCATCTGGATGCCGTCCTCGTTGGTGGCAAGGTGTACCCATTCTGGTTCTATATCCACCATTCGTTCCCGCTTTTGAAGGAACAGAATGTCTGAAACGACCTCGGTGCCCGCCGCGGCCTTGAACGCATTGTTGGGCAGGCGGATCGCCCCCAGCAGTTCCGCTCGCTGCGCGATGTATTTTCGTGCGCTGGCGGTGCGCTTGTCCATGGTGTAGCTGGAGGTCACAACGGCGATGGCGCCGCCCGGTCTGACTTGATCCAGCGCTTTGGCCACGAAATACTCATGGATGGGGAAATTCAGCCGGTCATAGCGTTTATCCGCTACATGGAACTGTCCGAAGGGGACATTGCCAATGGCAACATCAAAAAAGTTATCCGGGAAGGCAGTTTTCTCATAGCCCTGCACCGCAATACTGCTTTTCTGATAAAGCTGGCGGGCGATGCGGCCAGAGAGATCGTCCAGCTCCACGCCGTAGAGCTTGCTGCCGCTCATGCTTTCCGGCAGCATACCGAGAAAATTGCCGATACCGCAGGCTGGCTCCAGAATGTTGCCCTGCGTGAAGCCCATCTGCCCCAGGGCGGCATAGATGCCGCGGATGACCACAGGCGGCGTGTAGAACGCCGTGAGCGTGGATTCGCGGGCGGCGGCGTATTCGGCGTCCGTCAGCAGTTCTTTCAGTTCAGCGTAACGAGGATTTTTTTCGTCAAAGAAGTCCGCCAGACCGCCCCAGCCCACATACTGTGCCAGCAATGCCTGTTCCTCCGCTGTGGCCGTGCGGTTCTCCGCCTCCACGGTTTTCAGGGTACGGATCGCGTCCAGATTGCGCTGAAAACGCTCCAGCGGCGTGCCCTCTCCGATACGGTCATCGGTGATGCGGTAGTTCCGGCCATCCGCGTCCAGCGGATAGGCAAGCGCGTTTTGCTTTTTCTTTTTCGGCGGGGTAAGCGCCGCAGGCGGCTCGTCCGTCTGCGGCTGCGGCGGGGCCAGCGCAGCGGGGTCCGCCTGCTCCACAATTTTCCGAACAAAGGAGATCGGCTCCGTGCGGAAGATGGGAAAGCCGACCTTTTGGACAAAGGTGATGTCTTGAAAGTTGACAACGCCGTGCGCGGTATCCACGCGATCCACAAGGAAGGTCCTGCCGTCGATCTCAAATACCGTTTCACCGGGAACAAGATTTTGTGCCGCAAATTCTGCGTCGGTGATTGCTGGCTGCGTAGCAGGCTCGACCGGCTGTTCTGCGGCGGTGTCTTTGGCGTGCTCCACATAGAGCCATTCCGCTGCTTCTTTTTCGCTGACCGCCTTTCTGACCTGCTCCAGATAATCCTCGGCCTGCCACTCGCTGGGGAAGGTCTCACGGACGCCCTCGCTGTCAACATAAATTTCGTCCCGAATATCGTCCCAGACGGCGTAGCCGTCGTCCGTTTCGATCACGCCGAACCGCTCATAGGCGGGCGGCTGCTCTGCGGCAAGCCGTGCTGCATCCTCTGCGACCTGCTCCACAAAGCTGCGTTCCTGTCGAGGAGCATCATGCCGGTGATTGAACAGGCTGAAAGTGCCGTCCACATACTCCGAAAGCCGATCCTTTGCGCGGCGGACGGAATCATAGAAACGGTCACTCTCGTCCGTCCCATCCAGCCGGGAGGTCAACGCCGCCAATATTTCCGCAGTCTTGCCCTTATCTTGCAGCTGCTCCTCGATCATGGGAAGCGCATCGTAATAATCCGCACCCTTGGGATAGGGACGCGGAACATCGTCCGGCGCATTGTAAAAACCGTTATAGACGGTTCGAGCCAACTGCCCACGCTCATATTCCGGGATTTTGGCGATAGCATCCTCGCCAGGGAATCGTTTCTGCGCGATCAGGTGCTCATACTCCTTGACCACATTGGGGATGGTCAGATGGACGGTATCATATTTCTTGAAACTGTAGTCCCGTTCGTAGTCCAGCCCCTTGTAAGTCTTGGTGTATCCATATCCGGCGCGGGCTCCGCCGCTGTACTCACCAAACTGGCTCTTAATGAATTTCTGGTGTTCCTCCGGCGTGTGGGGATAGCAGAAATGGGAATAGATCGCCAGCCGACTTTCGACGCCTTCCCGCAAAAAGTAATGGTCGATCTCGTCCTGCGTGATGAACATTTTGCATTGCCGCAGGAAGCTGGGCTGAGCATCAAAGTGTCGTTCCTCGTATAGCAGGTCGTTGAGGATGATGCCGATGCGGTGGGTGTTATACGCTGAAAGACGGTAACGCAGAATGGATGGATCATCATAATAAGCGTCGAGAAAAGCGTGGTATTCCTGCGCCAGCATTTGTAGGCCACCATCCGTCTTTGCGAACGCGACCATGTCCTCGTCCAGTTCCGGGTAGCCCTTGTGCTGGTCGTGGATGGCCAAAGTCTGCGGGAGCAGCCCCATGTCCCGGCCTTCCTTGGTCAGGTCACGGGCTGTCATCAGGAGGGCGTCCATTGCTTCGTGCAGCACCTTGTCAGGGGCCTGTGTCAGTTCGGCGGCGGAGAGATAGATCCCGGCCCGTAGCAGCCCCAAAATGCGGCCCGCCGCCAGTCCCCATGAGACCACGGTTTTGCTGTATCCGGTGCGGACGCTGTCGCCTTGGGCGAGGTGGATGCCGTCCTCCAGAAACCACACGGCGTATTTGCGGCCTTCGTACTCGATGCCGCGCCCATTTTCTGTGCCAAACTCCCGACGCAGAAACGCTATATTTTCCTGTTCAGAATGCTCCCGCATATAGAACATCGCAATGCGTTCGGCGCTGCCGGGTTCGTTTCCGGCTGTGTAAAGCGCCTGGTCGATGACCTCCTGCGGCACCGTGCGGGCCGGGGCCAGAATGCCAGAGGGCGCGTCTGCTGGAGCCTCGTACACCGGGGCGTCGCCGCCCATGTCGAATAGGGCAAGCTGCTCTGCCATCACCGGGGCGTTTTGCAGGCCCAGCTTGATCTTGTACTCGCCGCGCTCGATCAGGCCCTCGGTCATTTCGGTGATGACCGACCATGAAAAAACAGACTCCGAAGTGCGGGAGAGGTAGCTGCCCTCCCACATCAAAAGTCCGTCTTTCTCGGCATGGTAGCCTGTCCGAACACCGTCGGTCAGGACTTCCACCCATATATCGTTGTAGCTGTTTTTGAGAAATTCCGTCCGTTCTGCAAGATTCTTGTGCGCTTGAAAGTATTCAAAGATCTCCTGCCGCTTGTGCTTGCGTCCACCGTCGTCCAGCAGATTCGCTTCAATGAGATGCATATCCAGAAAGGCGGGCAGTTCTGCGGTATTTTGCTGTGCGGCGTCATGCTCCAGCGCAAAGGCTGCTGCCTGTTCCTGTGCCTTTTCGTCCGGATAATCACCGTAGACGCGGAGGCACTGGCGTGTTTCGGCATCATAGACGGCAGCGCCGTCATAGGCAAAACCATCTTCCTCCATCGTACCGGCAACATAGCCCTGCGCCGCGGCCTCCGCTTCTTCCAGCGTTTGATAGTCCAGCTTATCATCAAAGCCGTTTTCAATATGGTGATAGGCTGCAACCTGATAGGGCTTGAACGGGCTATGGTCTACTGCGTTTACCAGCTTCGGATAAGTTTCCTCTAAAAGCTCCTGATGCAGCCGGTTATGGAAGGCTGGCATATCAAAGTAGAGCTTTGCAAGCTGCAAATCGCCGCTTTCGTTGACAATGCGCCGGATTGCGTCTGCCCCTTCCATAATGGCATTTTCATGATCTGAATTGCGGCAGGCATTGACAAATGCTGTGTCTTTTACCAATGCAGCAGCAACCGTTTGTTTGTACTGCTCGAACAGTTCTTTTATGGTTGGTTGTGCCGCATCTATAACAGCAGAGGCAGGAAGCTCATCACTTCCTGCCTCTGTGGGTTCTTCGGTTGTCAGGCGTAGATCAGGTCGCTGAGCACCAGTTCCTCCGCGCTGTGCCGGAGATTGTTCATCAGGCCCGTCCAGCGCAGGGGATCGGTCGCTTTCAGTGCCTCCGTCACGCCCTCGGCCTGCGCCATCTGCGTCACGGTCTGCTCCACCATCTTCCGCGCGGTCTGCTCGATTTCCGCCAAATGCTCCGTCAGCTTGCCGCTGGTCTTGAGATTGGTGTAAAGCACTCTGCGGCGCTTCATCAGATACGCTCTCCGCAGCTCCGCGTACTTGCCCAGATGCACCTCCGGTACGCTGGGCATCATCAAATTCGGCACCTGAAAGCCGTTCTGCATCCTGTAAGTGACCTCCATGCTGTTCGCTCCTTTCATGGGGTGTTTCGTGTTGTTCTGTGCGGTCATCATAACCGCTTTTTTCACGATTTGCAAAAAACTGATCCCTCTGTGCCTGCATGACCGTTCGGCTGATCTCCCGCAGGCCCATCTCTGCGATGTCGCTGGTGGCGATGCCCAGGGCGTTGATGGTGGGCGGCGTGTTGAATTCGTAGACATGGGCGAACTCATCGGGCGAAAAATAGTCGTCTGCCCGCAGGCCGAGGCGGGTCAGCAGCATATAGGCCACGCTGACCTCCAGTGCGTCCCGATAGAACACCTCTAAACTGAGGTCGTCCAACTCTTCCAGCAGACTGTCCTCGCGGCACTCCCGCAGATCTTGCAGGTAATCCGTGATGTTGTCCGCTACGGCGTTGTGGCAGGCGGAGCGCACGGCGTCCGCCAGATTTTCTTTTTCGGACAGGTTGCCGAAGGTGGCCTCCAGCGTTTCGATGACCTCCGGCTCAAAGGCCGGGTGCATCGTCCAGATGGGCAGTGGACGGGCAAAGCGGGACGCATGGGTATCGGACACATCGAAATAGAGCTTCAGACAGTTTTGACCGTCATCACCAAATACGGCGATGCTCTTGGCCCCGCGATTGACCCAGCGTCCAAACTGACGGTTCCAGCGCTCCATCTCAAGGACTGCGGTGGCATCCGGCCGCTGGGCGTAGATCAGAATTTGATCATCGAAGGGGCATTTGTAATTGTAGCAGGCCGCGCGGAGAAAGCCTGTCCAGCTTTTGTAGCTGCTGGTAACGCTTCGCACGGTCTGGTCGTACAGTTCGGTGATGAACTGAAATTTGGTCGGCACGGAAACACCTCCTATCTCTCCGGCTCCGCCCGCTTTTTTGCTGCAAGCCGGTCATTCTTTTGCTGTTCTTTTTGCGCCTTTTCAAACGGTTTCCGCTGGTAACAGTAAATATAAAACTGATAGTCACTTTTAATCGGCGTACAGCGGAGCATATACACATACTGTTTGGTTTTCACCATGAAGCCGCAGGAAGGAAACATCGCGCTCTTGATGGCGCAGGTCCTCCCATAGCGGTCACAGCAACGGTTCATGGCGGCAAAGTCCCGCAGTGGGGAATCCGGCTGCTCCCGCAGCCAGTTCACGGTGCGGTCAATATCGGCCTTAAACTCCGGCGTGTTCAGCGTGTTATGCTGGTGGGGCCACCATGTTGTATAAAACTGCTTGCCGCTGCCAAAATCACCCCGCAGGTGTCCCACGCAACCTACGGTCTTGTCCTGTTCCTCACTGCGGGAGAAGTAGAGATTGTGCAGCGCAGGATCATTGACGCTGTAAAAGTCAATGACATCTTTCTCGCTGGTGGGATACTTCTGCTGAAATTCCGAAAGGGTGCGACACTCACCATCCAGAAAGGAAAGGCTGTCATTCTCCATTGGAATCCACCCATCAATGGGAAGCTGAAACGGCTCGCGGGTAAGGACAGTACCATAGTAATTGACCACAATGTTTCGGGACAATTCTACTGGCTCACCCCAATCCTCATCCCCATGGCGCAGCTCGTAGCGATATACGCCCTCCGGCACGGTGGTTCGGTCAATGCGGCATTCCGTAAACAATGCCGGTCGGTCAAAAATCGTGACCTCCTGGTAGGTCACCTTCCGCGCGTCATAGTTCATCTGGCTTCACCTCGTTCCTTGTGTTTCTTTTGCACTCTCTGTTGTGCTAAAAACTCCGGGGCCTTCTTGAAGCCGATGGTATCTGCGTAGTAGGCGGTTTTCTTTCCACCTTGCGTCAGTACCACGATGTCGCTTACGGACATGGAACGCATCCGATGGGCGAAGGGGCGGGAATCCCTATTGTGCTTTGCCCACAGATCCTCCAGCGAATTTCCCTTTGCGTACATACCGGCGTAAGAACGCTGATAATCAGCACTCCGAAGTTTCCCCTTCGCCGTTTCATAAGACCGGAAATAGTAGTCCACATCAGCGGTTGCTGGGATCTGATAGATTTCATAGGTGCAGATCTCGTCGCTGATTTTCGGCGCGCTGGGAACATAGGTGTTGCCGTTGCGCTCCTGCGTTTCCGCAAACTCGCGGATATGGTAGACGGAACCGCCAATGCAGCTGTGGGAATCGTCAATGTACTTGCAAGGGAAAACCATCTTTTCACCGTCAAAGCGGGTAATGACGATGCTTTCCCCATCCTTGATGGTAAAGAGTGTGTGGTATTCGCTGTCGATGAAGCGGATCACGCGCTCATCCTTGTTGGGGTTTGGAAAGGCGATAACGCCCATGATGTCTACCGGCTCACGGTCACTCATCGTGCTTCACCTCGCTCTTTTGTAGATTTGCGGGCCTGCGGCTCCGGCATGGAAATAACTGTCAGATGCCCATTCAAATTAAGAAAGGCTTCGGGACTGTGAAATAATTTTTCGTATTTCTCCATCAGTGCAGGTGTTAAGGATGCAAATTCAGATTCCCCAAGCCCAACAACCAGAAACGCCCCGGCCACAATATCATAAATATCGTTATCCTCATCCCGGAGCGCGCGGTTCAACGGCAAGCCGTTCAATTTTCCTTCTTCATTTACAATCAGCGCCACAGGATCTTCATACGGGTATACCGCTTCGATATAGCCTCCAACCGCTCGCTGCAACGCATCAAGGCTACTTTCAATTTCAATTCGCTTGGGTTTCTCCCCTGGCTTAACGCACAAAACGGTCAACTGTTCTTTTGTGACGTCTACCGGCTCACGGTCGGTCATCGTGCTTCACCTCTTTCTATTTTCGGCGTGGTGCGATTTTGTTCTTGCTGTGCCATGTGATTTTGTTGCTTTTTGTATTCATCACCTGCTCGTTTGCAGAAATCTTCAATAGCGGCGGCACGATAGCTTCTGTAATGTCCCCAAAAGTAATTAGGTGGGCCATCTCCATCATTTTTGCAATTGCGCACCCATGTCACAAACGGATCAGGGGCTTTATTACATTCACCTATGGCAAACTCGGCATTACCCACACGGACACGCGCCGTAATTTGATAGTCGGCGTTGATGATCCGTCCGGCAACATAACTGCCGCGCTCTAATTCCACAGTGCAGCTCCCGTTTTTTGCAAAGGTTACTTTTACTGGTATAACCGGCCTCCCACACACCAAATCTGGTTGCATGATAAATTGAGCATTCATTCCCATCAGCTCATTGGGCAGCTTGTCCATAGGCAGATATGGTTGCTGCTTCCCCATGATTTCGTAACGCAGGATTAGACCGTTGATGGGGTAATAAATGCTCATAACAGGGTCCTTGACATGCCCTTGTAGAATATTGGCATTCGCATACTTTGCATTGTCTAAGTACCACTGCGGATTTGCGCCGGGCGTATCCCACCCAAACATTGATCCGGCCAGCATAGCGGATTCCTGCATATCTGAAATACCACGGCTCTCGTTGTGACTACTGGCAATGTCACGGTTTTCCTCGCGGTTTCCGGTGTTCCATTCGGAGGGATAATAGCCACTCTCGCCTTTTTTGATGATAATAAGCTGCCCTGTGGAGGGCAGAATGGAAAAGCAGACATCGGGTAATTCATTTCGTCGCATAGCTGCACCTCCTCATCGTGCCTGTTCCTGCTGGCGCTTGCGATGCCAGCCCTCCAGCAGCTTGATAATGACATCCTCCATCTGCTTCGGAGTATAGCTGGAGGGAAAGTATTTTTGCAGCCGGTCATTGCGGATCGTGACCTTGCGCTCCAACGGCTTTTCCTCCCGCATGATGAGGTCGATGATGTTATTCTCCAGCTTGCCTTCGCCACTGAGCTGCTTGAGCCGCTGAGCCTGTCCCAACGACGGGGATACCTCATCGCGCTCCATGACCAGCAGGAGGTAGGTCTGTTCTTTTTCGGACAGGTGGGAGAGGAAATCCGCCGCAGGAACGAACTTGAGCGTTCCCGCATCCACCGCGTCCAACAGCGGCGGAATCAGCTTATTCAGGCGCACATAGCGTTGGATTTGCATACGGCTTTCGTTGACCTGCTCTGCCAAAAGTTCGACAGAAAAGCGCCCTTGAAAATTCTGCCCAACTTGGGCAGAATTTTTAGAAGGCCGTCCAGCTTGCCGTTTCATGGCGTCCAGCTTCAGCTTGTAGGCTTTGGCTTTCTCGCTGGGCAGTAAGTCCTCGCGGTTGATGTTGTAATCCACCACCAAAATGTCCGCTTCCTCATCGCTGTAATTGCGGACGATAACGGGGCGGGTATCCAGCCCCACGGCTTTCGCGCAGTAATCGCGCCGGTGGCCGGAGATGATCTCATACCCGCCAGTGTCGCGGGGACGGACGATCAGCGGCTCCGCGATGCCGATGTGCTCAATACTATCCATAAGCCGCACCAAATCTGGCGTGGGGCGGTCAATGGTGTATGGCTGGCGGGAGTATGGGAAAACCTCTGCGGCTGGGACGATCTGAATCCGCTCCTGCCGGTCGGCCTCACGCTCCGCGTCTGTTTTGAACAGATCATCGTACCGGGTCAGTTCGATGCCGCTTAATTTGCTTGCCAAGGCTCAACACCTCCCTCGTCAGATTTTCATACGCCAGCGCCGCCTTGCCGCTGCGGTCATGGTCGTAAATGCTTTTGTTTTCTACGCTGATCTCCGCTGCCTTGATGGAACGGGGAATTTCGCTTGCGAACACATGACCGCCGTAGGTCTTGCGGACAAGCGCGTTGATCTCCCGCGCCAGTGTGGTACGGCTGTCCACCATCGTCAGCACAATGCCGTCCACCTCCAGCTTCGGGTTGAGCTGCCGTTTCACGCGGGTGATGGTTCGCAAAAGCTGCTCCAGCCCCTTTGCGGGGAGATATTGCGCCTGAACAGGAATGATTACGCTGTCCGCCGCAGTCAGGGCGTTGATGGTCAGCATACCGAGGGACGGCATACAGTCAATGAGCGCGTAATCGTAGCGGTCTGCCACGGTGGACAGATATTGCCGCAGCACCGTTTCACGGCTCATGGTGTTGACCAGCGTGACCTCCAGTGCCGACAGCTCGATATTGGCGGGGACAAGGTGGACGCCGGACGGGTGGTGCAGAATGCCCTCGCCGGGGGTGATGGGCTGCTCCGCGATGATCTTCTCCATCAGCGTGGAGAGCGTGGGGGATAATTCGTCGGGCTGCGGCCAGCCCAACATCTGCGTGAGATTGCCCTGTGCATCGGCGTCGATCAACAAGACTTTTTTACCTTGCCGAGAAAGACCAATGCCGAGGCTGGCGGCTGTGGTGGTCTTACCCACGCCGCCCTTCTGATTTGCCAGTGCGATTGTTTTCAATGGGACACCTCCTCCAACAAAAAAGGAGCCTTGCGGCCCCTGTTCTAACAAAGCTGTTGCTTCTTACAGTTATTCTTTTTTCGGGTAGTATTCTTTCTATTCTCAGTCTTGCTATATCTCAGTCTTATTAGATTTCGATTTTCGAAAGTCAAGAAATTCGAAAACCGAAAATCAAGACTTTCGAAAATCGAAAGTCACAGAAGCGCAGACTCCGGCCACATCTATGATTTTCGAAAATCGAAAGTCTGGACTTTCGATTTGTTCAGGATATATCGCCAGCAAAGTTTTTCACATAAATGATAGCCGGTTTTCCAAGTCCTTGCCGCTTGCGTTCAATCAAACCAATACCTTTCTTGCTGTCCAATTCTGCGAATAGGCGCACCGCCTTTTCAGAGCGACAGCGCAAGGTTTCCATGACTTCTTCTACCGTAAAAATGATAAAGACACGATTTTGGTCGTCAACCCAACCGTTTCGATAGGATAACTCCATGCGATCAAGCAGCAGTCCATACAATAGCTTTGCATCAGAGGAAACGCCATCAAACCGGCTATCGGTGATTAGCAGTTTTGGAATGCGAAAGAAAGCGTATTGTTCACTGGCGCGACCGTAGTAATAGGGAAAACTCAATGGCATAAGATTCACCACCTCCTCCTACATAAGCAAATGGAGCATACATGATGTATGCTCCATTTGCTTATGTAGGCAACAGAATGTGTGTGTTATACAATATATCCAAGTGACGATTATAGCTGTCGAACCGCATATTACCAGACAGGGTTTCTTCACTATCTTTTGCATCAATATTTAGGGAAGATATGGGGCGAGGAAAAGCTCCTTGTGCCTTTGAACCACATGTTAAAGAAATACTATGCGCAAAGTTCCGATCAGGATGACCTGATCTCCATTGGGACCATTGGGCTTATCAAGGGGATCTCCAGCTTTGATCCCTCCAAAGGCGCCCGGCTAGCTACTTACGCAGCAAGATGTATTGAAAATGAGATTTTAATGCATTTCCGGTCTCAGAAAAAATTGCAGGGAGAAGTATCCCTGTCGGAGACCATCGAATCGGATCGGGAGGGCAACGCCTTGCAGCTGATGGACGTCATCGGCGTGGACGACACCATGCTGGAGGATCTCTATGACCGGGACAGCGCCCACCGCCTGCGGCGGCTGGTGAAGGAGTGCCTGACCCAGCGGGAATCAGAGGTCATCCGTCTGCGGTACGGTCTTGGCGGCACCGTCCCCCTGACCCAACGGGAGATCGCCTCCACATTCGGCATTTCCCGGAGTTATGTATCCCGCCGCCACTAATGTAAACGATGCCCGGAAAGCCTTGGAAACACAGGCTTGTCCGGGCATCGGTCATGATAGGGTAGCGCCGCCGTTATTGTAAACGGTGAGAAATTAAGGAAAATAAGCGGCCATTCATCTCTAAAGAATTATTCCATTATAGATTCAACCTTAAAATATTTCCTCAAATAATCTGTCAATTCATTGCAGTAAATATCAATTGAAATAAATTCCTTGTTGTATTCATTTTCAATCCACGCAATATCAAGTCTCTCTAATGCGGTAATATTGGGACATATTCTTGGTAGATCTTTTGCTAAGGTAGAAAGCACTTCTCCGATTTTTAACATATTATCTTCAACGGTTTCTTTAATTTTCGAAAGAAGTCGTATGCTTTCGCTCGTGAGAAATGGTGATTTCATTATTTCGTCTAACTGCGCCAACATCTCTATGTTGGAAACTGGCTGACAAATTTCTCCATAAATATAGTTGTTCCAAAATTCCTCTTTGCTTATAGCAGGATGGCCCTCTCCCTCAATTTCACTTTCAACAGAAACTGTGGGGACGACTAAATATCGTTCCGCAAACTCAGGTGTAATCATAGATCTTGGGCAATCTCTTTTGTTATATGGTCGCTTATCTGGGTCGATATTAATATCAAAAAAAACCTGCGCGTAGTCATCCAATAGGCTCAAAATATTTGCTCTGAGCATTTCCTTGAAACCAAAAGCTTGTCTAATCTCATATTCACTTTTCCCATTGAATAGTTTCATGATGGATGTGAATACTTCAACTTGGTTCCTGAAAACCTCCGTCTTAATTGGTTGAAGGATAGTTTTTCGTGCACCTAAATATGTCAACAACGCAACTGTTCCTGTCAAAACATAAAACAAGGCCTCTATAGTTCTAACAATATAATCTAATGTTTCTATAGTCATAGTTTTCCTCCAGGATACCCAAAGAAAGAAATGATCGTAGCTGCAGGATTAAAAAGGAAACTCCTCATATTTAATCTCTGGATATTCCTTTAATTCTTCTTTAAAAACATCCCACCAAGGATGATCTTCCTCCCAAATAATCTGGGTTTCCAGCTTTTGGACGATTTTTTGATTCTTATTTTTCAGTCCGTTTTTGAAATAGCGCTTCAACGGCCATGTAATATTCGGCTTGTTTGCATGGCAGATTTTGCTCCAAAAATAGGTTTCAATATATGAAACAGCATTCACATTTTCACTCTCAAGCATCTCAACTGCCTGTCTAGTCCATTTTTCTAATTCACCAAAATTATCAAGGTGGGTCTCTGTAATCCATGTGGCAAGAGCGCCGCAATCTCCGCATTTTTGAGTCGATTCATCATAGCTGCCTTTAGAAAAATCTGTATACAGAATGGCTTCTGTTCTAATTCTCACTGACGGCTCAACTTGAGGCCAATATTTTGCAGGACAAATGTGAACAAGATTTCTAATGTCCGTATTGTCAGTGGTTGTTTTGAGTTCATCACTAATCACTTTGTATACTCTTGATAATTCCGGAGCTTCAAGTTGATCAAAAAGCGCCTCAAGGAAAGAACCTAACGAATAAATATTTCCATCATCTCTACGCAAGATGGTTTGAATTGCGATGTTCGCACGTTGCCGCTTGGGAATGTCCTGTACGAGCAAGGTAGAATACTCTTTAGTTTTTACGTAATATGGGTCAAATACACGATCCAAAAAATCCGCTTCATTGAACCTCAATTTAGACTCGTCAATTAATTTGAGTAGATAATTGACGAAAACAATAATCGCGTCTGCTGACAACTTATTGTCTACCATAGCATCATGACTACGTGGATTTCTAATACCTGTATAGATACCACGAAGTATTTCTTGAATTCCCTTTTGTATATCTTTTTCTGAATCGGTTTGTAGTTTATTTAATTTAATTCGAGGATCGTCTCCACCAAATGCCTGTCCAATTAAACTTGCGCCATCACCTTCCAATCCAGTTTTATTTCTAATAGTATCTGTGAGCTTGAAAATAGCATCCAGTATTGCCCCGGTATAATTCTCTGATTCGTAGTTTTTCTGTATGACTTCCCACAGCTCGACATCAATTTCATTTCTAACAGTCATAACACTGCACCTCTCAGTTATGTTATCTTTCTAAAGTGTATGCCCAGTGCCCGCCTTCGCGATATTTAACAAGTTTTGCTTTAGAAGCAAACCCGGCAAGAATTCGATTGGCTGTAGCAGCCGATACACCACACAGGGCCCGGACATCTGCGTTCATAATAAACTCATGTGTTTCCAGAAACTTCTCAATCTGCGTCCACCTCATTGCCGCTTTACCCATCGGCCCATCGCTCATTTCATCACTCGTGTTGATTGCGCCAATGAGCGATGCTTTGATGGCTGAGAGCATGAACTCGATAAAAACCGTAGACTCTCCGGCAGCATTGGAGGCATTAATGGATTCATAATACTCCTGCTGGCGATTATGGATAATGGATTCCACTGGCAACCATGCGAAGGCAGGGTTCCATTTAGAAAGCAGCAGCGTATGCCACAGGCGTCCAACACGGCCGTTTCCATCGGCAAAGGGGTGAATCAGTTCAAACTCATAATGGAACACACAGCTGCGGATCAGCATATGCACATCGCTGCTCTTAACCCAGTCCAGCAGTTCCATGACCAAATCGGGGACATACTGTGGCAGAGTGCCAAAATGCAAGACATGCCCTTCCTGATCTACAACGCCAACGGGCTTGGAACGGAACACACCGGACTCATCCACCAGACCGCGTGTCATGATGCTATGGGCAGTCAGCAGATCATCCACAGAGTAGGGATCAAGCTCCTCCAATCGCTCATAGATCTCATAAGCGTTTTTGACCTCTGCAATATCTTTAGGCGGAGCCAGAACCTGTTTGCCGTTGAGAACGGCGGTAACCTGCTCCAGAGTCAGCGTATTCTGCTCGATGGCCAGGGAGCCATGAATTGTCCGGATGCGATTGGTGCGTCGCAAAGTAGGGTTGGCTGAAAGCTGATTCGTAGAGGTCAGCCGCCCAACCAGCTCTGCAATCTCAGCAACATGGTCGATCATCGCATTTGTGATTTCAAAAGGAGGTTTTTTGTTCCGCATTCTGCCACCTCATATAAAAACTTGTTTATATTATTATATCAAACATCACTCATTTCATCAATCATAATTTTCCGCGATTTGAGTGATGTTACTCTTATTTCTTACATCAAAAACGAAGGAGAAACCACAATGGCATCAATTGTTCAGCGGGGCAACAGTTACAGCGTAGTCTACTACAAAAAAGAAAACGGCATCCGCAAACAAAAGTGGGAGAGTTTTCGCACTATAAAAGATGCGCTGCACCGGAAAAGTATGGTTGAGTATTCCCAACAGTCGAAGAAAGAACTGGCACATCGCCCGCAGACAGTAGGACAGCTCATTCAGGAATATGTCTGGTTATATGGCAGAGCAAAATGGTCACTGTCCATGTACACATCCACCCAGGGATTGATTCGGAATTATATCAATCCCTACTTTGGTAGCGTTCGCTTGGATGAGCTGACACCACGACTGGTATCTAGACTTTACATGGAACTTCAGCAAGAGCCGAGATATTGCGGACCATACCACAAATATGAGGGGCAGTCTGTCTCGGCCAGTACATTGAAAAGCGTACATAAACTGCTACATAGCGCTTTTGAACAAGCTGTCCTGTGGGAATATGTGGGTCGCAACCCATTTCACAAGGCGGTACTTCCCAAAACCAAAGCAACACCATCGGTATTCCTATCCCCGGAGCAAATCCAACTCCTTTTGCACCATTGCAGCGTGTCGTGGCTGCGGTTAGCGATTGAACTTTCTTTCGTATGCACACTACGCAGAGGCGAATTACTGGCGTTGACATGGGACGATATTAACTGGGAACAGAATTCATTGCAGATCAGCAAGACATTGTGTCGGGTCAGCAAGGATGCGATGTTGATGTTAGAAGGGCGAGATGTTTTGCACGTATTCCCAACGAAGGCGCACAGCAAAACGGTTCTCGTTCTAAAATCGCCTAAGACGGAATCAAGCAATCGCATCGTCTATCTTCCACCGTCGTTAAAGTGCTCCCTGCTTGAATGGCAAAATGAGCAGAAAAAATCAGCCATCGGTGAATTGCCGAGGCTGATTTTCGCTTATGAGGACAACTGGCCATTGCAAAGCGGCGTTCTTACGAAACATTTTCAAGGACTTCTGACTAAATGCAATCTCCCCAAAGTGACCTTCCACAGCTTACGCCACAGCAGTATCACCTATAAGTTGGTTCTGACAGGCGGGGACATTAAGGCGGTGCAGGGAAATTCGGGCCACTCGCAAGCAGACATGATTACGGAGATCTATGGTCACATACTGGATGCAAATCGCCGTAAGACTACGGAACGGTTTGAGGAAGAATTCTATCAAAATTATGGCACCATTTCGTGTAATCGAACCTAAGAGCATCCGCTTAGGAGATATGTTTGTCGAATTGCCTGCGATGTCCTCACATATACTGCTGTGCATTTTGACCACACTGCGGCTATTATCCATATCTCCTGTTGTGCAATACAGTCAACTCTCAGAGTCTTTTATAACCCAAGTAATCGTTAGCAAGAAATTAGCTGCGATATTTCAAACTGCAAATTAGCAGGCCATTAGCAAAAAATGAGGCAGATTTTCCTTGCGCGTGTTCGAATCCGTCACTTATTCTAATGGCAAAAAAGTATATCACATCATGTATGCAAAAGCAATCATGCTTAGCAAAGGAGGCCACCCATGGCAGACTATCAACTTGAACTCAGGCAAATCGTAGATTATCCACGATGCCGAATCTATCGAGAATTTATACAAACTCTGATTGCAGACCGGAGCATTCGCACAGGCGGATGCTCCGGTCTTTTTTATTATGTCGTTCTTTGCTCCTATGCCAACTTCAGAACCTCTTATCGGCGCATAGACGGGATCTCATACACGGTGTATCCGGGCGAATGGATCTGCTCCATCGCCGACATTACGGAATGGTTTCGCGTGCGTTTCCATTATCAGGCATTTGCGATCCTAAAATCCTTGCAGGATCGGCAGCTCATTACATTTACCCGCCTTGGCCGCGGGCATATTGTAAAGTTCTCCATTATAGACTGGCGGCGCAACAACACCGCGCTCGATTATAACTGCCCCTGCCAAAAAGATTCTGGCTTTTTCTTCATCCCTGTTTCAACAGCCACAGAATTGATTTCCGCAGGTCGTGCATCTGAGATGGATGTCCTTCTGGATCTCTGGATCTCCGCAATTTACAAGGATCAGCAGGTGCGCGGCTCTGAAATCGGACCAGTTGCGTACTTCAGGAACGGCACAAGAAATCCACTTGTCAATTATACCGAATTGTCCGCGCGTTGGGGGATCTCCCGTTCCAGTGTGGGCCGGATCCTCAAAAAGCTGTCCGAACTCGATCACCTCTCGCTGCTGACCTTCCCTGGTCGCAGCGGAACAGTGATCTATCTGAAAAATTATCTTTCCACCATGTTCCAAATTTCAGATGTCATGATAGACAAGGAGGAGGTCGCTATGTGTCTGAATCTTCACGTATCCGTACCAGATACCACTCCGCCAGAGGCCAGTACAATTTCCGATGAGCAAATCAGCGTTTCAACGGGACTCTCCAGCGTTTCAAAACCGCACATACTCTTCTTCATCCGAAAAGTGCTGCAAGCCCTTGAGACACAGGGAATTCCCTGCCTTTCATGCTCCAAATCCAAATATATGTTATATCCATTATCCGACGACTGCACGGTAGGAATAGAAGAAGGCACTGTCTTTGCGGGCCTAACGATCTGCTGCGGTACCAGCAACCCATTGTATCGGTTTGAACTGTCGATTACCCCAAGCGCCGAAGTGGAAGGAGTGTGCGATCATGGCAAAAACGAAGTTTGAAAAGCGGCCGGAGGAGGATACCCGCTATCACGACACCTGGAAACTGCTCAAAAAATATCGGGATGTGATATGGAGCCTGGAGGTTTCGGTCCAGCAAGTGAAGAATCAATTTCGCATTGATTACGATTGCAGCATTGAAGACTTTTTGGAGTCCATCTATATGGCGGGGGCAGATCTCGGTGGCACGGACATCGAAAATCATGCCAGGTGCATTGAGCGGAGCTACAAAATGCTGACCCTGCTTGAAAATTCCGTCAATCTTCTCCGCACACGTCACCAGAGCGGCGAGGTGTACTACTGGATCTTGTACTACTCGTTTTTATCTCCTCAGAAGCTGAAAAATGTTGAGGAAATTATCGAATCACTCCGACCTCACATTCGGGACATCAGCTCCAGCACCTATTACCGTCTGCGGAAAGAGGCTGTTACAGCGTTGAGTTCTGTTCTCTGGGGGTTTTCTGCACAGGACACTTTGAGGTTATTAAATGCTTTTACACTCCAAGAATAAGTTTGATCAATCAATTATCAACTTATCATAGCTTTCCACTACCATTTTCAGAATAGAACCCATGGTCACTATCACAATACAACAATATCGGTAATATTGTGTTGCATCAATGTATACACCGGGGTGGAGGTGAATATAATATATGGGAAGCGGAAATGAGACATTTGTCTACTTTCTTAGTTAGTAAGAAAGCGGGGCTGATGTCTCTTTCCGCTTCCCGTAGTTCATTATGCAAGGACTGCAAGAACAGCTGGAACAACTCCACTTGCAACCAACCACAAAGCAGCCTTGATACTAGGGGTAAGCAAGATGCCTATTATCGGCTTACTTCTATCATCATATATGCAGTAGTTGATAATATCATCCATTGTTTTTACATCATGACCCTTGGACGCCAATGCCGCTATAAAGATAAACGGCGAGAACGATAACCAACAATTTAGCCACCATTTAGAAGTCAAGGCATATGACCTAAAATCAGAGTGAGTTATTCCAAACCATACTGCAATTCCTCCTGCAATTAGTAAAACAACGATTACAAGCAGATTTAGTATTCTCTCAGCTTTATCGTTTTTCTTATTTTCTTCCATGGGAGTGGCTGTTTCTTTTTCTTGCAGGATTTCCGCTCGTTGTGTATCTGGCGATATTTCCACCCTCTTATCGTTCTTTAACCGTTCTAATTCTTCCTTTAGGGCGACATTCTCAGCTGCAAGACTTTCTTTTTCATCGTTACTTTGTATATATTTTCCTTCCGCTTCTTTGAACAACCGATCAATTAGAGCAGTTTCACATACTGGTGTCTCTCCTTCGAAACTATAGTTCGCATTTATTTCTGCAAAGAGATGTTGGTTTTTGAATACATATGTCAAGTATTTCTGATCATTTGGGTTGCTGTCTATATATGTACTCACATCCTTATGGAATTGTGATAATACCGTATAGTCAATAAAATCCGACATTTGAAAAATAGACAGTAATAATTTTATTGGAACCTCTCCAGCATAAATGGGATTGCAAATAAACAGAGCACTTGTTAAGGAACTTTCAGTATAACTTTCTGGAATAGAATTGTCGCGTTGATGCATACGAGCACTGGCCTTGCAAATTGCCTTATCACAACTCAGAAGAATATACCGTGCATCTTGAAAACGGAAAATTCTCTTTTTCGCTCTCTTATGCCGTATAAAACCAAGCAATTTTGCATCCAGTTCTGCCTTTTGAGCAATTATATCCTCCACATAGGCTTTTTGATCCAAATCGTTAATCTGCTCATAATGGGCACTCTTTTTCTTGTACTCTGTAATTATGTCAAATTCCCTTTGCGAAATCTTTAAAGAATTGGGTATACCAGTATAATCAATTACAATACCTATTTTTTGTACTTCTTCTTCAAGCTGATCAATATATTCATCAATGGAAATCGTTGTCATATTTCTCCTGAAGAAAGCCCCCATGATACCATCCAATTGGGCAGTCTCTTTTCCATAAAGATTAATCAGAGTTTCCTTTTCCTTTGCATATCTAATATTATAGGCGGCAAGTACTGCACGAACTTCTTCAAGAATCTCGGGTAAAACTATTACCGTAAAACCGCAATCATGGAGGAGCTTTAGCAGTTCTTGCGAAGCCTCTGTAAAAAATGGAGCCTGCCAATCTAAAACCCGAAGCACATAGTCAGTATCTACATAAATATTACATTTCCCAAAATTTTTCTTGTCATAATCATTTCCGGATGACACAAATTGTTCCAAAATGCAACCGTAGAAAATATTTTTAAATGTTGTATAACTCTCATTATCATATTCTGCAATATACTTAACATACAAAACAAGCTTTTTATATTCAGGGTTTGACTCTTCACTTGGATTTCCATCCGTATTTCCGTTATAAATATCAAGAATAAGTTGGTATGATTTGATGAACTCATAGATTAGCATAGATACCTTATCCATATCCATATCAAATGAGCAATATTCTCGGCACCGCTCGACTAACTGATTTGTCTGCCTGGAAAATGTCATCATACTTTCTTCATATTGGTTTGATTTTCTTACATAATTATCAACACAGCGAATAATTGTGCAATTTTCGTAGTCTGTAATGCGCCCCTCCTTTTTCAGCCGTTTAAGTAGGGTTTTAATCGTATTTAGCGGAATATCTATTAAACATTCCTTTTTAATGTATGATTTTAAATCAGTAACTTGAATATACTCCTGCCTATATTTGGCAAGACCATATTCAACAAACGGCATTAAGCAGTCTAGTAAGCTTTTTTCATTATCACTAAACGATTTTATAACCATAAAGTTGCTAAGCTTTCTCGCATCCATATTGAGTCCTCCCTCGATGTTTATATTATTATTCTACCAAATTTGCGTCAGAAAGGCAATTTGTATTTGGGCAATTAGCACATTGCGCAATATCAAAAACAAATTGGGAGAAAAATGGAAGGGTTTTGCTATTGAACGCAAAATCCCCATATGTTAAACTAAGTATGCTTAAAACTATACGCAAACCGAAAGCAGCCACAGAAGGGCGCCATGTTTGATGTGCGTCTTTTTTTCTGCGTTTCTGCGGCCAATGAAGCAGCATCCGACTTTCGTCGGGTGCTGCTTCCTGCTTTCAGCGCGTAACGAGGAGGTAATTGTATTTGAATCACAAGCGTCCGTTTCCCCGCAACGAAAGAAATCCGCACACCAACATTGGTCGAGGGCTGTATACAGCATTTTTGACCACGACCCTGACAGCTTCTCTCTGTCAGCCGGCCTCTGCCGCAACCGTGTGGGAGAAGGCCAATGAGATCATGCGGGATGTCTATACGCAGATCCTCGGCATCTCCACGATTGCAGCCATCGTTACGGCCGCAGTCGCACTGCTGATGATGAATTTTTCCCGCAGCGGCCGAACCGTCGATGAAAGCCGGGCATGGCTCAAGCGAATCATTATCACTTGGGCCGTGCTGAATGGCCTTGGCTTCATTATGAGCTATGTTACGCCCTTCTTCAGCGGCGGGCAGTGGACCGCCCCGTAAAAGCCATGGGAATTTTAGACGGTATTGTAGAGTGGATCGCGAAGCAGATCATGTACGGTCTGGATATGATCAACACCTCTGTTTTGGGGGCATTGGGCTGTGACATGAACACATTTCTGCGATATTTTCCCGCAGCGGAAACCATGTATAGCCTTCTGGTGGCACTTGCCATCGGACTGATCCTGTTGGGCTGGGTCTGGAATCTGTTCAAGAACTATGGACTGGGCTTGGGCGTGGACGCAGAGGATCCGGTCAAGCTGACCGCCAAGGCGATTCTGTTCATTGTGCTTGCGTACTATGCAGATGAAATCGTAAACATTGCGCTGACGATAGGCGGAACGCCTTATGCGTGGATACTGTCCTCAGAGCTTCCTTCTTTGGACTTTGCCAGTTTCAATTCTGTTCTGCTGACCATCATCGGCGTCTGTGCCAACGGCGGCGTTGCGCTGATCGTCTTGATCCTGACGCTGATTCTCGCGTGGAACTACATCAAATTACTGTTTGAAGCAGCAGAGCGGTATGTGCTGCTGGGAGTCCTGGTCTATACCGCACCGGTAGCCTTCGCCATGGGCGCCTCGCAATCCACCGGAAATATTTTCAAAAGCTGGTGCCGGATGTTCGGCGGGCAGATATTCCTGCTGCTGATGAACGCATGGTGTCTTCGGCTGTTTATCACGATGGTCGGCACATTCATCTCAAATCCGCTTTCCATGTAGGAGGTCATTACCACGAAGAAATATCATAGAATCATTCCGCTGCTGGGCACCGTTCTTTTGCTTGCGCTCACCTTGGCGGTACCTGCGTTTGCTCTGGAGGAAAGCGATGTTGAAGCCGCAGTCAGCAGTTCCAGCCGCGAGGTCGTGACGGGGAATGTTCTGGTCTGGTTTCTCTGCGCGGTTGGCTTTCTCAAAGTCTCGCAGAAAATCGACAGCTTCATGGCAAGCATCGGCGTCAACGTGGGGCATACCGGCGGTTCCATGCTGGGTGAGGCGATGGTGGCATTCAAGGGTGTCTCCCTCGCTGCCGGCATGGCTGGAAAAGTTGTCGGGAACTTTGCCGGCAGAGCCTCCAGCCGCGCAGGCGCCGCCGCATCCGGATCTTCCGGCTTTCTGCAAGGTGGTCTGGCCGGCGTTGTCAGTCGGAAAATCACGAATGATGCCGTAAGAACCGCAACGCAAACAACGCAGAAAACTTCTTCTGTTACTGCATCTGCCGCACGGCAAACCGCCAGCGTTATCCATCAAACTAACCGTGAAAAGGCTGCTCAAAGCACAATACATCAGCAAACAGTTTCTTCTCTGCATAAGGAGTCTCAGCATTCCGTTGGCCTCGGCGGACGTATTTTTACCAACTCCATGCTGGAGGGCGGGCGTTTTGCCAACGATGTGATTGGTATGGTCGCAGCCGGAGACCTGCACTCCACCGGCTCCATCACCGGAGAGTTTGCGTCACAGGCGTTGTCCTCCTACATGGGCATTACCGCTCAGGGAGACGCCGCACCGCAAATATCCTATTCCGACGTTGAGATCGGCGGCGGGCGCATCACCGGCACAGAGTATTCTCCGGAGCATCCGGAGGGCATTTCCTTTGGAATGTACCATACCGGGCAATATGCCGCGCCGGACGGTGAACACCAGAAAGTCTTCTCTGCCGATGGCGCCCAATGGTACAAGCAGTATGCTGTTGACACTGTAATCAAGAAGCCATTTACCGCACCGGACGGTGAAATCGACTATCATAAGGAGATCGTCAAGAAGATGCCCGATCCGCCGAAGCGGAAAGACCGGATGTAAGGGAGGCTGTCTATGAAACCGGAAGAATTTGAGGTTTATGTGATTCCTCCCAACTTTATGGAGGGCGGCACACTCTTCGGCGGGCTTTTGAAAACCCGCAATACGATTGAGGCGGTCATCCTTGGCCTCGCGGTTGGTGTGCCGGTTCTGCACCTTCCGTTTTCCCTCACCGTCCGCGTCGTGATTTTATGCCTGACGGCTCTCCCGCTGGTGCTTCTCGCCTTGATCGGCGTATCCGGCATGAGTCTGTCCGCTTTCATCCGCCTGTTTTTTTGCTTTCTTCATAACCGCAGAATCCTGTCACGCGACGGGACGCAGGATGGCAAAAACGAAAAAACACTGTTGCCAAGTTGGGCGCAGCATCGAAAAACCGGCCGCGAAGCAGAAGATCCTCCGCTCCCCAAAAGCCGCAGCCGATTTTCTGTTGATCTGAAGCAGCGCAGCGTGACGCAGTTCAAGACCTTCTTGCAGGAGGAAGAAGCCGTTCAGCCGCTCAATGCCCTGGCGGACTATATCCCTATCGAGAAGATTGAGCACGGCGTCATTTATACAAGAGATCACCGCTATGTCAAGGTTGTAGAGGTGGTTCCCGTCAACTTCCTGCTTCGCAGTGCGAGAGAGCAGCGCAGCATCATTTACTCCTTTATTTCCTATCTGAAAATTGCTCCGGTCAAGGTGCAATTCAAGGCGTTGACAAAACGTGCGGACATTAACCGGCATCTGGATACCGTCCGCAGGGAGCTGGAGCATGAGCAGGATCCGCGCTGCCGTGTCCTGCAGGAAGACTACCTGAAGCTCATTCGGCAGCTTGGCTCCCGTGAGGCAATCACAAGGCGCTTTTTCCTTGTTTTCGAGTATGAGCCGTTGCCGGGCACCAAACGCGGCCATGAGGAAGAGGATGCAATCGCTTCTCTGCAAACGGCCGCACGCACGGCGGCAAATTATCTGCGGCAATGCGGCAACGAGGTCATTTCCCCTGAGAACGAGGACGATGCCACGGCAGAGATCCTTTATAACATTCTTTGTCGCAGGGCCAGCAGTGAGCCGTTCTATCAGCGGGTGAAGTCCGTTCTGGCGGACTACATGGCCGCCGGGCGGGACATCAACACTATTCCCGTCAACGAGTTCTATGCCCCTGACAGCATCGACCTTACCCATGGAAACTACCTCTGTGTAGATGGGCTGTATTATGCCTATCTTCTTGTCCCATCAGATGGTTATAAAGCGCGCGTTCCCGCCGGCTGGCTCAGCCTTTTGGTCAACGCCGGCGACGGGATCGATCTGGACGTCTTTCTGACGCGGCAGCCAAAGGATCGCATGGTCAGAAAGCTGGGGCAGCAGCTCCGTATCAACCGCAGCAAAATTAAGGAAACCAGCGACACCAACACGGATTTTGACGACCTCGACGGTGCGATCCGCAGCGGCTATTTTCTAAAAGACGGTCTTTCCAACAATGAGGATTTTTATTATCTGAACCTGCTTATCACCGTCACAGCCGGCAGCGTGGATGACCTTGAATGGAAGGTCGCGGAAATGAAAAAGCTCCTGCTCTCGCAGGATATGGATGTGCAGACCTGTTCCTTTTGTCAGGAGCAGGCTTTTTTATCCTCTCTTCCTCTGGTTTCTCTGGAGCGCCAGCTCTATGAGCGGTCTAAGCGGAATGTTCTGACAACGGGAGCTGCCAGCTGCTATCCCTTCACCAGCTATGAGATGTGCGATGACAACGGTATTCTTCTCGGCGTCAATAAACACAATAATTCTCTCATCATCGTGGACATCTTCGATTCCCGCGT
>ENA-UEPH01001121-UEPH01001121.1-human-gut-metagenome-genome-assembly--contig:-NODE-1121-length-27134-cov-6.182541_pt1 | contig 27134 bp, 16 predicted proteins | sample MGYA00242891_ERZ507898 | MGnify/ENA primary metagenome ERZ507898 (study PRJEB26167, sample SAMN06115411) | human gut metagenome | host: Homo sapiens | place: China:Guizhou | collected 2014-10-15... | reverse complement strand
GGGATAGAAGAATTGGTAGATGTAGTTGTGCGGTTGCATAACGAAGGGGTTCCTGTGAAATTGTTGACGGTAGGTGGACGTGAGGAAAAGTTGGATGCTTTATCTGCTCGTACCGAACAATTGATAAAGGATGCGGAATATATTATAGAATGTGGCAGACAATCAGATGTTCGGCCATTTTTCAGAGGATTCGAAAGAGAATGACAACGTGATACATGTTACTCCCGAATTGCTGACCATCAATAAAAATATGAAATTACACGCATGGGTACGCCGTGCCGCTTCTAAAGTGACAATAGCTTATGACGGATCACAACTCGAAGAAGGTGTTTTCATCTATCTTAAATCTGTAAGAATTAAAGACATTCCACGTAAGTGTTTGTTGGGAAATGAAAACCAAATTACAGATACAAAAGACCTTATCGCCAACGGTGAAACCATAAACTATTATCCGGAGTCTTCCTCCGAACCGTTTAATTATGACGAAACATGGCCGGCACGTATCACCGCAGGGATGCCCTACTACCCATACGAGAAAAAAATCGATGAAAACGGGAAGACTATTTATGAAATAAGCAAGGATGCTCATTCCGAAACAGCCAATGCACTTTTTTTCTACGAAAACATGCAGAGGGAAGGACGAAGCAAAAAACAAGCTAATGCTAACGGCGGAATAGCTAATCCTGTTGAGATGGATGAGAACGGGAATTATAAAAAAGATGAAAATGGCAATGTCATTTATGACACCAAAAGCTATAAAGATGAAAAACCTTACGGCACTTACATCGAAGTTGAAGCATATTACCACTCTATCCATGAAGAACGAGTGGGTAGTGGGAGAATCATATATCGCTTTATGCTAGGGAAGGACACGGACAAAGACTATAATGCCGAACGGAATTTTCATTACAAATTAACCCTTTGTTTCAAAAACTTTGCCAACGACGTAGACTGGCATATTGAATATGAAGAAAAGAAACCGGATATTCTGTTACCCTCAAAGTATTATATCTCTTATCTTTACAATAATAGCTTGAATATGCCCCTTAAGATCAACACGGGAGGTCAAAAACTTGTAGCACTGAAAGCAGAGATTCTTACCAACAACTGGGCTCCGCATAACGCGACAAATTTAGATTATGCCAAAGCACATGATCATGCCGTGACGCCAACGGCACCAGAGGCTCCATGGAACGGTTTCCTTTCTCTTCGTAAAACGAAGGCAATAATACTTTCCACGAGCCAAGCGCAAGTCGATGTTTCACAAGGAATTGTATATGCAAAAGACAATGAATCATATTATAAGGAGCATAAACGAGGAGAAAGAGACTACGACATTGGAAATGGTACTCACGAAGACGATGAAAATGGCAACTACACGGTCAGTTATGATAACGAAAAGGAAATTGTTAACGTATCTATACCACTTTACACCCGAGCCAAACAGTTGATTACCAACACGGGCTATACCGGAAACAATCCTTATGTTGCCTATCAACGTCATGCAGAAGTGGAAATTACAGCCACCATCCAAGATGAAAACGAGAAACAAACAAAGTTGACAGGAACGTCCGATATATTCCAAGTGCGCCGTATCGTCAATCCCAAAGGTATATACCGAAGCGAAACAAAGAACACTCCTTTTCATGTAAAACTCATGCGATTGCCGCAAGAGAACGGCACTACATTTGAAACCTTTCCTTCTGAAGGAGCGTGGCGCGCATACGTGATTGCAGGAGACTCAGATTTCATCACTCTGAACGGGCAGAACGAAGCGAAGGGGAGTACCGGCTCGGAGATTGATTTTAAAGTAAATTTCATTGGCAAATGCCCAGAAAATGGTTCTCGCCACGCTATAATAAGGGTTGAATACCATAATTACTCCTGTCATCATCTCATTTTCGTACAACAAGGCAACGCTCCGGTAGAATTAATTCCCGGAGGTACAAAATGGCATACCTGCAATTTACTTTCTGCAACGGAAGAAGTTAGCACACCGGTTGACGAAGGATCCCTGTTCAAATTCGGCAATGTTACTCAACCGATTGCCGCATCGAACCAGACTCACGAAAAAGATGGTGGTTACTGGATAAACATTACCCCCAACGATTTTAAAGATGATGTTAACAAAGATTTTAAGATCGTGGGTACTAGCAAAACAGAAAAATGGGCAAACATCACGAGTTCTACAAAAACTAATTCTCCCGAATGGATAAATGAGTTGAATTTACCCAAGGGAGGACGCATAGCCAGCTATAATGATTATGCAGAATTGTTTAAGAGTGAAGAGATCGAACAAGGCTATGGAGTGCTTTATGGAGACGAAGCCAGCGAACCAGCTACAGATCGTAGAGATGTATATGAATATAGAAGCGAGGGTACGACTAAGGGACGAGGAATGAGAGGTTGTTTTGTTTACAATTCTACGACAGGCCGTAGTGTGTTTTTCCCGATAGGAGCTTCAGGATACGGACGCAGAAAGAATCAGGAAACAAACGGTACAGCAGTACTTAGATATGCTAATCGTACAGAGCAATACCCCCCTAAAGACGGATTAGCAAATAAACCACTATTCTATGATCTCTACATGCGACCAGGAGCTATTTACTGGCTTGAAAAAGAAGCCAAGGCTACAGATAACAACAATGTCATCGGCTGGGATTTTAACTTTTTTACTTTCGACTTCAATAAAATTGATACCGGTAACGTATTTAAAGTAGGAGCCAGCGATGGTTGTTTCGTCCGTTGCGTGGAAGAATAAAACTTATTATAAAAAGGAAGAGAAACATCTCTGTTTCTCTTCCCTCACAACGCCTTGATATTCATAATCGGTTTAATTGTATCGAGAATCACGGCCGTATCCTGTATTGCTTCCATGATCACATCCTTGTCCTTATACGCCATCGGAGACTCGTCAAGCGTTCGTTGACAGACGGAAGTAGAATAAATCCCGGACATTTCTCTCGTGAATTCATCCATGTCCAAGGTCTTGAAAGCCTTGCTTCGTGCTAGAACTCTTCCCGCTCCATGAGGAGCAGAACAGTTCCAGTCCGGGTTACTTTTCCCCTCACAAATCAACAATCCGTCACGCATATTAAACGGGATAACCATTTTCTCTCCCTGATAAGCTCGAATAGCCCCTTTTCGGATAATCCAATCCGTTGTATCAATAAAATTATGCATTGAATAAACAACATCCTCGGCCTGATAATCTTCTCCCAAATCCTTAAATATCGCCCAAGCCATCACTTTATGATTAAATTGCGCATAAGTCTGGGCAATAACCATATCAACAAGATATTCATACATATTCTCGCCTTCCAACAGATGCTCTTTTTTACCCACTTCATACCGACGTTTCAATTCTTCCAACTTCTTCGGGATATCACTTGTCGGCAACGTATTCTCCGTGATATACTTAAATTCTTCCTGATACTCCGCCGGGAGAATATTCGTTCCATACATTTTCTTGGCATGGTAATTACAAACCTTCAACCCAAAATTTCTTGAACCGGAATGTATCGTCAAATAATGCGCCCCGTCATTAGTGGATTCCCCCAGTTCAATAAAATGATTTCCTCCTCCCAGTGTTCCCACGGAATAATAGAAAATATTCTCTCTGATCTTTATTTTTTTACAAAGCCCGGCAATATACTCTTTATCAACAACGATAGCATCCTTCTCCTCTCCGAATCGTTGCGTCCACTCTTGTTGAAAAGCGGCGATATTCTTATTCACCTCTTCAAAATAAGCCTTCACCCACCAATCATCAAAGGTTTTCTCTTTCCGGATATGCATTCCCATAGGAATCGAACGCCTGATCGCATGGTCCAAAACAGGAAAACGCTCTTTTTCAATTCGTTTATTCAACTTATAGGTCGTGACCGAGCAACCGATATCCACACCAATATAATTCGGGTTAACCATTTTCGTCATAGGCATTGTGAACCCGATGACAATCCCCTTACCCTCGTGAGTATCCGGCATGATTCGTACCGGAACACCTGCGGATATCTCGTTATTCAAAATATTTTGCACCAGCTCGATGGCTCCCGTTTCAACCTCATCAATAAAAATCTTGCAATCTTGATTATATTTTCCTTTTAATTCTATCATAACTCTAATTTTATTAATATGCGGAGCGACCTGCGGGTAAAGTTCCGTGCGGGATTCGAACCCACGATAACCACTTGAACGAAGTAACTCTACCCTACGGCATCCACGTTTAGTTTACATTTAAAGACAAGGCAACAGGCAAAAAAGTTTATTTTAATTATCACAAGGATAAGTGGGATTTGAACCCACACAGATTTACATCTTTACCGAAGTAACTCTTTTTTACGGCACTTGTCCTGTATCTTAAAAAGCAAGGCAACAAACGAGAAAAGACTATATCCTGCTCTATCCTACTGAGCTACACTCCCGTAAAATTAATTCATCGAGGGAGTGGCGGGAATCGAACCCGCGACACGGGCGTAAATGCGAAGTAACTCTTATCTACGGCACTTGCTTTATACTGTTAATTCAAAGAACTTTCATGTTGACCATACAAAATTAGCATCCCGGTACGCACTCTTTTTGCGTAGCTTGATTTTTTTGCAACTCGATCTTCATTATTTCATTCACGACGGATGATCCCTGCTCGATGTAATATATCATATCAAAGATCTTTTCACTCCACCCGCTTACCAAAATCACGTTCCCATCGTCTTTCGTCATGCTGTTCCCGTATCCCCGCAAGTCAATCGTATAGATTTTCACAGCCGGGTTGATTTGCAAGTATTTCTGGAAGAGACGATTAAAATAATCACCCCGATGCCCCTTACTATCATACCAATTACATCCCGTCCCGACCTGACAGTCCGAAAATATCACAATCCGATCCACGATCTTTTTCGACTTGATCAAACTTTCCATGTAATCGAATATCCCGCGTTCTGTCGACGGTCCGCATTTCTTGGCGGCACGGTTAATGATGTTGAAATTCTCAAATACATTCACCGAACGATCCAAGCCGGCATCCACCAGGCGATCGCCGAACAAACCGACGTAAGTATCCTTGCACCTGTTCCAGTACAACACGGCAAACAGGTTGGCAATATCCGCCGATTTACGGTCGCTCATGGCCGAAACCAACGATTTTCCTCCCCGGTCACCGTACATACTCCCCGAATTATCAGACAATATCACAGTCTTTCCCCCACACACGGGAATGTTGTCACAACTGGCAACCAACGCCTGCTCCAAAGCTGACAACGTTCTCTTGATTTTGGCCTTTTCCTCTTCAAACATGGAAGATTCTTTGGTCAACTTATTTATTTCCAAGAAAGCCGACAAATAACGAAAAGGCATTTGCTTTGATCTCCTGATTCTATTTTTATCTGTCAAAACATCCAAAGCGATATCCAACGCCACGGAAGAACTTTTCATCACGATATTTCGTAAATTCCGCAATATCGCCATATATCCCAATTTTCCACTCGCTAACAACTCTTCCCACTTTTCAGAAACAGCCATAGCCCGCACCTTCTCGTTTCCGAACGACATCTTACCCAACTCGGACAATTCCGTCTCCCAGGTATAGGGAGTTGCCAGACTACCGGAAACAATTCGATCAAATATAGCTTGTTGAGCCTCATCCTTCGCTTTCGGGTGAACCAGAAACAAGGCATCCCGCAAACTTACTGCCGTCTCCCGGTTATATTTGGCAAATTGATACTCGTCAAATTGGTTAAACGACTCAATCAATCCTTTTTGTACCTGCTTTGACAAACGGTTCAGTTTTTTCGTCCCCTCACGTCCGTTGGCCACCTGGTAATACGCCAGGACCTCAGTAATTTCATCGGCACGTCTCACGATTCCCGATACGGCACGCTTCACAACTTCATTCCCGGAATACAATCTTGCCAATTCTACAACCAAAATCACCGGAACAGAACGTAAATTCATCTCCGTACGAGCGTACACGGCCAGTTTAGCCACGAACTCCGGACGGCATTTTGAGATCAGATTTTTGATCCGGTTTATCCTGTCAGCGTTTGATTCGTAATAAGAATCATCCACGACACAAGTTACCACGGTAGAATACAATTCCATTTCCGGGGTCATCTTGTAAGCCCTCGCACCCATGTAATTCACGGTCGTATCTTTTCCCTTGTTTGTAAAATTGAACCTCATAATTGTATCTTTTTTCGTTTTACACGACAAAGATGCATGCACGGGTGCGCAATCTTTTTGCGCAACAAAAATAATTTTCATATTTTTGAAAAAATAATTTTAATCTCATCCTCATGCCAGCAAACCGGAATGCCCTAATTCGCTATAAAACAATAGATAATTGTCTTCGCAACAAGTACAGGCGATGGACCCTTGAAGATTTAATTGACGCGTGTTCCGATGCCCTGGATGAATATGAAGGGATCTCTAAAGGAATCAGCCGCCGCACCATTCAAATGGATATACAGGTCATGCGTAGTGAAAAACTGGGATATAATGCTCCGATCGTGGTATATGACAACAAATACTACAAATACGAGGACGAAAATTACAGTATCACGAATACTCCCTTATCCGAGCAAGACCTGCACGTGATGTCCGAGGCCGTCGAAGTGTTACGTCAATTCAAGGGATTCTCGTACTTCGCCAACATGGGGGATATTATCAACCGACTGGAAGACCACGTGACCTCAGCCCGCCAGAAAACCATCCCGGTCATCGATTTCGAGAAAAACGAGAGCCTGAAAGGTATCGACTACCTGGATGTCATATATCACGCGATTGTCAACAAACAGGTGCTCTCCATGAAATACCGCTCCTTCAAGGCCCGTTCGGCCTCCACGTTCATGTTTCATCCCTACCTGTTAAAAGAATACCGGAATCGCTGGTTTGTATTTGGCATCAGACAAGGTTCCTCCACGCTTGTAAACCTGGCCCTTGACCGGATTCACCATCTCGAAATCGCCAAAGGAGAAACCTACAAAGAGAATACCCTATTTGACCTGACAACCTTTTTCGATGATCTTGTCGGGGTAACCAAAAACAGAGGCTCGAAGGCCGAAGTGGTTCGTTTTCAAGTCAACCCCCAAAATGCTCCATACGTTGAAACGAAACCTTTACACAAATCCCAAAGAATCGTGGAAAGGCTAAAAAACGGGGATATCATTTTCGAGATAAAAGTTGTTATTAACCAAGAACTACAACGTGAAATATTCGGTTTCGCCGAGGGGATAAAAGTTCTTTCCCCGCCTTCCCTCGTTCACTTCATGGCCTCCAAACTTCGTTCAGCAACAAAACTCTACGATGAAAAGGAGTAGTTACATTGGACACATGGTTCTTTCGATCCATCTATTCAATACCTCCTCTCTTGCAATCGTCCGGTTGCACACTAAATTGTCGAGTGATATTCAACCAGTTGATGCGAAGGCGGTACGGAAAGGACAAAAACAATCTTGTCTCCAAATTGTTTTCTATCTATTTTGATCGCCTTGTCGATCTCCTTATCAAAAGCCTCCACGATTCTTTTATGAAGGAATAACTCGTATTTATCCTGATTACAACACAAATAATCCAAATCAGCCTGTACCCCGACCGGAACTCCCTTATTGTTCACCCCGATATAAATCAATCCTCCCTCATCATTCAGATAATCACAAATATCCTGCATGACCGAATCAATCTGTTTTTCCACATCAACACCCCGTACCCCGTCTGTATAAACGATCGAATTTTTAAACTTACAAGTCTTATCCGTTATAACACCAGACTCTTGGGCACCAAGTAACAAATCCAACAATTCATCCTGAACGATACAAGCCCCACCGGAAGACTCACTTTTCACTTCCCCGGCCAAAACGAACTTTGCCACCTTAGCCAGATACTCGTTATCGGAATGAGAATAACGAACAATATCATTCGCCCGGGAAGCATCACCATACAACGCGAGCATTTTCACAATAGCCCATTGCGGTTCCAACGCCGGGAAAGTGCGGAAATCTTTTTCCAGTGCTCCCAGATCCATATCATGCAGATTTCCACTGATAAACTCGTACTTCACGATCAAATGATTGATCAGACACTCGTAATACCCTTTCAGTCGATTATCTCCCAACACGTGAGCTAACAAACGGAGATAATACAACAGATTCAGGTTTTGAAGATTCACTTCCCGGGTCAGGTAAAGTTGTAATAACCGGATCAATTCCCTCACATATTTACCGGAAACATCCGTGGAACGCTCTATCTTACCCGTGTTAAAATTCTCCGGCCCTTCTACCTGTTTTCCCTTCTTGCAACTCTCGACATACCCGCGTATCAGATGTGCCACGGCATCATAACGATCAAAACCTTCCGCTTGGAGCTGGACAATATTACCGTTTATCTTACCGAACGAAGGCACAGGAATTAACTCCAACAGACAATAATCGCCCTCTTCCACGTCAAACATTTCCGAAGTCCGGGTATAAACGATAAAACCGGCTTCTGCAAGCCACGTTAATATACCATTCCGCTCGTTCAACAGCAGAGCGTTACAACGCTCTCCCTCCTGCACGTTTCCAACCGAAAACCGCCCCAATTGCTCCCAAATGGAAAACCGGAGTCGCCCGTCCTCTGCCTCAATCACCGTGGCTGTCATGATATCTCCAGGCTGAAGTATATCTTCCAAACTATCTAGTTTAGCCCGCGTGATCTGACTCACGTGCAACGCACCGTCCCCTTCGTACTGATCGTCCACGATCGACACGAAGGCCAAGGTCGGCTTCATGTTATACACCAACTTTACACGTATATTCACAACAGTTCCTTCTACCGGGCGTCGCTTGCGTATGATATTTTTCTTCAATTCATCGGAAAAATCAGCATACACGCTTCTCCATGAGTTTACCACAGCCGTGAGTTCCTCCTCGAAGTTCAATTTATCACGCCCAGTCCCAACACGCAAAGCAACTCCTTCCACGTCCAACAAAGGCACAAAATTAGAAACCCCAGGCGAATTTATCGTTATGGCCTTATTTTCCACCAATACCTGCCCGTACCCCTCGAATAATCTTCGTTGACAATTCCTCAAGGCTTCCATCGTTTTCCCGGCAATCGCTTCCGCCAGCTCAGGGATAGAGAAGGTCAACAAATCCTCCCAAGCAAACAATGCCGTCTTCTGATTGAATAGCAAAGAATTAAAAGCATTTTCACGAATGGACGTTTCCTCCTTATCCAGTAAAACATACAAGTATCTGAAAAACATCGAGCGTAAACAAGCCAGTTCTTCCTGTACGGACTCTCCAAGCAAAATACGGGCTCCCAGAATCCATACCGTCTCCCGAAGCTGATCTTCCGAATACCCGTCAAAACATAATTTATCATCCCGTTCTCTTACCAATTTCACCCGTGCATTAAAACAATCCAAAATCTTGGGACAACTCTTGTTCAACGTGTGATATACCAGAAGCACAAGTCCCTGCACCGGCAAAAGATGTAACTTGGAACTAAGACGCACGATCGTCAAGATCGTGATCCATACCAATGATTTTTTATATAAATAACCGGAAATTGTCAACTTTCCCAACTTCTCCATGATATACTTCCCGTCATCCCCATCATGAATTAACCGGGCGGCCTCTCTCCCCGCGATAGCCTCATCCAGAAAACGCTCTACTTGCATACGTGCGTCATTCAATTTCACGCCGTCATAGTACTTCAAATAACCGGAACCCTCGAGCAACCATTCCAGAATACGAATAAACACGTGATTCAAAAGATCGTAATCTTCAATCCCTATTTCATCCCTGGCCAACTCGGACCGCATCACGCTCAACAGAGAAAAAATCCATTCCGGCCCCTGCTCCTCAACAGAAGTAAAATCATAATCACAAGTATATCTCTCGAAAACTTCCGCTTCATCGTCAGTCATCGGGATGACCTCAAACAAACGTTCGAGAGACACGAAATCTATTACTTTATTTTCCATGTCACTATTAATGATTGCAACAAACATTCAAACAAGCATTCCCCTCCCAATATCTACGTTTAACCCAAATAATTCATTACATAGGTACAAACTTTTTTTCGAAAACTGATACATTAAACCATAAAAAGAAAAAAAATCTCAAAATAAGATTTATTTATCTATATTTGTTTCAATTAAATAGTCTGTTTATGAAAAAGATCGGCCCTCTATTTTTACTTATTATTATCCTTTCCGGGTTTACTTTGAACGCACAAGTACGTCATGAATTCCTACTCCAAAAAGGTTGGAAGTTCACGAGAGAAGATCACCCCGATAGTAAATTACCGGAATTTGACGATCACCAATGGCAGCAAGTTTCCGTCCCTCACGATTGGGCCATTTATGGCCCGTTCTCCTCCCGCAATGACAGGCAACACGTCGCTATCACCCAAGACGGACAAACCGCACCCACGGAACACGCCGGGCGAACAGGCGGCCTTCCTTTCGTGGGAGTCGGTTGGTACCGGATAAAATTCAACATCCCCGATCACACTCCCGACAAACGGGTTTCACTTCTTTTCGATGGAGCGATGAGTAATGCCCGGGTATACATTAACGGTCAAGAAGTTGCCTGTTGGCCCAACGGATACAACTCCTTTCACTTCGACATCTCTCCATTCATTCGTCCCGGGAAAGAAATCACACTTGCCGTACGCCTTGAAAACCTGCCCGAATCCTCCCGCTGGTACCCCGGAGCCGGTTTATACCGCAACGTGCATGTTATCGTCACCCAAGAAGCCCATATTCCCGTTTGGGGTACACGCATAAACACCCCTGTGGTGAAAAAAGAGTTCGCCCGCATACACCTTCAAAGTCAAATCATAAAACCCGCGACACAAAAGCCAGAAGCCTACCAGCTTGTTACCACGATTCACGATCCGGCGGGAATGACCGTGGCCACCCGAACAGACAAACTAACGCTCTATGACGACGACACGTTCAAACAAGATTTCATCATCCCTTCGCCCCAATGCTGGGACACGGAAAATCCCGCCTTGTATACCGCCACCTCGGAACTTTTCGAAAACGGAATGCTGAAAGATATTTACACGACACGATTCGGCATCCGTTCACTGGCATGGGGAAACCAAGGATTCTTACTCAACGAGAAACCGGTAAAATTCAAAGGAGTCTGCAATCATCATGATTTAGGTCCCTTGGGTGCGGCCGTGAATGATGCCGCCATCCGCAGGCAAATCCGGTTACTGAAAGACATGGGGTGTAATGCCATCCGGACGTCACATAATATGCCAGCCCCCGAATTAGTCAACGCCTGCGATGAAATGGGAATGATGCTCGTGGCCGAAAGTTTTGACGAATGGCAAGCCGCCAAATGTCAAAATGGCTACCACTTGTATTTCAACGAATGGGTAGAAAAAGACCTGGTCAACCTGATCCGTCATTACCGGAATAACCCCAGCATCGTCATGTGGTGCATCGGCAACGAAGTTATTGAACAAGCATCGGAATCCGGGGCTAAACTAACCTTACGCCTGCAAAATATCTGTCACCGGGAAGACCCGTCACGCCCGGTAACCCAAGGGATGGATAATCCAACTGCCGTGATCAACAACAATTTCGCCGCAGTCATGGACATCCCAGGCTTTAACTATCGCCCATTCATGTATCCGGAAAACTACCGCAAATTACCGCAACCCCTTCTTCTTGGAACGGAAACCGCCTCCACGATAAGCTCACGAGGTGCATACAAATTCCCAGTCGTACGACGCTCCATGCACACGTACGATGATCATCAAAGCTCTTCTTATGACGTGGAACATTGCGGTTGGTCGAACCTGCCGGAAGACGACTTTATTCGGCACGAAGATTACCCCTATTGTATCGGGGAATTCGTTTGGACCGGATTCGATTACCTGGGGGAACCCACGCCCTACTACACGAATTGGCCCAGTCACAGTTCCCTGTTCGGGATCATTGATCTGGCCGGAATTCCTAAAGATCGCTACTACCTGTATCGCAGTCATTGGAACCCGGATCAGGAGACGCTACACGTGCTACCGCATTGGACATGGCCCGGAAAAGAGGGAGACACGATCCCCGTCTTCGTTTACACGAACTACCCCTCGGCAGAGCTATTCATCAACGGGAAAAGCCAAGGAAAAGTAACTAAAAATTCCTCCGTGAAAGCGGGGAACACCGAAAATAAAGAAGATCGACAAGCATTTACCCGTCAAAAACGTTATCGCCTGATGTGGATGAACACGATTTACGAACCCGGTACCCTACGAGTTGTTGCTTATAACTCCGAGGGACAAGCCGTTGCCGAAAAAGAAGTCCGCACGGCGGGCAAGCCACATCATATTGAATTGTCGGCAGACCGAACACAATTACACGCCGACGGGCAAGACCTCGCGTTTATTCTCGTTCGGATCGTAGACAAAGACGGGAATCTCTGCCCGGATGACGATCGCCAAATCTCGTTTACCGTAAACGGGAAAGGAAATTTCAAAGCTGTAGCCAACGGCAATCCCGCCAGTCTTGAATCTTTCCAGACCCCCAAGATGAAATTATTTCACGGGCAACTTACTGCAATCGTGCAAAGTCGGGAAGACGAGGGAGAAATTACATTCGAAGCCACGGCCCCCGGTGTAAAAAGAAGTACCTTGATTCTAAAAACTCAAAAAAAATAAACATGATCCGTCCATATAAACCACAAGACGAAGAGTCCGTTCTTCACATCTGGTTGGAAGCCTCCACTATCGGGCACGCCTTTATTCCCCGTTCTTATTGGGAAAGTAAAATTGATAATATGCGGGAAATATATTTACCTCAAAGTGAAACTTATATCTACACGGACACCACCACCGGGAAAATCTCCGGATTCATTTCCCTCGTGGGCGACTACCTGGCAGCTATTTTTGTCGCACCTTCCTGTCAGAGAAGAGGCATCGGGCAAGCATTAATGGCCCACGCAAAAAAGCTAAAAAACGAACTAGTACTAAACGTCTACACGGAAAACACCCAAGCCATCTTATTTTACAAACAACAAGGTTTTAAGATTGTAGACGAACAAACAGACGAGGCAACCGGACACAAAGAATTTAAAATGGTATTCCCCCAATAATAAAAACGAAAGCATCTTGAAAAGTCAATACAAACTTTCAGGATACTCTCGTTTTTTTCTAAATTTTATAGCTAAAGGTCGCTTCGTCCCCGCCTTCTATAAATTAATTACCAATAGAATCCAACACTTGTCGTAACCCCGTTTCTATTCCGATCTGATGAAAATCATCCCTCAAACTGGCCTTTCCCTGTTTATCCACAAACACGTAAGAAGGAATTCCATCTATCCCGAAATGATCACAAACATAGTTCCATTGCCTCTCGCTTAACCGATAATGATCTCCCTGTATACCAGTAATCATTTCCAACCATTTTACCTGCGGAGAAGACTCTCCCGTAAGGTACACGAAAACGACGTCATCATTCTCGAACCTTTTTTTCCTGGGTTCAAACTGGGCGATAGAACTCCGGCAAGGTCCACACCAAGTTGCCCAAAAATCGACCAACACCGCTTTTCCCTTATAACGAGACACAATCGCGTCAAATAATTTTTCAACAGGAACTTGCGGCACCTCCCGAATACGCTTACCGGCCTCTTCCTTACTCGCCGCCACCTTAGCCTCGATCTGCCGTTGTACCTGCTCGACAACTCGCGTGTAATACGGATCAATAGAAGCCAAGTTCTTTTGTTGCTCTTTTGTCAACGGCTGCATGTTTTCCAGTTGACCATATATACCTTGTATTTTAAAATAATCAAACAGAAATCCCTTGTTCGTTCCCAGCACTTTTTCCAACCGTTCCGACGTGTTTACCCGGTAAAAAATATCATTTATACTATAGGGGAAATCTCTGGAATACAAAACATTCAAATTATTCAGATCCAATTCTTTTAATATCGAAAAATGCTTATCCGTGAAAACCGGAGCTTCAAAATCTATTTCCCGTTGATCCCAATCAATACTATTGGCTTCTCGATAAGCACTCTCTAAATTACGTCCCCCGTCACAAATAAACCTGGCTGCAAAACTTTTAATACCAATTGCCAGATACTGACGTAATCCGGACGGGATTGTCGTATCGCTTGCCAAACTATCCAGAGAAGCCCGGTAAAGCTTCATCACGTATGCCGTATACTCATCAGCATTCATCCCGTTTATATCCTTGTAGAAAGACTCCGGGAAAAACTGATTTCCTCTTGAATAATTCTGCAAAGCATGATTCAAAGCAATATACTTGCTATCCCCGATGACATAAACCAACGGGTGAGCCTTAATCCGGTTGTTCTGGTAACGGGAAGCCTGCCGGGTTGCCTCCTGCAGATCCACGTATACCTCCACATCATCACCCGGGGCGAGCACAATCAACGTGCGAAAAAGCGCATTGCTCAAATAAACCCAAGTCGTGGAATACTGGTCAAACTCAAAAGTGCAATTATAATCCTTGTCAATTCTTTCCGTGAATTCCCTTCCCCCGCAAAACAAATCACTGACCAAAATTTCAACATCCCGACCATCCATCAATTCACGATAACCGCACAAGCACACTTTTACTCTCGTCCTTCCCATCTTCAATTCGGCAGGAGGCAGAACATCCGCTTCTTCCCAAGTCCGAGCCTCCATTTCCCGTTGTATCGAAGAGGGGGCCACCTCTATCTCCGGATTCAAATTAAGTCCCCAGACATGCCATCCACCCAAATTCATCCGTCCCTCGATAAGATCAATCGTATTTACCCCTCGCGGGATCGGGGGGAAAAATAATTTAAAGGAACACATCCCAGAATCAGTCATCACGAAACGTTCATTCAGAGTCAACCCTTCCGATCTCTGAACAAGATACTGCTTTCCTTCCGCCTGAATATACATACTGGAATCAACCCGTACCCAACCACCGGGATACGTATAGGCCTCGGCATACACCACCGTGGCCGTGTCATTCAACACTACCCGGGTAATTTCCAACCCGGAAGAATTCTTGATCTCAAAAGCCGGGTAATCAATTACCCGCTCTCCACAAGCATACAAAATACTCGTGAACAAGCATGCCATGACTATTCGATTCAATTTCATCATAATTATTATTTTATCAGGACTCGCACAAAGCCTGTTGTTTCCTCGATATAAATGTACGAATATTTTAACAATTTACAAGAAAAGCACACGGTTTTATCCCTTTTCCCTTGCATTTAGAACACTGATCAAATAGAAATAAGGGTTGACAACCATATCACGCCCTATCCGAGACTAGGGTAAACACGTGAAAAACGCTTTCGCCCTAATCCATAAAGCACTTAAAGTCCTTGGGATGATTTGTCGCGGTAAAATGTAAAAAATATATTTCACCGGGGACGAAAAACAATAAACAAGAGATAAACAAGGAATACACAAGAGATGAACTGTCTCGTGGTATCGAAATAGCCTGTTAGCTATTCCTTTTATGATCCGGGATACTGATTTCTCGCAAACGTTAAAAAAGCTTATCCCCTACTAAAATGGCGGCTAAGTGGCGGTTAGGTGGCGGCTAAATGGCGGCCAAGTCGCCTAGAGGTGGCCTAGACGTGAGGCAATGGTCGCTTAAAAATATAGTTTATCCCAAGTGTTTTCCTTGAAAAAGGGTTATTCATACCAGAGCAAAGCAAGACAAAAATATCAAAGGAAATAATTACTTTTACGCCGTAAAAAAAATTGATATGCCACAAAACATCACGATATACACGGACGGAGCCGCTAGCGGGAATCCCGGACCGGGAGGCTACGGGGTCGTGCTTATGGCGGGACCTCATCGCAAAGAGTTGTCGGAAGGGTTCCGGTTAACCACGAACAACCGCATGGAATTACTCGCCGTCATCATCGGGCTTGCCGCCCTGCGCTTCGAGGGGAGCAACGTGACGATCTATTCCGACTCGAAATACGTGGTCGATGCCGTGGAGAAAGGTTGGGTGTTCGGTTGGGAAAAAACGGGGTTTAAGAAAAAGAAAAATCCCGATCTCTGGCGAAAATTCCTGGCGCTCTATCGCAAACATCACGTAAAATTTATCTGGGTAAAAGGACACGCCAACATCCCCGAAAACGAACGCTGCGATCAACTCGCCGTGGCCGCCTACAAAGCACCTAACCTTCAAATAGATGAATATTATGAAGCAGAACCCCGTTCTGACGAACAAATTTTCAGTTAAAAGGCAAAAAAATATTCCATTTGTTAGTCGCAAAGATTCTAAAATAGTTATTTTCGCGCTACAATCTATAACTAGAAAAAGTAACATCATTCATCACAAAAACTAATAGAGATGAAAAAAATATTAATCGTTGGTGCAGGGGGACAAATCGGTTCCGAACTGGTTCCCTATTTGAGATCTATCTATGGCGAGACTAACGTGGTAGCCGCTGATATCAGTGCAGAAAAATGTAAAGCATTGGCAGAAGCCGGTCCCTTCGAGGAATTGAACGCCCTTGACGGGGAGGGTTTCAGTGCCATCGTGAAAAAATATAACATTGATACGATCTTCAACCTGGTCGCTTTGTTATCCGCCACGGGAGAGAAGAACCCGAAACTGGCATGGGATATCAACATCGGGGCTTTAACCAACTCCTTGTACATTGCCAAAGATAACAATTGCGCCGTGTTCACGCCGAGTTCTATCGGGGCTTTCGGTAACGACACCCCCAAGGATAAAACTCCCCAGGACACCTTACAACGTTCCAATACCACGATTTACGGGGTTTGCAAAGTAACCGGAGAACTTTTAAGCGACTATTATTTCCACCGGTTTGGGGTTGATACCCGAAGCGTACGTTTCCCGGGATTGATTTCTTACGTGACTCTCCCCGGCGGCGGTACTACCGATTACGCCGTGGAAATTTACTATGACGCTATCCGCAAAGGTTCCTTCACTTGTAACGTGGAAGCAGGTACCTACATGGATATGATGTACATGCCGGATGCTTTACATGCAGTAGTGCAATTAATGGAAGCAGATCCCAGCAAGTTGAAACACCGGAACAGTTTCAACATCGCCTCCATGAGTTTCGAACCGGAGCAAATTGCTGCCGAGATTCGCAAACACATGCCCGATTTCAAACTGGATTACCAAATTGACCCGGTTAAACAAGCTATCGCCAACAGCTGGCCGAACAGCATGGACGACACTTGCGCCCGTCAAGAATGGGGTTGGGCCCCGAAATACGACCTTACCAGCATGACGAACGACATGTTGATCAAGGTAAAAGAAAAATTCGACAAAGGCCTGATCAAATAAAGATATAAACTCAAAACAAGAAAAGCTGTTCTTCACGGGACAGCTTTTTTTGTTGCCCGAAAATAATTTAATCGAATTGTAACAAGAACACATCTCCCCTTTCTTATCTTTACAGAATGATTCACGACTAAATTATTTATGGAATACATTCATTATCTTGTTGATTTTATCCTTCACATTGACATACACCTGACAGAAATGGTTGCTTTGTATGGCATGTGGATTTACGGGATCTTATTTATCATTATCTTCTGTGAAACCGGATTGGTTGTCACGCCTTTTCTCCCGGGGGATTCCCTGTTATTCGTGGCCGGGGCGTTGGCTTCACTTCCGAACAACGATGTTAACGTACATCTGGCCATACTAATCCTGGCTGCCGCCGCTATTTTGGGAGATGCTTCCAACTATACCATAGGCCGATTTTTCGGGGTAAAACTATTTAGCAACCCGAATTCCAGAATATTCAAACAAAGCTACTTGACGAAAACTCACGAATTTTACGAAAAACACGGTGGAAAAACAATTATCTTGGCCCGATTCGTACCTGTTATCCGTACTTTTGCTCCTTTCGTGGCCGGGATGGGACACATGAGTTATCGACATTTTGCCTTGTATAATATTACGGGAGGTACCATCTGGGTGGTTTTATTCTCGTATACCGGATACATTTTCGGGGGACTGGAAATCGTACAAAACAACCTAAAACTATTGATCATCCTGATTATTGTACTCTCCATTCTCCCGGCAATCATCGAGGTTTGGAAGAACAAACGTAAAAAGAAAAACCAAGATTTTGAAACCGAATTTACTAATATACGAAAAAAAACATTACATTAGTAATCTTATTCAAGTGAGGACGACGACCTTATCGTCAACTCCTCGTATTTTATGATATATATTATGCCAAAAAAAGAAAAGAAAAGCACGCGAGATATCGGTAAGAAAGAATTACACCGATTGTTATATGACATATTTTCCGGTAACCCCGAGCAATATTTCAATTATAAAGAACTAGCCCAGCGATTAGGTATCAAGAACATGAATGCCAAGCAATTGATCACGACGGTTCTTTACGAGATGAAAAACGATGAAATGCTCACGGAAGAGTCCACCGGGAAATTCAAATTCAAAATCAACACGACTTACGTGACCGGAATTATAGACCTCACCGCCAAGGGAACCGCTTACCTGATTTCGGACGAGTGTAAGGACGACATTTTCATCCCGCAGGTAGGGTTGAACCACGCGCTGAACGGGGACAAAGTGAAAGTAGTGGTATACGCCCGGAGTGCAAGACGCAGACCGGAAGGCGAAGTCGTGGAAATCCTGGAACGCAAAAAAGAAACTTTTGTAGGGATCATTCAATGTTCCAAGCACTACGCATTCCTGGTCCCCACGGGAAAACAATTACCCTACGACATATTCATTCCCCTCGCCGAACTGAACGGGGCGAAAGACGGGGAAAAAGCTATCGTGAAAATCACGGAATGGCCGGAGAACCAGAAGAACCCGATCGGGAAAGTACTGGAAGTCCTCGGCACCCCCGGAGACAACGACACGGAGATGAACGCCATCATGGCCGAATTCGAACTCCCCGTGCAATTTCCCGCGGGAGTGGAAAAAGCCGCCAAGAAAATAAAAGATGCCATCCCGGCAGAAGAAATAAAAAACCGGAGAGATTTCCGGGAGATCACGACATTCACGATCGACCCGAAAGATGCCAAGGACTTTGATGATGCCCTTTCCATTCAAAAACTGAAAAACGGAAATTACGAGGTCGGCGTGCATATCGCCGATGTCAGTTTTTACGTGACACCCGATTCCGTGCTGGATAAAGAAGCCTACGCGCGGGCAACTTCCGTGTACTTGGTAGATCGCACGATCCCGATGTTGCCGGAACACCTGTCCAACGGGTTATGTTCCCTACGCCCCGACGAGGAAAAACTTTGTTTCTCGGCAGTCTTCGAATTGAACACGAATGCCGAGGTCGTAAAACAATGGTTCGGACGAACGATCATCAAATCCAACCGTCGTTTCACTTACGAGGAGGCACAGGCCATGATCGAAGGGGAAGAAGGCGATTACAAAGCAGAGATATTAACACTCAACGATCTGGCACAAAAACTCCGGGCCGCCCGGTTCCAGAACGGGGCTATCGCATTCGACCGGATTGAAGTGCGCTTCGACATTGACGAAAACGGGAAACCCACGGGAGTCTATTTTAAACGCTCGAAAGAGGCGAACAAACTGATCGAGGAATTCATGCTCCTCGCCAACAAGAAAGTAGCCGAAAGAATCGGTAAAGTCAAAGAAAATCAGAAAGCCAAAACCTTCGTGTATCGTATCCACGAACAACCAAACAGCGAGAAACTGGAGGATTTCGGCCGCTTCATTGCTAAATTCGGTTACCGGATTCGCACGAGTACCCCCCGCCAGATTTCCTCTTCCATGAATAAATTAATGGAAGATGTACAGGAACGTCCGGAACAAAATATGATTGAAACTTTAGCTATTCGTACCATGGCAAAAGCCGTCTACTCAACCGTGAACGTGGGGCACTATGGATTGGCTTTTGACTACTATTCGCATTTTACCTCCCCGATCCGTCGTTACCCGGACGTGATGACCCACCGGTTGCTACAACGCTATCTTGACGGGGGACGTTCCGCCAACGCCGAGAAATACGAGGAGATGTGTAAACACTGTTCCGACATGGAACAGATAGCAGCCAACGCGGAAAGAGCTTCCATCAAATACAAGCAAGTCGAGTTCATGAGTGACAAGCTCGGAGAGAATTTCATGGGAACCATCTCCGGTGTCACGCAATGGGGCTTCTACGTGGAATTGAATGACACGAAATGCGAGGGACTCGTCGCCATCAACGAACTGGAAGGCGATTACTACGAGTTCGACGAGGAAAACTACTGCATCGTGGGACGCCATCACCGGAAAGTATACCAATTAGGAGACCAGGTACTCGTGAAAGTAGCTAAAGCAAACCTTGTTGCCCGCCAACTAGACTTTGCCCTCGCGGAAAGCGTAAATGCTAGCACAACCTCCAAACCAACGACTTCCAAAGCCCCAGAGAGTCGTCTGGGTAAAACCGAACGCAAATTTAGACGAGGACGCCGTGGAGATGCCGCCCCCGATCGGAAAAAAGGGAAAAGAAGTAAAGGGAAAAAATAAAAGATACAGACGTTATTTACTTCGAAAGAAGAAGTTCTCCGAAAAGTTATATTCGGAAAACTTCTTCTTTTTCGATCACAATATTTCATGAAGATTTCATATCATTTTACACTACCATCCGTAAATATCCTTCTCCGTGAAAGGGAAGCTTAAAGAGGATCCATCGTGAAAATGCTCCAATATCTCTTCTTTCGTCAACGCTTTAGGATAGTGAATCGGAGGCATTCCTTTTTGTCCCAATTTATTACCTATATATTTTAATATCTCGTATTCCTCTATCGTGCTGGAAGGCACATCTTTGTTACGATCTACTGTTATACCCAACGAAATAGGATTTAGTCCCAATTTCCTTCCTATAGTCACGTAATTTTTGTGCAAAAAAACACTTACACTTGTTTTCTTTAATGCAACAGAATCAATTCTTAACACATACTCCGCATACGCATCTAAAAAACGTCCTTTACGATCTTTAAACACGTATGATTTCAAGTTCCTTGAAACAGGAAAAATCTTCTCGTTTTTCTTACGAAAGTACAAAATAGGTGCTTCTTTAAACAATTCTCCGGAAACATGCGAAAGAGATTTTAATCCCATCTGATATTTTCCCCTAGCATCAGGAGGAAATCGCGATGTGGATAAAGCAAAACAAGAATCCAACACCTCTCGTACTTCCATTTCTGGAAAATCATAAACGTAAGACGTGGGATTCAACATCTCCCCCTCCCGACGTATATCTTCATAATAACAGGCACAGGAAGCAAGAAAAAAAAGATACATTACTAATACTATATTTTTCATTTCTTCATATTTTGCGGATTTTTAGGTCCATAAGGACCATAAAGCCAATTATTAAACACAACATCAGGAGATCATCAAGTGATACAACAAATTTGGGGAATCCCTCAAATTGTACCTCCCAAGCATGCCTATTTTTTCGTTCATAACCTAAATCTTACACACCAAAATAACAATTTTCGTTTATAAACGAAAATCATTGCACATTTAATCAGTTATAACCAAATTACAAACTGAAGTTTTTCAAGAAACAATAAAAAGAATTTAAAATACTCAACAGTATAAATCCATATTTTTTATTCCAATTCAAACAACAAGCAATCTATCCACCACGACAAACTGAGCTAAAATTCCCTGGGAATCACCTCCAACAAAACAAACGCAAACCCCATCAAGATTGCTAGAGAGCAATCGACAAGAATACTGTTTCGTGAAAATAGGAAAGAGACAATTTCATCAATAGAACTATCTCTTTCTTATTGCAAAATTTCACCTTCAAAATCTTCTAATACTTTATATTATACGGATTCAGTGGACCATAATAACTACTATATAACCATTGATTGAATAAAGCATATACATCTCTCTGTCCCTCAACCATAACATACTGAAATAATACTTCAAGAGCACTTATTGCAGCATCTTCGTTACCATAAAGTTTAAAAGTTTCTTCAAAACAATGAATTACATCAGTATGCCACTGGTTATCAAACCAATATTTTTTGTCATGCCCAAGACAATACGAATCTATAATAGGATGCAAAGCCATTCCAAGATGTACAACATTGCCGTTCTCAAAATATAAATCCATTTGTTCTCTAAAAAATTCTCCCATAGCAGATTGTACTTGAGCTTTTGTTTGTCCTGGCTCTACTAAAGCATGAATATAAGATTTACCTAACGATCTGTATTCTCTTGAATCCGCAAGACTATCACCTTTAAACAAGCTATCTTGAAATGCTTTTGAACCTCTAAAACCAACACGTAATATTCTTCTATGAATATCTAATTGATTATCCTCCGGGAAACCGGGTTTAGCAGGTTCCCAAGGAATAATAGGTGGATAAGAGTCACCTGGATTCGTGCCAGGATTAGAGCCCGAGCCTGACCCAGAATTTGGTCCATGTCCCGTTGTTATCATATATAAAATATTTAAATTTATACCAGCATATTTCACATTCAAATTATATTCAACGTCCCACATAATTGCATTTACCATACTCTCAACTTCTTCTGGCCCAGAAAACTGTGGTGCTGATATCAAAAAATAAAATCGATTCGTATCTATTGATACATTTATATGACCAACCCTTTCCCTATAATTATCATCATGAGTTAGGACCCACCGTTCAGCTTTATCATATGCACTCCTCAGTTCATACCACGAAACTTTCTTACCTTTTACACTTTCGCCATACATAAATGAATAGTCAATTTCAAAATTAACATCACATGTATATGATCCATAATTCTCAAAAGATCTAGAATTTATCTGATTTCCTTTCTTAAAATTCAATTTCAAAATAAGATTATACAATTCAGAATCAATGTCCAATCCACCATCTTTCCACATTAAAAACACTAAAACAGCATTAATATCCTGGGATAATGATGCTGAAAGGACAAAATCTTTATTCACAACTAAGAGTCCCTTATAGCCTTCATTTTCGATAGGTTCATTAACTGCATCCAACTTCATCATTAAATATTCACTAATACTGTCAAGGCCCGTATCTTGAATTGGTATTGCATAAAATAACTCATTACTACTGTTAAACCCACGCATTGCGTAATCAAACAATAATATTTTAGAGTTACTTAAAATGTCATTTAAATTAGTCTCATTCTCCTCTATTTTTTTTATAAATGAATGAGCAATAGAATTGCTCCCATCATACTTCAAAATAGTCTCATTATCTTGAACTTGTTGTCCATCTTGTTTATCTGTACATCCATACAATATACTAAAACAAATAAATATCAAAAAATAAATATTTTTTTCCATATGCAATTTATATTAATGATTCATACTTACTTAAATAATTTCCCCACTTTTTATTATCATGCTTATCTTCCGTAACGCCTTGATATCATCATACGGATTTTCGGGAAGTATCAACAGATCTGCCTGTTTCCCGACCTCGACTGTTCCGACCTTATCACCAACGCCTAAAACCTCTGCCGCAACCTTAGTTGCCGTAAATATAGCTTCCATCGGATAAAATCCGCATTTCTCCACGTAAAGGTCAAGCTCGTCAAACAGGAAAGGGAAAGGACGATTCAAATCATTAACGTAATCGGTACCCGCACAAATCTTTACCCCGATTTGATTCGCTCGCTTCACGAATCGAGTCGCCCAATCCATCTTATTCTCCATGCACAAAAATAACGTCGGGTCAAAAATAAGCCCTTTCTTTTTTACAGTCTGTAAAAAACGTTCAACAGACATCTTCTCATGATCGATCTTATCGTAGAATTTCTCGTAATTTTCAAAAATATTACCACTTAACTCCTCGGATACTCCTTCCCACTCCAACATATAAGCATGAGAAATCACTTGAACCCCGGCATCTGCCACATCCCACGGTTTAGCAGGAAACAAAGTGGCATGTCCCCACACTTGCAATCCATGCTCTTTAGCCTTCCTAACCAATGGCAACAAAGCCTCCCGATCAAATCCGCCATAAATCTTCACTCCCGTACATCCCCACTCTTTTGCTTCTTTCATGACTTGATCCAAATCAGAATCCGGACGGATACATTGCATCCAAGGAGCATAAGGTTCCGGCCAACCTTCCACCATACTTTTCTCCCGGTCATTCCCCTCAAAATAAGCAGGACCAGCCATAAAAGCGGCATAATATATATCGGGTCCCTCATACTTTCCCTGTTGAACTCCCTCTTTCAAATCCCGTAACACACGGGCATCACCCGCCGCATCCCGGATAGAAGTAATCCCATGACGCAAGAAATATTTCAAGTGTTTGGCTCGATCGTCCTGCGTCTCTTTCGGATCATTCGCGATATGCACGTGAGCATCAATCAATCCCGGCATCACGTACATTCCCGCCAAATCCTTCACGTTACCAACAATCCCATTCCCTACATTCTTACCCACGGCCTGAATTATCCCATCTTTCACAACTATATCCACCCCCCGGTGAATATTCCCCTGAACGACATCTACCACATTTACATTCTTCAGAATAATGGCTTTCTGTTGCGCATATCCTTCGATATGCAACAACAGGAATATACTTACAATACAAAATATCATTCTCATGCCCCCTCTTGTTTTATGATTTCATAGATTTCTTGTAATTCAGGATTCTTCAGAAGAATATTTCCATCCGGTCCGATCAGGTAAACCGTGGGAACTTGCTCCACTTTATAAGCAGCACGTACACGGCTCTGTTCGAATCCTCTTTCATCTATTACCTGAATCCATTGAACCTGATCCTCTTTCAGGGCCTGTAACCAAGACTCTTTTTTATTGTCTAACGATATCGAAATAACTTCCAAACCCGTTTTCTGCAATTCCGGATATTGTTGATTCAATTCCTTATTCTTTTTTCTACAAGGAGCACACCAAGAAGCCCAAAAATCTAAAAGCACATGTTTCCCTCGAAAATCAGTCAAATTAATTTTCCGTCCTTTCACATCAGGCAATTCAAAATCAGGAGCCTGTCCGATCAACTGTTTTGCTTTTATTCTATTATACGTATCAAAAATCTTTGTTTTCATTCCACTACTAGGGATACTATCCCCTAAAGCTTCAATTGCCCGGGTAAAGAATCTAAAATCCACCTCGCAATAAAAAAGAATTTCATATATCAGATTTTGCGCTATTTCCGTCCCTGCAAATTTTCGGATACCTTTTAATACAAATTCGTTTTTCTTCGTAAACTTTTTGTCTAACAATTCGGAACGTACCGCTTTTCGATGAATATCCGTAATTGTATCATACCCTCGACACGCATCCTCGTAATCCCGGTTCAACACGTCAAGTTCTTTCTGAAATTCCACATATTGATTCTGTAACGACGGATTCTCCGAAAGTGCGTAATATTTATCACCCGACTCGACAAGAACGTAATGATTCTTCTCCACATAAACCGGGATTCGCATATAATCCTTCGGGAAATTAATAAACACAAGCTTATCGGGTGCTATATCCCCGGACAAAAGGAATGTTCCATCCTCACGAATAGGAGCCACGAACAAACGTTCCCCCCGCCGGGCATCGCACAACACGACTTCAACACTATCACTCTTCCATTGTTTCTCGATCTCTCCCGTGAACTGCACGGAAGCTTGTTTACACCCAAACAAGGTAATCAAGAATAGTCCTATAACGATTATTTTCATGCCGATACTTTATTTATAATTTAAGAAGAAGGTTGCAAGGCCTTCTTCTTAAATAAAACAACACACTAACAACAAATTATCAGACTACGGTACATTCGTAAATCCGTAACCTTCTTGCTGCGGGTAAATATTCCAAGTAGGACTAAGATTATTCCATTTACTCCACGAAAGCACTTCCGAAGGAATCACTCCCGACATTTGATTACCGGAAAGCCCTAAACCTCCCCAAGTAAGCTGCATCATTTGAGTAACTTCAACAGGAATTGTCCCCGTCAAATTGTTATCTTTCAAATTCAAATTTGTCATCACAGTACATGCTCCCACTTCGGACGGCAACGCCCCCGAAAGTTGATTTTTATTTAAATCCAATTTCTTTACCGCTGTCAAATTACCAATACCTTTTAACGTCCCTGTCAATAAATTCTCAGCTAAAGAAATTTCCGTGAGTTTACTACCAAAATTCGTAAAGTCAATGTTTCCTGAAAGTTGGTTTTTATTCATTTTCAAAACTTCCAAATTTGGCAAATTCTTTATCCAAGCAAGGTCTCCGGAAAAACTATTATAGTCCGCACTCAATTTCTTCAATCCAGTCATCCCGGCAAATAAAGTTGCAGCATCACCCTGCATTCCCCCTCCTTCATAAGGACCGGTAATGTCAAGTTCCTCCAATGAGGTCATTTGACTGAAAAAGGCAGGAAGAGACGTCAGGGAAGTATTCGTTAGTACAATTTTCTTCAACCATTTCATATCAGCCACCGTCTCAGGTAAAGAAGAAAGAGACTCACAATAACTCATAGATAATTCCTTGATCCCGCTCAATTTACTAATAGACGATGGTAGAGTTTGTAATGATTTACAATTAGACAAATCCAAAGAAGTCAAACCGGTAAGCTTACCTATACTCTCTGGTAGACTAACTAAAGATTCACAACGACTAAGAGAGAGAGAGGTCAACTGCACCAAATCGCCAAAACTTTCCGGCAGACTCACCAGAGCCGCACAGGAAGTCATATTAAATGACGTCACATTTCTCAAATTTCCGAAATCCTGAGATAATGTTTTCAATGCGCCGCAATAGGAAATATTTAACGTTTTTAGCCCGGCTAACCGTCCAAACCCTTCCGGTAAAACTTCCACGCCTGAATTATTCATATCAAGTTGTTCCAATTGAGACAAATCTCCAATATTTTCAGGCAAAGATGTTAATTTGGAGCATCTACCTATATTCAAAACCAGCAATTCCGATAATGCCGTAATATCCGAAGGTAAACTTGTTATTCTTGTCCCTCCAAGATTCAAGTTTTTCAATTTTGTCAAACTTGAAATCCCATCTGGTAATTCTCCTTGAATTTTAGACGAGGTAATCGCTATTGCTTCTAAAGTTTCCACTTTATAAAGACGATCAAAAGAGGTTAGATGAATATCAAGGCCTCCGACCTTAAATTCTTTTAAAGACTTCAGATCAGACATATTTTCTGGCAAGAACCAACTCACGTTCTCCGAAAAAGA
>ENA-UEPH01001114-UEPH01001114.1-human-gut-metagenome-genome-assembly--contig:-NODE-1114-length-27302-cov-17.635886_pt1 | contig 27302 bp, 20 predicted proteins | sample MGYA00242891_ERZ507898 | MGnify/ENA primary metagenome ERZ507898 (study PRJEB26167, sample SAMN06115411) | human gut metagenome | host: Homo sapiens | place: China:Guizhou | collected 2014-10-15... | reverse complement strand
ACGTACTTTTCTGCTTGATTGGATTTACGGATGCCTCCCTTGAGGATAGTCGCCTTGTGCAGCTGGCGGTTGTGATGTCTCACCGGACGAATCGTGTAAATCTTATCGATTTGTAAGATTCCCGGAAGGTAGCCCACATTGAAGCCCTGCTTCCCCTGTGCGATTGCCTGAGCATCGTTGGTGTGGCTCTTGGGAAGCACAAGCAGCTTCTCTCGGGTTGCCTTAGTGATGTAGCCTCTGGTCTCAGCAACAGGAATCGTCAGTTCAGCACGGAGCCTTTGAATCAGAGTCTTCCGCATGATGCCCATGAATGTGGCATCTCTGGTTGACTTCCGCTTACGCTTTTTGAAGTCATCCTCCGTAATCAACCCCTTGTGGAGTTTCTCGTGGCAGCTGTCACAAAGGGTGACGAGATTGCCGGGTGCATCTCCGCCGGATTTTCGGCTCTCCAGATGGTGGACGTGAAGCCGGACCTCTTTTTTCTTGGTTGCGTGTGCTCCACAACACTGGCAAGTGTAGTTGTCTCTCCAAAGCACGTATTGCCGTACATTGTAGTAACCATACATCTCGCCCTTCTGGTAATCCTCACCTTGCGGGACAGGCTTGCCTTCTTCAATGGCTTTCAGCAGCTGCAAGTCGAACTCGGCGGTTTCTACGACCACCTTGCTGACGGGCAGGATACCACAGACGCGCCGGATGGCAGTGATATGCTCTTGGATTTTCACCTCCACAGAAGGCGCCAACCATCCCTTGCGCTTGCTGCGGACTCGGTTATCGAAGCGCGGCTTGCGATACCGGGTCTTGCGGTTTCTTCTGGCACGACGAAACTCACGACGGGTGGATTGTAAATCCACCACGTCATTTCGAGGTTTTACTTCCGCGGAGAGCAGCTCCTCTTTTGTAGTGGATACGGACATTCCAATGGTCTTACTTCCCGCGTCCACGCCAAGAATGACTTCTTGGGTGTAGCCGCTGCTTCCGTAGACCAGCTGGATGGTAAAGGGCGTCCTCTTCTTCACTTTGGCTTTCCCGTCATCCAAGAGATGTCGAGCTTTTGCCGGGGAGCAGGGCATCAGCGGACGCCCGTGCTTGTTGATGACATACACTTTGTTTGGCATGATGCTTTCCTCCTTCTTCTTTGATTGTGGCTAACGAAAAAGCCACGCGGCCTTTCGACCGTCAGGTATCCGTACCCAATGTTATCTCAAGGTTTTCGTGTGCAACACCGCTCCTTACCCTCAGAGCTTTTAATCACACACCGCAGTGCGGCAGGTTCGGATTCACGCCCGCCGGTGCCTATTCTTACATTCTTGAGTAACGTAGTGCTCGAAACACTTAGGGTAGTCAATCAGGGCTTACGATTTCTCGCAAGCCCCCACCAAATCGTTAGATTTGGTGGGGATTATTGACAGCGTTCCTTTCCTCGGAGCCTGTGCCCGGTCGAGAAATAGTTGCAGATACATCTTTCTGATTGGATGATAGTACATCCAGTTTCCCCTGTCAATCAAAAAATAGGCTGCGCCCCCCACTTTCCCCGGTTTTAACCGTTTATTCACAATTTTTGTCTTGACAATGGGAGGGGCGTCCGCTATTATATAGTTCAATTCTTTTAGTTAAATTATTTTAAATAAATGTTTTTAACTAACAAGAGCCGACTTTCACCGAAACAAGGAGATATATCATGGAATTTGAAAAAGTGCGTGACATCATTGTGGAGACTCTGGGCTGCGACGCCGAAGCCGTGACCCCTACCGCTTCTCTGGCTGACGATCTGGGCGCCGATTCTCTGGCTGCCGTGGAGCTGGTCATGGCCCTGGAAGAGGCCGTCGGCATCTCCATCGCCGAGGAGGACGCCGCCAACCTGAAAACGGTGGGCGACATCATGACCTATCTGGCCGCTCACAAGAATTAACGTGCGTCCGCCGGAGGGTCTGTACCCTCCGGCGGTCCAGTTTTGCGAGGAAAGGATATTCCATGACCAATCAAGAACTGAACGACCTGCTGGCCCGCTTCGAGGGAAGTTCCCTGTCCAAGCTGAAGCTGTCCACCCAGGAATTTACCATAGAAATGGAGCGGGCCGTCTCCGCTCCCGCCGCGCCGGTGATCCCGGCAGCGGCTGCTGCCCCGGCGGTACCCGCGGCCGCTGAGCCGGAGGGCGATGCCATCACCGCCCCCATGGTGGGCACCTTTTACGCCGCCTCCGCCCCGGAACAGCCCCCCTTTGTGAAGGTGGGTGACCGGGTACGCAAGGGCCAGCCCGTCTGCCTGCTGGAGGCCATGAAGATGATGAGCGAGATCCCCGCCCCCTGTGACTGCGAGATCACAGCGGTTCTGAAGGAAAACGGCGCGCTGGTTTCCTTCGGGGAGCCTCTGTTCCGCTATCAGCCATGCTGAAGCGGGTATTGATCGCCAACCGGGGGGAGATCGCCCTCCGGGTGCGGCGGGCCTGCCGGGAGGCAGGCATCGAGACGGTCTCGGTGTATTCTCAGGCGGACGCGGAGGCCCTCCACGTCCAGCTGGCCACCCGGTCCGTGTGCATCGGCCCCCCACGGGCCGCTGACAGCTACTTAAATCCCACGGCGCTGCTCTCCGCCGCCATAGCCACCGGCTGCGACGGTCTGCACCCCGGCTACGGGTTCCTGTCGGAAAACCCGGAATTTGCCGACGCCTGCGCGGAAAACGGCATCACCTTCATCGGTCCCTCCGGGGACGCCATCCGGAAGGCCGGCTCCAAATCCGCCGCCCGGGATCTGATGCGCGCCGCCGGGGTCCCCGTGACCCCCGGCTCCGACGGGCCGGTATCCTCTGTGGAGGACGCTCTGGCCGTGGCGGAGACGGTAGGCTATCCCGTTTTGCTGAAGGCCAGCGCCGGAGGCGGCGGCCGGGGCATCCGCCGCTGCGACAGCGCTAAAGACCTGCCCGACGCTTACGCCGCCGCCAAAGCGGAGGCCAACGCCTGCTTCGGAAACGACGAGATGTATCTGGAAAAGCTGGTGGTGGAGCCCCGGCACATTGAGTTCCAGATCTTAGCGGACCGGCAGGGCCACGTCATCCACTTGGGAGACCGGGACTGCTCCATCCAGCGCCGGAACCAGAAGCTCATCGAGGAAGCCCCCGCCCGGTGCCTGACGCCGGAGCTGCGGGAGGAGATGGGCCGGGCCGCCGTGAAAGCGGCGCAGGCCGTCCACTACGAGGGCGCAGGCACCGTGGAATTTCTGCTGGACAGCGACGGGCAGCATTTCTACTTTATGGAGATGAACACCCGCATCCAGGTGGAGCACGGCATCACGGAGATGATCACCGGCGTGGATCTGGTGCGTCAGCAGCTGCGCATCGCCTCCGGTCTGCCCCTTGATCTGACTCAGGAGGACGTGACCCTCACCGGCCACGCCATCGAGTGCCGCATCAACGCCGAGGACCCCACGGCCAATTTCCGGCCCTGCCCCGGCAAGGTGGAATTTCTCCACTTCCCCGGCGGCCCCGGCGTCCGGGTGGACTCCGCCCTCTATAACGGCTGCACCCTCTCCCCCTATTACGATTCTCTGGCCGCCAAGGTGATGGTCCACGCCCCCACCCGGCTGGAAGCCATCCGCAGGATGCGCCGCTGTCTGGAGGAATTTACCTTAGAGGGCTTCCCCACCAATGCGGAGCTGTCCTATGAGCTGCTGTTCCACCCCACCTTTGTCCGGGGCGGCTGCACCACCGCCTTTCTGGACCGAAGCCTGCCGGAGCTGCTGGAATTCAGCCGCCGGGTAGACGATCACAAAGGATAATACATGGAAAACATTTTTGCGAAACGCCGGGCGCGGCTGCTGGCCATGAAAGCCATGCGGGAGAATTACGTCCCCGGCGAAAAGTTAGTCACCTGCCCCCATTGCGGCGGGGAGAGCCAGCGCAGGGACGTGGCGGCGGCGCTGTCCGTCTGCCCCCTGTGCGGCTACCACTTTCCCATGGGGGCCTATTACCGGCTCAGCAGCGTGCTGGACCCCGGCTCCTTCCGGGAGCTGCATGAAAAGCTGACGGCCAGCGACCCCCTCCGCTTCCCCGGCTATGGGGCCAAGCTGGACGGCGCCCGCCGCAAGACCGGCATGAACGAGGCCGTGGTCACCGCCACCGGCACCGTGGGCGGAAGCCGCTGTGTGGTGGGCGTGCTGGACAGCCGCTTTCTCATGGGCAGCATGAGCGCCGCCGTAGGGGAAAAGCTGACGCTGGCCATCGAGTACGCCGGGAAAAACAAACTGCCCCTGATCCTTTTTGCCGCCAGCGGCGGGGCGCGGATGCAGGAGGGCATTTTGTCTCTCATGCAGATGGCGAAAACCAGCGCGGCTCTGGCCCGATTTTCGGAAAAGGGACTGCTGTACATCTCCGTTCTCACGGACCCCACCACCGGCGGCGTCACCGCCAGCTTTGCCTCGTTAGGGGACATTATTCTGGCCGAACCCGGCGCGCTCATCGGCTTCGCCGGACCTCGCGTCATTCAGCAGACCATCGGCGAGACCCTGCCGGAGGGCTTTCAGCGGGCGGAGTTTCAGATGGAGCACGGCTTTGTGGACGCGGTGGTCCCCCGGAAAGATCTGCGGGACACCCTCATCCGTCTGCTGAAGCTCCACGGGAAAGGAGAACGCCATGGCTGAGAAAATTGCCGCAGAGCGGGTGGCGCTGGCCCGCCATCCCCAGCGGCCCAATATCACGGACTATATCGACGGACTGTTCACCGACTTCTTTGAGCAGCGGGGAGACCGGGCCTGCCGGGAGGACCCCGCCATTTTAGGCGGCATCGCCCTGTTCCACGGGCGGCCCGTCACCGTTATCGGCACCCGGAAAGGCAAAACGCTGGAGGAAAACCTCCGGTGCAACTTCGGGATGCCGGGGCCGGAGGGCTACCGCAAGGCTCTGCGGCTCATGAAGCAGGCGGAGAAGTTCCGCCGCCCTATATTTACCTTTATCGACACCGCCGGGGCCTATCCCGGTCTGGAGGCCGAGGAGCACGGTCAGGGCGAGGCCATCGCCCGGAATCTCTTTGAGATGAGCCGTCTGACGGTGCCGGTCATCGCCGTCGTCACCGGGGAGGGCAACAGCGGCGGCGCGCTGGCGCTGGCTGTGGCCGACCGGGTGCTGATGCTGGAAAACGCCGTGTACGCCATTTTGTCCCCGGAGGGCTTCGCCTCGATCCTGTGGAAGGACGCCCAGCGCTCCGGCGAGGCGGCGGAGCTGATGAAGCTCACCGCCCCGGAGCTGAAAAAGCTGGGGGTCATTGATGGCATCGTCCGGGAGCCGGAGGGCGGCGCGCAGATCGACCCCAGCCGGACGCTGTGGAATCTGGACCGGGCGCTGACCGCCTGTCTGGAACCCCTGCTGAAGGAAAGCGCCGTCAGCCTGACGGAACGGCGCTATCAGAAATTCCGCGCCCTTGGCTGCGGGAAGGAGGACGCATGAACGGGATCAAGCTCCGGGGCACAGGCCGCTGTGTCCCCGCCAATACCGTCACCAACGACGATCTTTCCCGGCTGGTGGATACCAATGACGAGTGGATCACCGCCCGCACCGGCATCCGCAGCCGCTACCGCTGTGAAAAAGAGACTCTCACGGAGCTGTGCGTCAGCGCCGCGCGGGACGCCCTGCACATGGCCGGGATCACCCCGGCGGACATCGGCGTGTGCATCGTGGCCACCGTCTCGGCGGATACCGTGGTGCCCTCTGCCGCCTGTCTGCTGCAACGGGCGCTGGGTTTACCGGAAGATACCCCCTGTTTCGACCTGAACGCCGCCTGCACCGGCTTTGTCTACGCCCTGCACACTATGGAGTGCCTGCTGAATGCCTCCCCCCGGAAATTCGGTCTGGTGGTGGGGGCGGAGGCCCTGAGTAAAGTGGTAGACTGGACGGACCGGGGCACCTGCATCCTCTTTGGAGACGGCGCGGCCGCCGCCGTGGTGGAATGCCGGGAGGGCTGGCCCTCCATCGGGGCCGTTCTGGGCAGCCGGGGGGACGATGTTCTCCTGCGTCTGCCGGGCCTTGGCCGGGGAGCGCCCAACGTCCTGTCCATGGAGGGGACGCAGGTGTTCAAATTCGCCGTGGAGACCGTTCCCGCCTGCATGGACGCCACGCTGAAAAAGGCTGGACTGACCCCGGCGGACATCGACTTCTTCGTGTTCCATCAGGCCAACGCCCGCATCATTGATTTAGCCGTGCGGAAATACCGTATCCCGCCGGAAAAATACTACAAAAACATCGACCGCTACGGCAACACCGCCGCTGCCAGCGTACCGCTGGTCCTCAGCGAGCTGGTGGAGCAGGGCCGTGTGAGGCCCGGCAGCCGGATGCTGCTGACCGCCTTTGGCGGCGGTCTGACCTGGGGCGGCGCGGTGCTGGAAATGGCCTGAGCCTTTTTCTGAAAAGGAGCGATACTATGAAAAAACTCAACGAGCTGCTGGGGACGGAGTTCCCCATTATCCAGGGCGGCATGGCCAACATCGCCACCGGCGAATTCGCCGCCGCCTGCTCTAACGCGGGGGCGCTGGGCGTCATCGCCACCGGCGGGATGCTGGAAGCGGACCTGCTGCGCAAGCAGATCCGCATCTGCAAGAGCCTGACGGACAAGCCCTTCGGCGTGAACCTGATGCTGATGAATCCCTGCGCCGACGAAATGGCCCAGATCATCATAGAGGAGGGCGTTCAGGTGGTGACCACCGGGGCGGGCAGTCCCGGCAAGTACATCCCCGCGTGGAAAGAGGCCGGGATCAAGGTGCTGCCCGTGGTGGCGGCCTCCATCCTTGCCAAGCGGCTGGTGAATCAGGGAGCCGACGCCATCATCGCCGAGGGCATGGAGTCCGGCGGCCATGTAGGTGAGATGACCACCATGGCGCTGGTGCCCCAGGTCATCGACACGGTGGACGTCCCCGTCATCGCCGCCGGCGGCATTGCCGACGGACGGCAGGCAGCAGCGGCCTTCGCTCTGGGGGCCTGCGGGATCCAAGTGGGCACCTGCCTGCTGACAAGCCGGGAGTGCCCCATCCACGAAAACTACAAGCTGGCCCTTCTGAAGGCCAAGGACAGCGACACCACCGTGACGGGCCGCTCCATCGGCGGGCCGGTGCGGGTCCTGAAAAACAAAATGGCCCGGGAATACCTCGCCCTGGAAAAGCGGGGAGCCACGCTGGAGGAGTTGGAACACGTCACCCTCGGCGGTCTCCGCCGCGCGGTGTTCGAGGGAGACATGGAGCGGGGCAGCGTCATGGCCGGTCAGGTGGCCGGTATGCTCCATGAGATCAAGCCCCTGCGTCAGATCTTCGAGGAGCTGTACACCGGCAGTCAGGCCGTTTTGAAGGCCACGGAGGCAGCATGGCGGTAACGATCCGGGGAAAGACCCTCCCCCTCCCCATTTTGCAAGGGGGCATGGGCGTGGGCATCAGTCTGGACGGCCTTGCCGGGGCGGTAGCCGCCTGCGGCGGCATGGGGACCCTCTCCACCGCCGTCTGCGGCTTTCAGGAGCCGGATTTCGCCAAACGTCCCTTTGAGGCCAACCTCCGGGCGCTGGACCGGCAGGTCCGCCATGCCAAGGAACTGGCCCACGGCGCGGGGCTCATCGCCGTCAACGCCATGGTTGCCACCACCCAGTATGCTGACAGCGTCCGCACCGCTCTCCGGGCGGGGGCTGACGCCATCGTCTGCGGTGCGGGACTACCCAAGGATCTCCCCGCGCTGGCCTCCGAAGTTTCCGACAGTGACGCCGCCATTGCCCCCATCGTCAGCAGCGGCCGGGCGGCGGGGCTGCTGTGCAAGCTGTGGGACCGGCACTATGGCCGCATCCCCGACTTTTTGATCTTGGAGGGGCCGGAGGCCGGGGGGCATCTGGGCTTCTCCCGGCAGGATTTAGACGCGCCCCCCTCCCTTTCCGACCTTTTGCGGGAGGTCCTGACCGCCATCGCCCCCTTCCGGGACAAGGCGGGCCGGGACATTCCGGTTTTCGTGGCCGGCGGCGTGAAAAACGGCGCAGACATGGCCCGATACATGAAGGAGGGCGCTGCCGGGGCGCAGTTCGCCACCCGGTTCATCGCCACGGAGGAGTGCGACGCCTCCGAGGGCTACAAGCAGCGGCTCTTAGCGGCAAAGGCTGACGACATCACCCTGGTGAAAAGCCCCGTGGGGATGCCGGGACGAGCGCTGCGCAGTCCCCTGATCCGGCGGGTGGAGGCCGGCACCCAGCCGCCTCCGGAGCGGTGCGTGAAGTGCATCGTCACCTGCGACGGCAAAAACGCCCCCTACTGCATTTCCAAGGCCCTCATCGCCGCCCGGAACGGCGATTGGGAGAACGGCCTGTTTTTCTGCGGAGCCGCCGGCGGCGAGGTGAACACCCTCTCCACCGTGCCGGAGCAGATGGCTCAGATCATGGACGAATGGAGAGCTGCACAATGAAGTTAGGATTTTTATACGCGGGACAGGGCAGCCAGCACCCCGGCATGGGCGCTGACCTGTATGAGCGCTTCCCCACCTTCCGCGCCGTGCTGGACAGCGCCGCGGAGCAGGTGGATTTCGACTTGAAGGAGGTCTCCTTCACGGACGCGAAGGGCGTTCTGAATCAGACACGCTACACCCAGCCCTGCATGGTGGCCTTCGCCGCAGGCATGACCGCGCTGCTGGCGGAGCGGGACATCGTCCCCGCCGCTGCCGCCGGACTGTCTCTGGGCGAGTATTCTGCCCTCCACGCCGCCGGGGTCTTTGACGCCGACACCGCCGTGGAGCTGGTGGCCTTCCGTGGCAAAGCCATGGAGGATGCCGCCGCCGGACGGCCCTCTGCCATGGTAGCGGTGCTGGGGCTGGACCGGGCGGCCTTGCAGGAGGCCTGTGACGAGGCCTCCGCCCACGGCTGCGTGGTCATCGCCAACTACAACTGCCCCGGCCAGCTGGTCCTCGGCGGCGAGAAGGCCGCTGTGGAGACCGCGGCGGCTCTGGCAAAGGAAAAAGGCGCCCGCCGCTGTCTGCCGCTGAAGGTCAGCGGCCCCTTCCACACCCCCCTCATGGCCCCCGCCGGGGACGCGCTGGCGGAGCGGTTCCGCACCGTGGAGTTCCGGGAGCCGCAAATTCCCGTGATCTTCAACTGTCTGGGCGCGGAGCGTCCCGACGGCGTCACCATCCCGGAGCTGCTGGTGCGGCAGGTGCAGAGCAGCGTCTACATGGAGGATTCCCTCCGCCGCATGGCCGCCATGGGGCTGGACGCGCTGGTGGAGATCGGCCCGGGCAAGGCCCTCAGCGGCTTTGTGAAGAAAACCGTCCCGGAGCTGCCGGTGTACGCCGTGGAGACCGCGGCGGAGCTGGAACAGCTGACGGAGACCCTCAAAGGAGCATCGCTATGAATTTTTCTGAGAAAACAGCCGTCGTCACCGGCGGCAGCCGGGGGCTGGGCCGGGCCATCTGTCTGGAACTGGCCCGAGGCGGAGCCAATGTGGTGCTCTGCTACGCGGGCAACGAAGCGGCGGCCAGCGAGACCGTTGCCGCCTGCGAGTCCCTTGGGGCCAAGGCCGTGGCCATCCGGTGCGACGTGTCGAAAGAGGACGAGGTGAAGGCCCTGATGGACGCCGCCCTCAAAACCTTTGGCCGCATCGACATTCTGGTGAACAACGCGGGCATCACAAGGGACGGCCTGCTCATGATGATGAAGCCGGAGGATTTCGACGCCGTCATCGCCGCCAACCTCCGGGGTGCCTTCCTCTGCATGAAGGCCGTGGCCCGGCAGATGGTGAAGCAGCGCTATGGCCGCATCGTGAACCTCTCCAGCGTGGTAGGTCTCCGGGGCAACGCCGGACAGGTGAATTACGCCGCCAGCAAAGCGGGCGTCATCGGCATGACGAAATCCCTCGCCAAGGAGCTGGCGGGACGGAACATCACCGTCAACGCCGTGGCCCCCGGCTTTATCGACACGGATATGACCGCTGCCCTGACGGAGACCGCGAAAAACGCCGCCCTCGGCTCCATTCCCATGGGCCGCATGGGCACGCCGGAAAACGTGGCCAAGGCCGTGGCCTTTTTAGTCAGCGAGGACGCGGGCTACATCACCGGGCAGGTCCTTGCCGTTGACGGCGGCATGAGTATGTGAGGAGGAACGCGACATGGAACGACGCAGAGTTGTTATCACCGGTCTGGGGGCCGTGACCCCCATCGGCCTGACGGCGGGGGAAAGCTGGCAGGCCGTGAAAAATGGCGTGTGCGGCATCGGCCCCATCACTCATTACGATCCCGCCGCCCAGAAGGTGAAGCTGGCGGCAGAGGTAAAGGGCTTCGACCCGGAGGCCCTGCTGGGCCGTCAGGAGGCCAAGCGCATGGGCCGCTTCACCCAATTCGCCGTGGCGGCGGCCCGGGAGGCCCTGTCCGACGCCGGGTTCTCCGCGGAGCAGGCAGACCCGGACCGCTGCGGCGTGATCCTCTCCAGCGGCATCGGCGGACAGGCCATCACCGAGACAGAGCACTGCCGGGGTCTGGAAAAGGGCTTTGACCGGGTGTCCCCCTTCTACGTCCCCACCGCCATCTGCAACATGGCGGCGGGTCAGGTGGCCATCGACGCAGGCTTCCGGGCTATGTGCTCCTGCCCCGTCACCGCCTGCGCCGGGGGCACCAACGCCGTGGGCGACGCCTTCCACTACATTCGGGACGGCTACGCCGAGGTCATGCTCTGCGGCGGCACCGAGGCCTCCATCACGCCTATGTCCATCGGCGGCTTCACCTCCATGAAGGCCCTGACCCAGACGGAGGACCCCAATCGGGCCTCCATTCCCTTTGACAGGGAGCGCAGCGGCTTCGTCATGGGCGAGGGCGCGGGCGTGCTGCTCTTAGAGGAGCTGGACCACGCCAAGGCCCGCGGGGCCAAGATCTACGCTGAGGTGATCGGTTACGGCGCTACCTGCGACGCTCACCACATCACCGCCCCTCTTGCGGACGGCAGCGGCGGTGCCAAGGCCATGGCCATGGCGCTGACTGACGGCGGCGGCGTTTCTCCGGAGCAGGTGGGCTACATCAACGCCCACGGCACCTCTACCCATCTCAACGACGCTGGGGAGACCGCCGCGGTGAAAACCGTGTTTGGCCCTCACGCCTATCAGCTGGCTATGAGCTCCACCAAGTCCATGACCGGACATATGCTGGGAGCCGCCGGCGCCGTGGAAGCCATCTTCACCGCCCTGAGCCTGCGGGACGGCTTCCTCCCCGCCACCATCCACTATCAGACCCCGGACCCGGCGTGCGATCTGGACGTGGTGCCCAACGAGGGCCGTCCGGCGGACATCCGGTACGCCCTGAGCAACTCTCTGGGCTTCGGCGGACACAACGGCAGCCTGCTGCTGAAAAAATGGGAGGACTGACATGGGCTTACAGTTAAATTCCAATGAGATTGCCGAGATCCTGCCCCACCGCTACCCCTTCGCGCTGGTGGACCGCATCACCGACGGAGAATCCGGCGTGTGGGCCAAGGGCATCAAGTGCGTCAGCGTGGGCGAGCCGTTTTTCTGCGGCCACTTTCCCCAAAAGCACGTCATGCCCGGTGTGCTGATCTTAGAGGCGCTGGCCCAGGTGGGAGCCGTGGCGATTTTGTCCCTGCCGGAGAACCGGGGGAAGATCGCCCTGTTCGGCGGCGTGAAAAACGCCCGCTTCAAGCGGCAGGTCATCCCCGGAGACGTTCTGGAGCTGGAATGTACCCTCACGAAGCGCCGGGGTCCGGTGGGCATCGGCGCCTGCACCGCCACGGTGAACGGCGAGACGGCCTGCACCGCGGAGCTGATCTTCGCCATTCAGTGACGGCCTCTCCCCTTTCGGATGCTCAAACTTGCTATTCCAAATTACAGCACAGCAGCAGCGGCAAATTGCCGCTGCTGTTGTTCATTTACGGATAGATGTCCGCCATATTCCGTCCAACGCTCCTGCAAAGCACCCGCTTTTTTCACCAAAATGCACAAAATTTAAAAATTTTGCCGCAAAGAATTGACGGCGGCAGGCGTTATCCATATAATAAAAACTCGGACTCGGCTCACACTTGAATTGGAAGCCGGGCAAAACAGAGCATATACGGCAGGCCCCCTGTTCCCTATGGGCGGCCCGCGCCGATACGGTATGAAGAATGGTGGCAAAATGACGAAACAGAGAACAACCCCGACCGCAAAACGGAATCACGGATTTACACTGATGGAGATGCTGATCGTTGTGGCGATCATCGCCGTTCTGGTGGCCGTCGCGATCCCGACCTTCAGTTCACAGCTTCACAAGGCGCGTGTCGCAACCGACTGGGCCAACGTGCGGAGCTATTACGCCCAGCTCCAATATGAGTTCATGGAGACGGGGGAGATCAATAAGGATTATCTCAAAGAATTCGACCACTACGGAGGTACTCCTGGGTTCACTTCCTTTACTCTGGACGGCCAGACGATCAATCTGAGAACTGGGATGCTTTGGGTCGCAAAAGAAGACCATAATCAGGGATACAACATTCTTTATGCCTGCACCAGTGGTCACCCCGAATGCGTATTGATCCTTCCCATGAGTTGATTCCGACAAGAAAGCAGAAAAACCTATTGGATCTCCTCCCTCTTTAGCAGGAGAGACGAACCCGGGCGCTGTGCAAGCACAGCGCCCGGGGTTTTTGTATCTTTGGCAGCAGATTGAGAGGTGCAGATGAATGGAATGGCAAAAAAACTGCGAAGTAACGATTATCAAGTAGGCTTTTCTAAAATAACATGACTGGGTTCTACGGTTACTTTAAGAACAGTTTTGTACTCCGTACAACTGAGTCACTTTTCCAAAATTACCCACTGGGTTGTACGAACTTTTTTCTCGCATAAGACCCAGTTCACTCGCATTTACTTGCTGAGTGCCGCACTTTTTTGCATTTTCCAGGTTGCGAAACGGACTTCCGCATGATATAATGGGTATAAGCTAAAACGGTAGCAACGTGGAGAGAGCGCCAACTCCCCCCACGTCTATGCAGGTGTCACAGCACCATACACAATAGCCATACGGCTACACTACCAAGGGCTTATTATACCATTTCCCGCCCATGAATTCAAGATGGGGAGCATGGTATAGCCTTGAAATTTGTAGCAAGCGGGCGCTGTGTCGGGGCAACCTGCACTGCGTCCGTTTTGCTATAAATTTCAAGGAGGAAATCAAACATGGGACTGAAATATGCTGAGCTGTGCACACAGTGCGGAAAGAGACGGACGAGGCACCCCAGCGGGCTTTGCTGCCGCTGCCAGGCTCATCCACTGGCGTCAAAATGCAAGTGTTGCGGTAGACGAACGACCCGAGGCCGTGATTGCTGCTACAAGTGCCGCAAGCTGCTGAAAGTGGACGAAGATTTGAATTCTGCGATCATCGTGCAGAGAAAGCGCTCGACGATTCTCGAGCTGCGCCAGAATGGCATGTCATTCGGCAAAATTGCCGAGGCGGTTGGTCTCTCAAAATCCCAGGTCTATGAGGCTTACCGCGATATGCTCCGCCTGCCATCCAGCATGACTCCGGAAATCGTTGAAGCCATGGATGAGGACAAGGCAAAGAAAAAGTAACAGCCAAGCATGTACAAAAAATATCTGCCCATGGGAAAACACCCATGGGCAGACATTTTATTGGAGGCTGTCCTCTGGTTCCAAAATTTCCTCCACTTCTGAATGGAGAAATGCCGCATCCTTTATATGCATAGCAAATTCTTTTTTCGCCTCTCTGAAAAATTGATCGTGGCATATCTCGTAATTATCACAACAATCATCGATTATTTCCGCCGCAAGCCGTTTGATCATCATCTTGTATTTTTCCGCTTTTTCGCCAAAAACAAGAGGAATACCAGCAATGAAGCGGGTGTCTTCTGTTTCTGTCCCCTGTAAATGCAAATTCAGAACATATTCCCGCTCGGAGTCTGTTAAGTCATCTTCATAGACTTCATGCCGGTCATGGAACTGACGTACATATGAAGCAGCAATCTGGTATAAGCAAATTGCATCCATCATACGGTAGATCTTTTTGTTGTCAAAGAAATCCAGCAAAAAGCTCTGAATATCAGGAGCAGGCTGCATATTCCGCACATAGGTCCATGTGTTGTCATCAACAAAATCATTATATTTCGTATCTTTAGGCATCAATTCCGTTTCACATTCAACGGAAGTGTGCTCTTGCGTATGCAACGCTTTAAAAAGCTGCAATGAGCTATCTCTGAGCCCGTATTTCTTTGCAATTCCTGCTTCTTCTGTCGCAACCTGCATGGTAGGCGACAGTCCAAGCAAGTAGTCTGTGGAAACATCCAAGCTACTTGCAAGCGCAACTAATACCTTTGTGCTTGGTTCGCGCGTGCCCGTAACATATTGACTCAGAGCAGCTGTCGTAATCCCTACTTGGCCGCAGATTTCCTTCACGCCTTTTCCCCTGTCGTGCATTGCTTTTCTTAGTCTCCACGCAAGCGTATTGTCTTTGATCATTGGTCAACCTTCCTCTCGTGCTGCCACCGAAGTATACGGCCCCATTCTTAGTAGTTAATTATTCCTTTAAATTAACGTCGCAATTGTTAATATAATAAACAAGTAAACATACCGTATCTCTAATATACTATGATTTGCATTGCATGTCAATGACTTTTTAATTATCAAAGTGAACGGGAAAACCTAGGGTTTCGAACCCGGGGATGAAAGTGAACACCTTATTCCCCCGTACACTCAAAATTGTGTCTTTGTGATTTGCACATGGTCTACTGTTGTGATATAATAGACGCATGGAAAAGTTCAATAAATCGCGTCATGTGAGATACCTACTCAATCTACACATAGTCTGGATACCGAAGTACCGCAAGGCTGTCCTCGGGCCGTATCGAGAGGCGTTAACGGACATCCTTCATTCCATCGCCAAAGATAAGGGATGGAAAATCTTAGCGGTCGAGGTCATGCCGGACCACATTCATTTGTTTGTCTCTGTGCCACCATCGATATCCCCTTCCGAGGTGGTAAAGTGCTTCAAGGGGCAATCGGCGCGGAAGCTGTTAGTTAAGTTCCCTGAGCTTGTGCATCAGAGAGATTACCGAGCATCCTTCTGGGCACCATCCTATTTTGTGGCATCCGCCGGGGATGTTTCTTCCGAGACCATCAAAGCCTACATCGAAGGGCAATACGACTGAATGAAAGGCAGGTGAGCCGTTTTGTCTAAGCAAGAAAAGCAAATCGTCATGACATACAGTACCGTAACAAGAGTTTGCGGCATCTGGACCGGCTCATCGACTATCATTGCGAGGTCTACAACTACTGCATTGCTCTCCACCGTCGGTACTACAAGATGTACCATAAACACCTATCCGCAAATAAGCTCAAAGTGCATCTTACAAAGGTGCGTAAGCGCCCGAATAAGGAGCACTGGCGTGAACTTGGTTCTCAGTCTATTCAGGATGTAGCCGAGCGCATAGAGCGTTCCTACAAGGCGTTCTTTGACGCCAAGAAGGAACAACGCTGCGGTCGGCACAGTATCCCGCATTTCTGCAAGAGAAAGAATTACTCTTCTTTCACACTGAAACAGACGGGGTACAAATTCCATGATGGGAACCACACCACTATCCTCGGCAAAGACTATAAGTATGTAGCGCACCGCCCATACGAAGGCACTATCAAGACCGTGTCCATTAAGCGAGATAACTGCGGTGATTTCTGGCTCTGTATCGTGTGTGCAAAGCCCGCGTCCGAAATCATACCCAGAAAGGGTAATGCCATCGGGTATGACTTCGGATTGAAGACTTTTCTCACCGGTTCGGATGGAAGCCGTATCGAGTCGCCGCGTTTTCTTGAAAAGAACGCCACAGCACTTCGGTCCGCGCAGCAGGCTTTGAGCCGCAAGCGGAAAGGCAGCGCAAATTGGCGTCGTGCAAAGATGGATGTTGCTCGAAAGTATCAGTATGTGCGAAACCGTCGGAAGGATTGGTTCTACAAGCTGGCAGCGGATATTGCTTCTCAATACTCTGATGTCTGTATTGAAGACCTGAACATCAAGGCAATGCAGCAGCTTTGGGGAAGGAAGATATCTGACTATGCTTTCACAGAGTTTGTCAGTATTCTTCAGAATCAGCTAAGCAAAACAGGTGGACAGCTTCACAATGTAGACCGTTTCTACCCTTCCTCAAAAACATGCTCCCATTGCGGACACATTGTTGAGGGAATGCCACTGGATGTTCGCCGTTGGGAATGCCCCATTTGCCACGCAATGCTTGACAGAGACGGGAACGCAGCCGTGAATATCCTCGTTGAGGGGATGAAATCCGCATAACAACACAACTATTTGAGGGCGGGGCATCGTCCTCTGCTGAGACTGAGTAAGACTCCCATTCGGAGCGTCGGTCAGTGAAGCGCAATCTCCGGGTTCCCGACTTTTCGTCCTTACGAGAAGCCTCGGGTCTACTGACCCGGGGAGTATGTCACTTGATGGTTGCGCTCGCTCCGTCTCCGTAGTCATTTGGATTGAGAAGCCGCCGAAAGATGATCACCATTGTTCGGCAAGCAGAAAATCCGCGAGGTGAACGATCCGGATGCCGTCCTCGATGCCGGTATCCATCTCGTTGAGGGTAACAACATATTTGGGGTAATGATCGCGGATCTCCATCAGGTTCCTCACTTCGCGGTCCGATGCTTCTGGGATCCGGACGCAGACCTGCACATAAATGCGCTCGTCGCGGCGCGTTGCAACAAAGTCGATCTCCTTTGTATCGTTCTTGCCGATGTAAACATCGTAGCCGCGGCGCTTCAATTCGAGGTACACGATGTTCTCCATCGCGCCGTCCAGCATTTTGCGGTTATAACCCAGCAGCGCGTACTTCAGGGAGACATCGGCAAGATAATACTTCTCCTGCGTTTTCAGGATACTCTTGCCTTGCAGGTCATAGCGTTCGCAGGGGTAGATAATAAGCGCCTGCTCCAGCCAGCGCAGGTAGTTGTAGATACTCTCCACCGAGACCTTGCGGTGCTCACTTTTCAAGAAAGTGGAGATTGAGTTTGCCGAGAAGGTCTTACCCATATTTTCGATAATATACTTCACCACACGATCAAAAAGATCCTGCTTGTTGATGCGGTGACGCTTGACAATATCGCGGGAGACTACGGTATGGTAAATGCCGTTGACGATCTGATAGGCGCTCTGTTCATCGTACTCGCTGAGCGCGATGATCGGAAAACCGCCGAAGCGGATATACTCCTCCAGCAGTTCCCTGCGGGATAAAGTGCTGTCGGCCTTGAAGTCCAGATACTCCTTGAACGACAGCGTATAGACGGGAATGGACACATAGCGGCCTGTCAGATAGGTGGAGATCTCGCTGGACATGAGCTTGGAGTTGGAGCCGGTCACATAGATGTCGGCATCCGCACTTTCCAACAGGCTGTTGACCGCCTTCTCCCAGCCGGTGATTTCCTGAATCTCGTCCAGCAGAAGATAGCAGTGTCCCTTGCCCGCCATGGCAGCGGTCAGCTCATCATACATCTGCTTGGCGGTGATGTTCTCGGGAATATCCATCTCCGTGTACCGCTTGCAGATGATCTGGTCCTCCCCCGCGCCGCGCCGCAGCAGTTCCTCTCTCAGCATCTCAAAGATCGTAGACTTGCCGCAGCGACGGATACCGGCAAGTATCTTGACGAGCGGCTTGTCGATAAACGACTCGATTGCCGCGATATAGTCCGGTCTGTTGATCATCGTATCGCCTCCCTACAGCTAATAGTATACCCAAAATAGTTTGTATACTCAATAACTTTTTAAGGTCTAAAACAAAAAACTTTTCAGTTTGGGCATTCTAAGTGATACGTGGACCACCTTTGGTCATCTCGCCGGTTTCGTCTGTATCCCCTTTTTGTCGGAAAACTGTATCTTCCGGCAAGTGCTCGTTTCATTTTCAGCAGAGAGACGAACCCGGGCGCTGTGCAAGCACAGCGCCCGGGGTTTTTGTAGCTCCAAGAGTATTCGTTTTTGCTCGATCAACCTCCGCCGCCACGGCGGCTGGGCCCGGCATCAGAAGAGGAACGCTCTCGTCCGCGGCATCCGGCTGAGCACCATCTGCATGGAACGCACCCAGCCAAAGCCGCTCTCGGTCTCCCCCGCGCCGGGGGCGATCATGTGCATCAGCTTTGCAGCCAGCAGATGCAGCTCCTCTGTCTGTTCCCGGTAGGACTTCAGATAATCCTCCGTCCGCGGATAGTTCCGGTCAAAGGCCGGAGCGGCGATCCTCGCGTCGAAGGCGGGCTGGTAAGGGTGATCCAAGGTCAGCTCCACCCGGAATTCTCTGACGGGGGCAGGCACATCGAACCGGGGCCGGCGCAGATCGTTGGTCCGCTCCCGTTCCCGGCGCTCCTCGCTGCTCTCGGTCCCTGCGCGGTGCAGACCATCCATGGCCTCCCAGCGCTCAAATCTCTGGCGCTCCAGATGGAACCGGGCGATCTCCGCCGCCATAACGTTCACCTGATCGGGCACATCGCTGACGGTACACTTCAAGGTACCGATGCCGTTTTCAAACAGCGGCGCGCCGTCCTCGGAAATACGGAAGGAGCGCAGTGCCTTCCCCTCCAGGACCCAGCCGTCCTCCCCTACGCGCAGCAGTCCGTGCTCCTCATCCAGAAACAAGGGACCGTCCCCCTGGTCGGCGCGGAAGCAGTATGTGGACTGGAACGCCGCCTGCAAAGCCTGATTCTCCTGAAGCGCGGCGGCGTGCGGTTCAGATTCTGTTAAGGGCCGCTCGTTGACATGTTCGCAGACCGGACAGTTCTCTTTGTTATCACTGAATGTTCCCATCATGGCCCTCCTTTTCTTATCAACATAGCTACGGCTACAGGAAAAGCTGCTGTTGGTTCTTGATATGGTCATGATACACCGGGAAGCGTGAAAAAGGGACGTCTCTGCACGAAACGTCCCCAAAATGGCATGAAATGTAATTTGGCCGTCAGAGGGAGACCCGCAGGACAAACTTTCCCTCCTTCACGGAGAAGCTGTAAAGCCCGCCATACCGCTCCACAATGGCGCAGATGCTGCTCACGCCGATGCCGTGGCCCGGTCGGTCCGTTACCGGAATTCCATCCTCGAACCGCACGGCCTCCCGGCAATCGTTGACCACCTGCAAGAAGAATTTTTCGTTTCTCTCGTAGGTCTGTACCTCGATGCTGTCGTCTGCCCCCTTGCAGGCGTGAAGGGCATTTTCCAGTGCATTGGACAGCAGCACGCACAGATCGCTCTCCGAGATGGGCAGGATGTGCGGCAGCACCGCCTGCAGGGAGAATTTCACGCCCTGAGCCTCCGCCCGGGCCGCGAAGGCGGAGAAGATGAGGTTCGCCGCCTCGTTCTCGCAGTAGGTCACCACGCGGGCCGCCTCGATCTCCGCGTTGATCTCGTGGATGTACCGCTGGGCCTGCTCGTACTGTCCGTTTTCCAGACAGCCGGACAGGTATTGCAGATGGTGCCGCAGATCGTGCCGGTAGGCTCTGGTTTTCTGCTGGGATTCCCGGAGAGCTTCGATCTCCCGCACCGCCTGACCGACTTGCAGATTCAGGCTGTTTTGCAGCTGCTCCAGATGGGCCCGGGCCTCCTGCTCCTTCGACAGCCGCGCCAGAAACATCAAATACGCCACGCAGCACACAAAGGGCATGAACTCCACCACAGCCGGATCTCCGTCGGCAAGGAGATTCGTATAGACCCGGGTCAGATAGTCAAAGGCGTAATACAGGGCCGGCGTGCAGCCGAACTGGCACTGGACGGTCACTGAATAGCGGGAAACGGACCGCACTGCCGGTGCCGTCCGCAGCAACAGGAGCAGCAGCGGCAGCGTCACGATCAGCTCCACCGCATACTGCATCCGATCGCCCCCGGAAAAGGCCCACACGCACACCAGCGCCAGCCACCGCCGGAGCTGGCAGCAGAGGTAGGCCGTCAGCACAGAGATCACCGGCCAGAGCCGTTCATGGCTCAGCAAGCAGAGGGTGATCGCCAGAGGAAGATGAGTATGGAGGGGGTAGAGATACGACCCCAGCGCCGGGTCGATCCCCAGATAGACGATTCCCTGGATCAGGAAAATGGCCAGGGTGGAAGCAACCATGCAGCAGACGTTCCGCCGGGTCCACCGGATGTTGCAGAAGGCGACGGAGAGCACGATGCCAAACAGGCCCACCGCCACGGTATTACATACATAAAGGATCGCATCCGCCGTCATGTCAAAAACACCTGCTTTCTGCGGAAGGCGTATTCCAGATACAGATCCTTCAATTCCGCGTATTTTCCCCGTGGGACGGGCAGTTCCGCCAGAGAATCCATGGTGATGGCCTTGGGCACGATGGACTTGATGTGATCCAGATTCACCAGATAGGACCGGTGGATCCGCAGGAAATTGTCATGCTCCGCCAGCTGCTCGCAGAGATGGTCCATACCGCCGCCGCTCTCCAGCACCGTGCCATCCGTCAAGTGCAGCCACAGGGACCGGCCCAGCACCTCGCAGTATTCCAGCTTGTCCAGCTCCACCCGGGTGATGCCGCTTTTGCAGCGGAGGATCAGGCTCACACTGCCGCTTTTGGCACATTCCGCGATCACGGAGTCCAGCAGGCGGAAAAAACTCTCCTGCCAGATGGGCTTGAGCTGGTAGAAATAGGCCCCCACGGTGTGGGACTCCACGGCGAATTCCGCTGAGGAGGTAAGGAAAATAATTTTCATGCTCTGGTCATACCGGCGGATCTCCCGAGCGGTATCGATCCCGTTCTCCCCCGGCATCATCACATCCAGCAGCAGAATATCAAAGCGGGTCCCCCGCTCAATCTCTGTCAGCAGCTCCAGGGGACTCTGAAAGGCTGCGGAGGCAATTTCCACGTTCCGCTCCACCCGGTAGCGGTCCAGCAGCACCCGCAGCTCACTCAATATGGACAGATCATCGTCGCAAAAGCCAATTTGTATCATGAACGCTCACCTTTTCGGTCTGTGTCGGTTTCTCTTGATATACTGTAACATCTCCCCTTTCATCCGTCAACGTAAAAACCTCGGAGATCCGCTTGTGCGGTCCCCTCTCCGCAGGAGACACACAGACAGCTTATTCAATCGTTGCCAATATCGCCGCACAGATCCTGATGGATACGGTTCCTAGCCGGTTTTTAGGGTTTTTGACGCTCTCAAAGCGGCATTAGATTATCCAGTGTTATCCGCATCTTTTTCCAGAAAAATGCAGAATTTTGCGGCGTTCAAAAAAGATGAGGATGAAACGTTCCGTTACGCTTGTCTCATGGCTGCTGCCAGCTTTGACGCCTGCCCTCCCCGGTTCAAAATCTGAACCGGGGAGGGATTTTATAAGAGGTTTTGATCTCACTTTTCCGCGTACAGCCGCGCCAGGAACGCGGCGATCTGCGCGCGGGTGCAGGTGGCGGCGGGGTCGAACTTGCCGCCGCCCACGCCGGTGGTGATGCCGTTTTCGATGGCCCATGCCACGGCCTGCGCGTAGTAGCTGTCAGCGGAAACGTCGGTAAACGTGGCCGCACCGCCCGCCGCAGGCTGGCCCTCGGCCCGCCACAGCATGGTGACCATCTGGGCGCGGTTGATGGCGGCGTTGGGGTTCGCGCCGTCGGAAACGCCCTTGTCCTTGGCCCAGTTCTGGGCCTTTTCGTACCAGATGCTGCCGCCGCTCAGGTCCGCGTCGTTCTGCCGTGCCAAAATCGTCCACAGCTGCGCCCGGGTGGTGGAGTTGTTGGGTGCGTAGATCGTGGCGCTCATGCCGTTGACCAGTCCGCGGGCGCTGACGAAGTCGATGGCGTCCTCGGCCCAGTGGTCTTGCGTGTCGATGAAGCCCTTGGAGTTGTCAACAATCTTCACCGTGGCATTGCCGTCCACGGTCAACTGAATACCGTTCTCCGTGGGAATGGAGTTTTTCAAAATCTCCTCCGTGCCGTCAGGATGGACGAGGACCGCCACGGTGCCGGACTTCACGTTGGAAACGGGAATTTCCACCTTGGTCTCGCCCGCGCCCTTGGGCAGCTCCACCTTGACTGTGGGTGCGGTGCTGCTGTTGCGGGAAGCCTCCACCTCCACAGGAGCCTTCACCGCCTCGCCGGACTTCTTCGCGTCCTCGACGGCCTTGGCGCTGACCTTCGTCTCCGCCGCGGTCTGGCCGTTCTTGTCGGTTTTCACCGTGCCGGTGGAGCCGTCGGCGGCCTTGTTCTCGGTGACGGAACTGCCATTAGGCTTGGTCTCCGTCTTGGAAACAGAGCCGTCCTTGCCGGTGGTGGTCTGGGTCACGGAGCCGTCTCTCCGGGTCTCGGTCTTGGTGGTGGAGCCGTCGGCATTGTTCTTCGTCTCCGTCTTGATGATCGGATTGCTGGCGGAACCGCCGGAGGAAGAGCCGCCGGTATTGCCGCCCGTGGAGCCGCCGCCGGAAGAGGACGGATCCGCCCACAGCACTACCGTGCCTTCCGCGTAAAAATTATCCGTGAGATACAACCACGAATATGCCTTTCCCTGCACAAGCGGTTTATCCTCTAAATAGCCAAGCACACCGTTGCCCCACTCAAATTCACCGTCAGGCCAGCCGTCAGCCTTCGTAAAGGTCACATCCTTCAAGGTCTTGCCTGCCTCGGTGACCTTCGTGAAGGTGGGCGTGCCGCTGAGCTTGGCCTTCTCGATCCATACCTTGAGCGACTGCTCCGCTACATCGTTGTGAGAAGCATCACCCACGACCTTATAGTAAACAGTGTAGATGCCCGCGTTGGTCGCGGTGGGAAGGTCGGGGCTGTAAGCGCCGTTGTCCAAGCGGTATTGCATCATACCGCCCTCGACGCTGCCCCCGTTGATGAGCACCTGCGGCTCGCCGGTATAGGTCAGTCTGGCTCTGGGCGTGGGTGCGGAGTATTGCGGGTTTGGTTTCTCAGCGGGCGTTTCGCCGCCGTCGCCCTTGACCTTCAGCACGATGGCGCTGCCCTCAACAGCGGTTGCGTATGCGTTATCGTCGGAGACAACGTGGTTGGTAAGTCCGGTGTTGCTCCCGATGCTCGCGATGACCTTCACAGGCGTGCCCGCAGCCGGTTTCGGCTCCGTGGTCACGCCGATGGTGCCGCTCAGACCGCCCGTGCCGATGGCGATGGTCTTGCCTTCGCTCAGATACACATTGTTCGTCTTTCCGCCCGCCGTATTGTTCGTGATGTTGACATTGCCGGACACGGTGAACGTGCCGCCGTCCACAAACACGCCGCCGCCTTTTTCGGGGGCTGTATTGTTGGTGATGCTGCCGCCGCTCATGGTAAATTTGCCGTATGTGTAAACGCCGCCACCGTTGCCATATCTAGCATTGTTGCCGGTGATCTTGCCGCCGTACATATTGAATTCACCGAATTGGCCAACGTCTACGCCTCTGTTGGTGTTGCCGGTGATGGTGCCGCCAAACATATCCAGCGTGCAGAAGCCGAATATATCTACGCCGCCGTTGCCGCCGCCTTTGATCGTACCGCCGCCCATGCAGTCGGTCAGGGTCAGATGCGCGTTTTTGCCAAGGACCTTGATCACGTAATCAAGCGCCGCATTGCCGTTCGCGCGGTCGATGGTATGACCGTTGAGGCAGAGCTTGACATCACCGCCGATCAGGATAGCCGCGCCGCTGAGGGTCAGGTCATTTTCCAGATAATAGCTGCCCGTCGTAAGGACATAGCCCTCGCTTGAGTCATTACCGCTGTCAGCCCGTTTGACCGTGCCCTTCCCCCAGGCATTGTCCCCCTTCTTCAGCACGCCGTTGTCCATCCACAGCTTCGTGGCAAAAGTGACTTCCTGCTCGGTCTTGTGGTCGCCGATGGCGGTATGCGTCTTGCCGCAGAGGCAGTGCGTGTGCGTCTCGGCGGTCGTGTCCTTCGCTGCCAGCACCAGCTGCTTGTCTTTGTACTTGACCACATACTGCGTTTTGTCGCTGAAAAAGATGCCGCTGTAATCCTTATTCACATTGTTGGCAATGTCGAGGTACGCGCCCCTGGTCACGCCGATGCTGTTCGGACTGCCGGTCAGTTCGCCGCCGATGGTGATTTTGGCGCTCCCAGTCAGAAACACATTGCTGGCAGCTCCTTCCCTTGTGTTCCCCTTGACGGTCGCCGCACCGGACACGGTGAAGGTGGCGTTGCCCCATACAAACACGCCGTTGCTGTCGTTGCCGGTGATGCTGCCGCCGCTCATGTTGAACGTGCCGCCGCTCACATACACGCCGCCGCCGCCGTTTTTCGCCTTGTTGGCCTTGTCAGCCGCCGCGCCGCCGATGGTGCCGCCGCGCATATTGAATTCGCCGTGGGTGTCCACATACACACCGCCGCCGTAGGTGTCGTTGGCCGTGTGGTTGCTGGTGATGCTGCCGCCGCTCATGGTAAACACGCCGCCGCCCACATACACGCCGCCGCCGTTGCCCGTCGTCGCCTCGTTGCGGCTGATGCTCGCGCCGCCGCTCATGTTGAACGTGCCGCCGCCCTCATACACGCCGCCGCCGTTGCCCGTCGTCGCCTTGTTGTCGGTAATGCTGGCGTTGCCGTTCATTTCGAACGTGGCGCCACTGTACACACCCACGCCGCCGCCGTTGCTGGTCGCCGTGTTGTCGGTAATGCTGGCGGTGTCGCTCATGGTAAAGGTGCTTCCACTGCCGCCCACATACACGCCGCCGCCGTTGCTGGTCGCCGTGTTGCCGCTGATCTCGCCGCCGCTCATGGTGAACTTGCCGCCGCTCATGTTTAACGTGCCGCCGCCGACCACATACACGCCGCCGCCGTATTTCGCCTTGTTGGCCTTGTTGGCCTTGTCAGCCGCCGCGCCGCCGATGGTGCCGCCGCGCATATTGAATTCGCCGGTGGTGGCCACATACACGCCGCCGCCGTAGGTGGCGGCGGTGTTGCCGCTGATCTCGATCTTGCCGCCGTGCATATTGAATTTGCCGTTGGTGGCCACACACACGCCGCCGCCGTCATTTGTTACCGTATTGCCGCTGATCTTGCCGCCGTACAGATCGAACGTGCTGCCGCCACATACATACACGCCGCCGCCGTTGGACGCGCTGTTGCCGCTGATTTCGCCGCCGTACATAGTGAACGTGCCCTTTTTGACCTCCACGCCGCTGCCGGTGACGTTTGAGTGCGTGACCGTGCCCGGATTGCTTGTGCAATCCGTCAAGGTCAGCTTGCCGCCGTCTGCGATCTCAAATACAGACTGATCTGCGGCTGTGCTTTGGATCGTCTGGCCGTTCAGGCAGATGGTGACGGTTCCGGTAATTTCGATCTTATTTACCGGAGATAAGGTACCATTCAGATAATACGTTCCGTCCGAAAGGGTATACCTATTCTGTTCCAGCAAAGCCTGGGTCAGCACTGTTGCAAAGGTTACCGCTTCCCCATGGCCGTCCTCATTGCAGCTGCTATTGCCGCAGATGCAGTGGGTGTGCGCCTTTACCAGCACCAGACCGGTTTTGTCTTCGTTGACCGAGACCGCGTACCCGCCCAGATCGCTCTGGAACTTCGCCGCGTCAGCAGGGGTCAGGCCAGTGCCGGTGGCAATGGGGATCGTCCCGCCCGCAGCCGGTGTTTTCTCCGTGGTCACGCCGATGCTTGCGCCACCGTCCAGTGTGCCACCGACGGTGATGAACTTATCCTTGAACAGATGCACATTGTTGGCGTCGGTGCCCTTCTGGTTGTCCTTGATGACCGCCGTGCCGGAAACGTTCAACGTGCCATACGTGCCACTGGTCATATGCACGCCGCCGCCGTATTTCGTCGCCGTGTTGCCCGTGATCTTGCCGCCGCTCATGTTGAATGTACCTATATCCACACTCACGCCGCCGCCGCTGCTCGCCTCGTTGTTGCCGCTGATCTCGCCGTCGCTCATGGTGAACGTGCCATTGTACACACACACGCCGCCGCCGAGGGATGTCGCCGTGTTGCCCGTGATCTTGCCGCCGCGCATGGTGAACGTGCCATCGTACACATACACGCCGCCGCCGTCTTCCGCCTCGTTGTTGCTGATCTCGCCGCCGTACAGATTGAATGTGCCGGCCTTGTCGTAGCTGCCCACGTGCACGCCGCCGCCCCTGTTTTGGCCGACGTAATTGATGGCCTTGTTGTTCGTGATGCTGCCGCCGTTGTACAGATTAAACGTGCCGCCGCTCACATACACGCCGCCGCCGTTGCCTTCGCCGTTGCTGTATACCTCCGTCGTGTTGTCCGTGATGCTGCCGCCGCGCATATGAAACGTGCCGCCGCTCATGTACACGCCGCCGCCGTTGCCGGTTCCCTCGGCACTGCCCGCCGCCTTGTTGTCGGCGATCGCGCCGCCGTACACATTAACCGTGCCGCTGGTGACCTTCACGCCGCCGCCCTTGGCCGCCTTGTTTTTAGTGATGCTGCCGCCGTACAGATTGAATGTGCCGCCGTTGACCTCCACGCCGCCGCCCCTGTAGGCGCTCGTGACCTTGCCCTGATTGCTTTTGCAGTCCGTCAAGGTCAGCTTGCCGCCGGATACGACCTCAAACACGGGCTGATCTTCGGCTGTGCTTTGGATCGTCCGGCCGTTCAGGCAGATGGTGACGTCGCCCTTGATCTGAATGGGATGCTCGATCGTAACATCGGAGTCAAAGCCATCACCCGTTTTCAGATAATAGCTGCCGTCGGGCAAAACATACTTACCGCCCACCGGGTTCAGCCCATCTCCACCAGTTTCACTACTACTGCCTTTTCCGCCAACATTCAGTGCATACTTACCGCTTGACGAGCTGGCCAGCCACTTATCAAAGGTGGTCGCTGTTTCTTCCTTCTTATGGCCTTTCCCGTTGCAATCGGCCCCGCCGCAGAGGAAGTGGGTGTGCGTGTCCTCCTCCGCCAGCGTCTCAAGCTGGCTGAACCGCTCGGACAGCGCCGCCAGCTTCTCCGTGTTTTTCAGCTGTGCCTGCTGTTTTTCGGACAGGGTGTCATAATACGCTTCGCAGGCGGTCTGAAACGCCTCGTAGACCTCCATGGCCTCCGCATCGTCCATGCCGTCCAGTTCCGCCGCGTCAGGCAGAGCGTCGATCATCGCCTGCACGGCGGCCACGGCCTGCTTTGCGGCAGAGTCCTCCTGCTGTTCTTCCTGTTCCGCAGGCTGATTCTCCTGCTTCGCTTCCGCAGACTGGCTCTTCTGCTTCGCTTCCGCAGACTGGCCCTCCTGCTCAGGGGCCGCAGGCTGGTTTTCCTGCTTCGCTTCCCCGTTCGCCGGGTCTGCCGCTTCCTCCATGGCCGGGGACGTCTGCGCCGTCCCCTCCGTCTCCTCTGCCAGCGCCGCCGTGGGCAGCAGCGTCAGGCACAGGGCCAGCGCCATGA
>ENA-UEPH01001112-UEPH01001112.1-human-gut-metagenome-genome-assembly--contig:-NODE-1112-length-27324-cov-6.101369_pt1 | contig 27324 bp, 25 predicted proteins | sample MGYA00242891_ERZ507898 | MGnify/ENA primary metagenome ERZ507898 (study PRJEB26167, sample SAMN06115411) | human gut metagenome | host: Homo sapiens | place: China:Guizhou | collected 2014-10-15... | reverse complement strand
TGATCTTGTTGTGGCTATAGAAGTAGGTATTGTTATGGCTGCACTTCTTTTCCTGAAGAGAATGGCAGACGTAACAGAAGTAAGAAGCTGGAAATATATCGGGGAAAATATTGATGAGAATAACGACCCTGAGAGTATTAATTTAAAGAAAGTTCCTGATAAGACTTTAGTATACGAAATAATCGGACCAATGTTCTTTGCGGCAGCGGATAAGTTTATGGATATACATATGGAGTCAGATGTAAAAGTAGTTATAATCAGAATGCGTGGTGTTCCAGCTATGGATATATCAGCATTGCTTTCGCTTAAGAATATACACAATGTATGTAAGAAGCGTGGTATAACTATGGTATTATCCCACGTCCAGGAACAGCCTAAGTCTATGATGGAGAAGGCTGGATTTGCGGCAGAAGTTGGAGAAGATAACTTCTGTGCTAATATTGATGCGGCGTTGGCATATGCACAGGAGATAGTGGGGTAAGAGCGGATCTGGCAGACGGACGGGCAGATGGACGGACGGCGAAAGGCGGGACAGCCCCCTGCCGTGTGGAACTGCGGATAAGACAATTGGATATTACCGGGTGTTTCCGAGGGAGTGTTGTGGCGGTGGACGCACACGCTCATATTCGGCATCCTGCCTCAGTATTCGCTTGACCAGACCTCGTGTCTGGTCATTGCTGTTTATAGGGGCGGAAACACTGGTAATATCACAATTCTCTTATAATGCAGTGCCACACGGCAGGGGGCTGTCCCACTTTTCGCCTGTTCGTTGCCAGTTCGTGCGGGGCGGGGCGGGCAATGCGCTGTGCTGTTGCCCTTGAGTGGTGGGAGATAATTGAATAAAATTAATAAATTGTGAAATATTATATATACTAATAATGTAACAAATTTTAAATATATGTTGACAAATTTAAAAAAAAATCATAATATAATAATACAAAGAATGTTGTGGTATACTGGCAGCAGTAGAGATAACATTTGAATTCGGAGAGTCACTACCATTAAGTGTGAAACTAAAATATTCGGAGAGTCACTACCGTTAAGTGTCGGCAAGCAGCTTTTTGGAGTGAATGTTCTTGAACACGCGCTCCAATTCTCGGTCAATCAGGTCTGGCGGGTAGAACATCGTGTCACCCTTGCTGATTTGTTCTTTGCGGATGTGCCCTGCAAAGGGGTACACATCTTCAAAAAGGAAGCGGTGAATCCGAAATAGGTGAGTTTTGGTAAAACGTCCCTTGATTGGCTCCTGCAACAGAGCCATTTGCTTGACTGCAGTAAATTCTTCTTCGGCCTGTTTGAGTTCGGCTTTATCATGAATGTTCAACTTGTTGATCAGAACATCCGTATCCGGGTAGCAGTACATGGACTGCACTGTGGTGTAGACATCATACTTCGTGAACATAATCAGCCCTTCTTCGCGTACTTTGCGCGCAGTTCATTCACGACCTGCTGATAGCTGGCTTGACCGCTGCCAATGCGGTCAAGATTGCTGCGCGTGTCCTTGCTGATGGTCATTCCCTCAATGGCAAAGGTGCCGTACACATTGCGGAGATTGCTCTTGTGCTGGGCAGGGGTAGTGTACTTGACGCTCATGGTTTGGCCTCCTTCTGATCTACATAATACTATATAAAGTTTATCGTGTATGAGTCCTATTGTCAATCTACAACTTGTTGTCAAATGTAAAAAACGCATCTCCCATTCATCAAGAGTAGAAGTTGCGCTTTTACGGTACATCGTGTTTTCTTTTGAATCGGGATGCGATACATCTGAACCCCATATGAGTTACATCTCAAGGGCCTGTAGCTCACTTGTCCGCCAACCATATTACGCCCCAAACAGCTTCATCTTGAAAATCAGCGGCTTGGAGACCATACTTGCGACCAAGAAAGTCCATCAGCATGACCGCGCCTTTCATATGGACGAATATACGTTGATTTTTCTTTTCTCACGGTGCATAAGGTGTGCACAAAAGCGAGACTGTTGGGAGAGCGTTCGGTTCGCATCCGAGAGGTCAAGGGTTCGAATCCCTCTAGGTCCACTTTTAGCAGCAGCGTAATTTTAACGCTGCTGCTTTTCTTTTGCGTACATATAAGTCACACGCCGGCTTTGTGACCCAGAGGGATCCGAACAGCACGGCCCTGCCGCAGGCAGGGCAAGCTACCAGCCCGGTTCCCAGAACTATAAGCAGGAGAAGCAAGGCCGTCCTTATTTTCTGTTTCATTGCAGGGTCTCCTATTCTTTATCCAGTTATCTAAAAATTGCATCTGCTCTTTTGTATGAAACCAGTGCTCTCCGCCCGGCATAACGGTCAGCTCTGCGTTGTTCTTTTCCGCAAAGGCTTTTATGGTTTCCATGGAGGTCAGAGCATCCTTTTCCCCATACAAAATGCGGGTAGGGATTTTCCATGAAACCGGATGCTCTCGGACATAGCAGAGATATTTCCACGACAGCGTTTCTCCAAATGTTGTGGAAATTTCCTGCTTCTCTGCAAGTTCTGCTTCGGAGACGTCAGCCCATTGCATCATGTTGCAAATCAGTTGCTCCATATCGACTACTGGAGAAATAAAATAAGCGGTATCCACCAATTTCTCATTCAACGAGGACAAAGATAAAAACGCACCAATGCTATTTGCCACCAGTGTGAGCTTCCCGCAGCGTTTCCGCACTGCCGCAAAAAATCCGGAAAATTCCTCCGTGGCTTCCCATGGAGATTGTGCGTGGTAGTCGAAACCAATTACTTCACAATTAGGGAATAGGGCTTTATAATGCTCGGCCTCTTGTGCCGAACCGCCCTTTCCGTGAACATATACAACAATTTCTTCCATATAAAATCCTCCAAAAAACGCAGCGCACCCCTACTCTATGGGCTGCACTGCGTCTGCGCGTCTGGCGTCTTGCCTGATTCAATTATTCTGCCGCTAATTTCAAAAATTTCTTGTCCGACTGGATGCTCTGGGTCACAAATTTGCCATCCCGGAACAATGCGTATGTTGTGACAGGTGCAGGCACATTCTGGGCGGTCTCTTTCTCTGTGATGTGGATGGCTTTGAACGGGATCCCATGTTCCTTTGCGACCTCCTGCACCTTTGGCACCCAATAATAGGTGTAGGGACACTGGTCGGTATAGTAGAGGACAAAGCCGTTTTCCTCCACCTTGGGATGCTTGGCACAGTCCTTGAATTTTGGCTGCCGGGCATTCTCTGCAAGGGGCAGATACATGAGGTTGATCCCGCAATCGGAGATGTCTGAGACCTTAAAGCCCTTATGGGTCAAAAACTTGGGGTCGGCGAGAAATTCCCGTTTGCGCCCCTCTGCACACAGAATGCAAACGCCGTTTTTGCCCTGCGCCTTGGCATCCCGAAGGCATTCTTCCAGCAGCTCACTGGAATAGCCGTGCCCTTTCAGGGAACCGGAGACCCACAGACAGTTGATATAAATCCAGCCTGCTGCATCAATGGGTATCCATGCGTTTTCTGCCGGGATGTACTCGATAAAGCATTTGCCGCGCTCTGCACTGCGGTAAAAAACAAGTCCCTCCTCAAAGCGCTGCTTGAGCCATTCTTTCTTGGCAAGGCTCTGTTTGCCGGACATGGCACAACAGATGTGTTCCCTGTCGATGTTTTCTTTGGTGACTCTGATATAGTCCATCGAAGCACTCTCCCCTATCTTTGTACTTTTTCATGCCTTCTCCGGCACAGCGACCTTTTCGTTTTTGGCTGCGGCTTACCGCATCCGTCCATCACCGCCCATCAAGGCGGTCATTTCCTCAATGTAGTCCAGCGGGAACGGCGGAGAACACAGCGGCTTCATGGCAATGCTCATGAGCTTCATGGGGTTGTCGTCTGCCGCCACCCGGTTGGAGCTGAGCTTTCCGCAGCGTTTGCAGCGGTGGATGATGGCCCACTCGCCGCCCTTGCGGACCCAGACGGCCACCGGCTCCATGATGCCGCCGCAGTCGGAGGCACGGTCGCCGGGTTCTTCGTCCACATGAAGGCTGGACAGGCAGTTGGGGCAATGGTTACGGTGGTCGCTCCCGGCATTTTGCGGGGTGCAGACCCGTCCGCAGACTTTGCAGGTAAAGGTGTCGTTGCAGGCGTGGGTCTTATAGTAACCTTTTTCAAAGGTCTTGCGTTTATTTTCACGATTCATGGTATCGTCCTCCTGAAGAATTGTGTCTGTTCGTCTTCGGGAGGAGTGGCTTGTGGTATTTGCCAGACCTCCCGGTCAGCCCACAAGCTCCAGTGCAAATGTTGTATGTTTCAAAAAACTCTCCTTATGTTTTTGTACGGTAAAATTCGGATTTTTGGGTCCTATGAACGTGTGCTGAAAGTATCAAGTCTCCTTCCTTCGCCTTGATTTTGGCAGCGGCAATTCATCGTACATTGCATCAAACAGTTTTGTGAGAAATTCTTTGTTGTCAACCTCCTCCACCAACAGCATTTCTTTTGCTCCTTCATACGGAAAATCACAAACCGCCGCAGGCATACATTCCAAAGCAGATCTTGTTTTCTTTACAAGCAATCTGTCATCATAGATTCCGCCGACGATTTTACCGCGATAATAGAGGATGTATTCTCCCATCATAGAGCGATAAGAAATATCGTCCAAAGCGGATAGCTGTTCCAAAATGAAATGGAGATATTCTTTGCTGGAAGCCATTATTTTACACCACCCTTCGTATTGATTCATCGGATGATTTCATTTTTCACCTCGTTCGATGTTTATAGTTCCAGTATAACATGGCTGCGCAGGAACAGCAAGCGACGAAAAAAGCCGCCGCACGGTCTCCCATGCAGCGGCTTTCAGAGAAATTACAGCTTATTCTCCCAGCGCCGTCTCGATGTTCGCCAGCACCTTCTGGCTCAGCAGAACGAAAGCCTGCCTGGTGCGGCCTGCCGAGACTCCCGGGCTGTGGACATTGGGCCGCCGGAAGAAGCCCTCGCTGACGGGGCCTGCGGCGGCGTAGGTGTCACAGAAGAAGTGGGTGCCGGGCTTATCCAGCCACTTTTCCAGCGCGGCGGAGTCAAAGCCGGGGCCGATGGAGGTATTGAAAAGGACTTTCCCCTCCCCCAGCGCCTCAAACTCCGGCTCACCCAGGAGCAGAACATTCTTGTTCAAACAGGTAAAGACCACTTCGCTCTCCCGGAGCAGAGCGTCCAACGGCTTATACTTCATGCCTGCGGCCTCGGCGTCGGGCTTATGGCTGCGGCTGTAGTAGGAGATGTCCGCGCCGAGGAAGGCCAGTGCATCGGCGATCATCCGGCCCGAAACGCCCAGACCCACGATACCCACCTTGAGGCCGTAAATTTCCACCGGCTCGTCGTGGAGCATCGGCATCCCGAAGCCGTGGAGCAGGCCGGTCAGCTCGTGGAGGACGTACTCCACCACGCCGCGGTCGCCGTAGTCCCGGATGCCCAGCACCTTGATGCCCTTTTCCCGGGCAAAGGCGATGTCCACATTGGCGCTTTCCTCCGAGTAGAGGCTGCAGCACATCCCGATGTAGCGCAGGTTCGGGCAGCGCTCGATGACGTTTTTGCCCATGCGGGAGGTATAGCTCAGCAGCACCGCGTCGGCGTCTCCGATGCGGCGAACGATCTCTTCGTCGTCGGCGGGAATGTCGCGGTAAAGCTCGACCTGCCCGGCGTACTGATGCAGCGCTTCCTCTGCTGTGGGGATGAGGCTGACCGGCTCGATGGCCACCAGTTTCTTGAACATGAGGCTCCCTCCTTTTTAATAGAAGCAGACCGGCGAGGCGAGGTTGCGCAGAAGCGCCACAGCGCTCCAACCGGCGATGGCGCTGGTGGACGAGCAGATGTCCACCACAGCCTTCACGCCCTCGATCTCGGCAGTGATGCAGTGGTCGTCGCCCACCCAGCCGGGTACGGAGTGCATGGTCACGCCGGTGATGTCGGGGCCGGTGGTGGCCAGTGAGGTGGCCACAGCGACGTTGACCCGGCGGGGGAAGGTTGCGATGGCTTCCTTGGCGCTGCCGGTGAAGACGGTGGTCTTCTCGGTGTCGGTCAGCAGATGGTCGGCCCAGACGGGGGTGTTGCGGAAGCCCTTCGCACCGGTGTGGGTCTCGATGCCGGCCTTCTCGTCCAGCTTCAGGGCCTCGGCCATGAGGGTGACGGTCTGCAGCACGTCGAAGCCGCCGATGGCGCCGCTGGCCAGATGCACCTTTGCGCCGCCCTCCCGGGCCGCCTGCTTGACCTCTTCATAAAACGCGAGGTCGGCGAATGCACCGATGGACAGCACCACGAGGTTCACGCCCCGGCGCAGCACCGGCACCGCCATGGCCCGCACCGCTTCCACCGAGGCCGCTTCCACGATGTATTCCGGCTCCAGCGCCAGCAGAGCATCCACGTCCGCGCAGGCCGCACAGCCCACGCTTGCCGCCGTCTTCTCTGCCGAGGCGAAGGTGCGGCTGGTGACGCCCACCAGCTCGTAGTCTTCCAGCAGGCCCTTCTTCCATGCGTCGGCCACGATATTGCCGAGGAAGCCGCAGCCCACGATGCCAAATTTCGTTTTCATGATACCATTCTCCTTTTCCCGCCCGGTCGGCGAGTTTTTCTTTTCCAGTATACCATGCCTTGTGCAGAAAAGCAAAACCCGGCATTTTTCATGGTTTTTTTATCATTCACGCAGGAAAGAGGGCGATTCGCGCAGGTTTTATTGATTTTTTCCCGCAGATGCGGTATATTCAAAGCAACCCGATATTCTACGGTTTCACCATTTCTTTTCACCATTCAAAGGAGGTTTTTGTATGTTGTCTTATCGTAAGCTTGCGATGCGTGTTCTGGGTCGGCCTCTCCATACGGGGGGGGGGTATTGATTCGCCCCGTCCGGCCTCTCAGCGGGCAGCAGCGCTTGTCCTTACCGCTGCCCTGCTGACCGGGGCGGCCTTCCCCGCCTTTGCAGATACCTATTATATTGAGGATGGCGACATTACGATTTCGGCAGGTAAGGACGGCAACGACGTCACTCAGAACGAGAAGACCACCTACGGCGACAAGGACACCGTCATCACAAATCAGAAAACGGACAAAGCTTCTTCCAACACCGTGACCATCAACGCCGGGAACGATAAGGTCGAGGTCACGCTGGACAATGTGAACATCAAGGCCGACTCCGGTTCCGCCCTCATTTCGAAAGGCGACGTGACGCTGACCCTGAAGGGCGACAACCATCTCACCGGTGGTAACGGCGGCAGCAGCAGCTACGGCGGCGACGGCATCACCAGCAGCGGCAGCCTCACCATTTCCGGCGGTACGGTCACTGCCACCGGAGGCGATAGCACGAGCAGTGTTGGCTCCGGCGGCAGCGGCATCTACAGCGTCAGCGGCGACGTCACCATCTCCGGCGGTACGGTCAACGCCAATGGCGGCGACGGCAAAAACGGCTCCGGCGGCGGCAGTGGCATCGACAGCAGCGGCGGCGTCACCGTCTCCGGCGGTACGGTCACGGCCAACGGCGGCGACAGCAAAGACGGCGACGGCGGCAGCGGCGGCTACGGCATCAGCAGCAGCGGCGTCGCCATCTCCGGCGGTACGGTCACGGCCAACGGCGGCGACGGCGGCAGCGGCAGCGGCAGCCACGGCGGCAACGGCATCTACAGCAGCAGCGGCGTCGCCATCTCCGGCGGTGCGGTCACGGCCAACGGCGGCGACAGCAAAGACGGCTCCGGCGGCAACGGCATCTACAGCAGCGGCGGCGTCACCATCTCCAGCGGTAGTACGGTCACTGCCAACGGCGGCAACGGCGAAGACGGCTCCGGCGGCCGCGGCATCACCAGTAACGGCGGCGTCACCGTCTCCGGTGGTACGGTCAACGCCAAGGGCGGCAGCGGCAAAAACGGCAACGGCGGCGACGGCATCCGCAGCTTCAACCCTGTCGCCATCTCCGGCGGTACGGTCAACGCCAACGGTGGCAACAGCGATTACAGCAACGGCGGCGACGGCATCCGCAGCTTAGACCATGTCGCCATCTCCGGCGGTACGGTCAAGTCCAATGGCGGAAGCGGCAACCTCTCCGGCGGCAACGGCATCATCAGCTACGACATCGATCTGTCGGGCAGCCTCGAGCTGACCGCCAAGGCCGGCAGTCCCAACGGCAAGGCCCTCTCGCGGGTCGGCAGTGAGCTTGACCTCAACACCATCAAGGACAAGCTGGACCCGGGCGCAAAAGTCACCGCCACCGATGCCGACGGCAAGGTCATCCAGCAGGTCTCTATCCCCCGCCCTGTGGAGCCGGAAGAGCCTTCTTCCTCTTCTGACGGCGGCTCCGCCACCCCGTCCGCACCCGCCTCTTTCCTCCCCGGCCTGACTGTCACCGACAAGGACGGCCAGCGCATCTCCTACACGAGCACCCAGAGCGGCAATACCCTCACCGTCTGCGTCGGACGGTTCACGGCCTCTCTCCGTGCTTCGCTGGCTGCGCTGCGTCAGCTGCGGGCTGAGGGCATCGAGACCATCACCTTCCAGACCATCCTCTGCTCCACCACCCTCTCGGTGGACGAGCTGCTGGCCATGGGCGGCGAGGACGCCGAAGTCGTTCTCACCCACCACATCCGTTCTTCCACGCTCACGGTGGGCGGCAAGGCCGTGTAAGGCTCCCTTGTTCCCCGATGATTTTTGTGGTACACTAATCGCAGAAATCTATAAAAATCGAGGGAAAGTAACTTATGGCTGGCGACCTTCATACTCATTCCACCTGTTCTGACGGCTCTGTCCCCATCCACCGCCTGCCCCTGATGGCAGCGCGGCTGGGGCTGAGCGCTCTGGCCCTTTCTGACCACGATACCACCCTCAGCGCCCAGTACGCCTACGACCACCCGGTGCAGGACGGCGTGCGGCTCATCCCCGCCGCCGAACTCACCGGCTACGACTTCCAGCGCAGCCACCGCGTCCATCTGCTGACCTTCTGGCCCGACCTGGACTGCCCTGCCCTGCGGCGGCACTGCGACATCATGCGCCAGCGCCGCAACGAGTGCGCTCTGCAGAGCTGCCGGGAGATCGAGGCGCTCTACCCCCAGTTCCGCACCGAGCAGGCGCTGGAATATGCACAGGACAGCGGCGTCCTCTTCAAGAGCGGCATCATGCAGGCGCTGCAGCAGCTGGGCCTGTGCGACGGCATCTACACCGGGCTTTATCACGAATTGTTCGGCTGGGAGCCGCGGGGCAAATGCCTCCACTCCCCCACTTACCCTCCGGTGCGGGAGGTGCTGGCCACGGCAAAGGCCGCTGGGGCCGTGGTGGTGTTCGCCCACCCGACGGTGTACAAGAGTATGCCTCTGCTGCGGGAACTGGTGGCTGAAGGGGCCATCGACGGCATCGAGGTGCATCACCCCCGCAACAGCCCCGAGGACAGGGCCGAGTGCGCTGAGCTCTGCAAGAAGCACGACCTCATCGTCACCGGCGGCAGCGACTTCCACGGCGCGAACCACGGCAAGCCCCACCCGGTGGGTGCCTGCGTCACTGAGGACGACCAGATCGCGCGCATCGAGGCACTGGCCCGCAAGCGCCGGGGCGGCGCTCTGTGACCGGGCCACATTGACTTCCTCGTCTGACAAGGATATAATAAAGATACTGCGCGAGTCTGCTCGCCTGTCAGTCGGATATAAAGAGAGGAAGTTTGAATATGAGCAAGTCTTTCAGCTACCCCAACAAGGGTACCTGCTCCAAGGAGACCCACATCGTGCTGAACGATGACCACACCATCGAGTCCATCGAGGTCATCGGCGGCTGCAACGGCAACCTGAAGGGCATCAGCCGCCTGCTCAAGGGCATGAAGGCTGAGGACGCCATCGCCCGGATGGAAGGCACCACCTGCGGCCCCCGCCCCACCAGCTGCCCCGACCAGATCGCCCAGAACCTCAAGCGCGCTCTGGCTGAGCTGTAATTCACAGTCCGTTCAAAAGACCGCCGTTCCGCCCTTATTTCCTGCGGGCAGAACGGCGGCCTTTTTGTTTATCGCAATTTTCAAAAATAGTGCCTATTGAGACGGCATCTTTGCGATATGCAATTCAACGCTGTTGCTGCTGCATTAAAAAGTTGAATTGCTATAAAGTAAAATTTGATTTTCTACGCTGCCGACAGAGGAGTTTCTGCTCCCGACCAAAATCGAGCCAAAAAGCGGTTGACAAAACCCGTGTCCTTTGCTACAATAAATGAGTAAACGCAGGGTTAGCTCATCCGGTAGAGCGACTGCTTCCCAAGCAGTAGGCGGCGGGTTCGAGTCCCGTATCCTGCTCCACAAAAAGAGCGCTGATTCGTCAAGAATTGGCGCTTTTATCATTTCAGCAAGTCTAAAACTGAGAGGGACGTCATGATTTTTGTACCCCTTCTGCACTATTTCAAGTGCAAGAATCAATACAGCGGCAGCGAAGACGGGATGCGCTATCTGCTCTCGCCCGGCAAGCGCAGCGTGCCTGACCCGGACGGCGGCGAGGGCGCGCAGAAAGAGGAAGCCATCCTCACGGTGGACATCTGGCCCGACCCCTGGGCGCTGGACCGCACAGACCCCGCCCTGCGCCGACAGATGGTCTTTCCGCTGACGGACGAGGGCCGGGCCGCAGCGGCAGAGTATCTGTCCTCTGCCTACAGCGCTGATCTGGCGCTCTGGAAGCAGCGGCCCTCCATCCTGGACTGTGAGCCCTGGTCACCGCCGCCGAAGGACGAGGACGCAGAAAGCGGGGAAAGCAAATGATATACCGTCTCAAAGAGCTCAGGGGCGACACCATCCCGGTGCCGCAGCTCATCTTTTCCAAGCTGGGCATCGCCGAGGAATACAACGTCCGGGTAGCGCTGTATGTGCTGGCCACCGGCGTCACCGACCCCGAAAAAATTTGTGCCGACCTCAAACTGCGCAGCCGCATCTCTGCCGAAAGCGCCCTCTCTTTCTGGGCCGGTGCAGGGCTTCTCGAGCGCTACGACGAAAACGCCGCGCCGGGAGCAGAGCCCTCTGCTCCTGCCCCCATGACCTGGGCGGAGATCGCCGCCGCAAGCCGCACCGACCCCATGATCTCGAGCCTCATCGACTGCGCTCAGACTGGCTTTGCCCGCCCGCTGACCCACAGCGAGATGGAAAAGCTGGTCAACCTCTACGTACAGGAGGGCTTTGCCCCCGAGACCGTCATGCTCTGCGTGGCCTATGTGGCCAGCCGAGGCAAGCGGACGATGGCCGCCGTCCTCCACGAGCTGAAAGTCTGGCGGGCCGAGGGCGTGGAGACCGGCGAACAGGCCGACGCCCACCTCAAGCTGCTGGCCCTCCGCCAGACCCGGGAGCAGTATGTTGCTTCCCTGCTGGGCATCCCGGACAGCGAGCTCACCCTCGGCGGGCGGAAAGCCATCGCCCGGTGGTATGAGGTCTACGGCTACGACGATGCCATGGTGCAGGAGGCCGCTGTGCAGGCCGGGCCGAAGCGCGACCTGTGGTACTGGAACAGCATCCTCAAGACCTGGAACGCCAAGGGGCTGCGCAATATCCACGATGTGCGCACTCCGGTGGCCGCTGCCGGAGCCAGCCGGAACATCCGGGTAGACCGCGAGACCCCCAGCGGCAACGACTTTCTCAAGAACGCTGCCCGCCGCCGCACCCTCAAGAAAAAGTCCGAGTGACCCCCGGCATAAGGAGACACTATGCGTACCAAAAACGAACTGTATCAGGAAGCCCTGCGCACCGTCGCCCGCCGTCGTCAGACCGCACGGGCCAAAGCAGAGGACGCCCGCGCTGAGGCCGAGGCCGCTGTCCCCGGGCTGCGCCACGCCGAAGAAGAGGTGCGGGTGCGGGGCATCCGCTGCGCACTGGCCGGGGCGGCGGGCAAGGACCGCACCGATGCCACTGCGGCCCTCACCGATGCCCGCAAAAAGCTGGCCGACCTGCTGGCCTCCAGCGGCCGTCCCGCCGACGCACTGGAGCCGCACTTCACCTGCAGGCTCTGCGAAGACACCGGCATTGTGGATGGCCACACCTGCAGCTGCGTCCACAAGGTGATGCAGCAGCTCCGCCGGTCGGAGATCGAGGCTCTGTCCAGCCTCTCCATTTCCAGCTTCGATACCATGGAGCTGCGCTACTACCCCGCCCGGATGGACGCCTCCCTCGGCGAGCCGGTACGGAGTTATATGTCCACCCTTCTGGACGACCTGCGCGGCTACGCCGACGAATTCGATACCACCAGCGAGAGCCTGATGCTCCTCGGCAACGCCGGTCTGGGCAAGACCCATGCCGCTCTGGCCATCGCCGGAGAGGTTCTGGAAAAGGGCTTCGACGTCATCTATGTGTCCAGCCCCGACTTCTTCTCGAAGCTCGAGGCCCTGCACTTCGGCTCCGACCCCGCCGGGGAGGAAGAGATGCTCCTGCGCACCGCCGCCGGGGCCGACCTGCTCATCCTCGACGACCTGGGTTCCGAGTTCAACTCCAGCTTCCTCATCAGCACCCTTTACAGCCTGCTGAACAACCGTCTGGGCGCGAAGCTGCCCACCATCGTCACCACCAACATCACCGACGGCGCTCTGCTGGAAAAGCTCTACACCGAAAAGATCTCCAGCCGCCTCTCCTCTTTTGTCCCCTTCCTCTTTATGGGCGACGATATTCGGGCGCAGAAGGCAGAAGAAGCGTAAACAGGATAGAAGTCAAAGAGAGTTCTTATTCAGGAAAGGAATTTCAAATATGGGAATCGTAGTCATCGGCGCAGTTTTCGTGGACATCAAGGGCTATCCCCTCTCCACCTACATCCCCGGCGGACGGAACGCCGGCCGCATTGAACAGGTGCATGGCGGTGTGAGCCGGAACGTGGCGGAGGACATCGCCAATGTGGAGCTGCGCCCCACCTTCGTGGGTCTGGTGGACGACACCGGCATGGGCCAGGACGTCATCGACAAGCTGGACAACCACAAGGTCAACACCAGGTACATCCAGAAGGTCCCCGATGGCATGGGGACATGGCTGGCCATCTTTGACAACGACGGCGACGTCCACGCCGCCATCTCCAAGCGCCCTGACACTACCCCGCTGACCACCCTGCTGGAAGAGAAGGGCGACGAGATCTTCAAGGACTGCGACGCCATCGCCATCGAGCTGGACCTCGAGAAAGACACGGTCAAGCAGGTGCTCCGCTATGCCAGGAAATACAACAAGAAGGTCTTTGCCGCAGTCTCCAACATGAGCATCGCCATGGAGCGCCGCGACTATCTGCAGCAGATCGACTGCTTCGTCTGCAACCAGCAGGAGGCCGGTCTGCTCTTCTCGGACGACTACGAGCATCTCGCCCCCAGCCAGATGGCTCAGGTACTGGCCCGGAACGTCCACAGCGCCAACATGCCCAGCATGGTGGTGACCATGGGCGGTCAGGGTGCCGTGTACGCCAAGCACACCGGCGAGTGCGGCGTCGTACCCGCCAAGAAGGTGGACGTCATCGACACCACCGGCGCAGGTGACGCCTTCTTTGCCGGTACGGTCATCGGCCTGACCTACGGCAAGAATTTGGCCCAGTCCTGTGAGATCGGCAGCCGCCTGGCCGCGTCGGTCATCTGCATCACGGAGAACGTCTGCCCCCGTTTCCGCCCGCTGGAATTCGGGCTGGATGTGCCGGTAGTGGATTGACGCTGCTCCCTCTGAGCACAGGAGCTTCTGCTTCTTATCGAAAAATCGGTTGAATCCCCTCCCCGGCTGTGATACACTGGGGGTATTGAATTTGTGAAAAGAGGAAAATCCAATGAATCAAAAACAGCACAAGCGAAGCGCCTTTTCGGGCAAGATCGGCTTCGTTCTCTCCGCGGCAGGCGCGTCGGTGGGCCTCGGCAACATCTGGCGCTTCCCCTATCTTGCGGCCAAGTACGGCGGCGGCATCTTCCTGCTCATCTACATCATCCTCGCCTTCACCTTCGGCTACACCATGATCGTAGCCGAGACGGCGCTGGGCCGGATGACCAGGAAAAGCCCGGTGGGCGCATTCGCCGCCGTCCGCAAGGGCAGGCGCTCCTTCGGCGGCTGGATCAATGCCATCATCCCCATCCTCATCGTGCCTTATTACTCGGTCATCGGCGGCTGGGTCATCCGGTATCTGGCCGACTACGTCAGCGGCCACGGCAGTGAGCTGGCCACAGACGGCTACTTCTCGGCCTTCATTTCCAGCGGCGCTTCGGCGGAGATCTGCTTTGTTATCTTTACCATCTTCACCCTCGCCATCATCTTTGCAGGTGTGCGCAACGGCGTGGAGCGGGTGTCCAAGGTGATGATGCCCATCCTCGTGGTGCTGTCTGTCATCATCGCGGGCTACTCCGTCACCCGCCCGGGCGCGCTGGAGGGCGTGAAGTATTTCCTCGTGCCCAACATCGCCAACTTCTCATGGATGACCGTCGTGACCGCCATGGGGCAGATGTTCTACTCCCTCTCCATCGCAATGGGCATCCTCGTCACCTTCGGCTCCTACATGAAGAAAGACGTCTCCATCGAGGAGTCCACCGAGAACGTGGAGATCTTCGACACGGCCATTGCCATCATGGCGGGCCTGATGATCATTCCGGCGGTCTTCTCCTTCTCGGGCGGCGACCCGGACACCCTGCAGGCCGGCCCGGCCCTCATGTTCATCACCATCCCGAAGGTCTTTGAGAGCATGGGTCTCGGCACCGTGGTGGGCATCCTCTTCTTCACGCTGGTACTGTTTGCCGCCGTCACCAGCTCCATCGCCCTGACGGAAAGCGCTGTCTCCACCTTCGAGGACGAGCTGGGCTGGGACCGTAAGCAGGCTACCGTGCTCATCGGCATCATCATGCTGGTGCTGGGCAGTCTGTCGGCTCTGGGCTACGGCCCGCTGGCCCGGTTCACGGTCTTCGGGATGCAGTTCCTTGACTTCTTCGATTTCCTTACCAACTCGGTCATGATGCCCATTGCAGCCATCACCATCTGCCTGCTGGTGTCCCGGGTCATCGGTGTGGAAAAGATCGAGGAAGAGGTCACGCTGGAAGGCAAGCCCTTCCGCCGCAAGCGCATCTTCAACTTTATGATAAAGTACCTCTGCCCCATCTTCGCAGCCATCATCCTCATCAGCTCGGTGGCAAACGCGCTGGGCGTCATCTCCATGTAAGCAGACAACAAAAAGCGCTGGAAGCCTTTACACCGCTTCCAGCGCTTTTCTTATGCCCGTTTCAGGATGCTCTTTATCTCGTCCAGCTCTTTTGCAAAATAAATGCCGCTCTGCCGCTCGGGGCTGGACAGCCCCATCTCGACCATGTGGGCCAGCAGAGCTTTCAGCCCGGCGTAGTAGCCGTCGAGGTCGTAGAGGATGCAGGGCGCGTCCAGATGACCCAGCGAGACCTTGGACATCACCTCCGTGATCTCTTCCAGCGTGCCGGTGCCGCCGGGGAACGCGATAAAGGCGTCGCCCAGCTCGATCATCCTGGTCTTGCGCTCGGTCATGTCCTGGGTGACGATGAGCCTGGTCAGGCCGTCATACTGCACCTCAGAGTCGATGAAGAACTGAGGCTCGACGCCGGTCACTTCGCCCCCCGCCGTCAGGACGCTGTGGGCGAGGCGGCCCATCAGGCCGCTGCGGGAGCCGCCGTAGACCAGCGCGTTCCCGCTCTCGCCGATCCAGCGGCCCAGTTCCTCCACCGCCTGTTTCAGGGCCGGGTCGCTGCCCTCATTGGCCCCCAGATAGACCGTAATATTCATCGGCATTCCCTCCGTTATCTTGCCCATGTCATTTCCTGATCCGGGCCTGTATAATCAAACTTACCGTCGTTCTTCTCTTCCAGCGCTTTTATCATGTGATATGCAAACTCATTGTAGGGCGTCGGGATGCCCAGCTCTTTGCCCATCCGGATGAGCGCACCCGAGAACATATCGATCTCGGTATGGCGTCCGGCGTCGAGGTCTTGCAGCGTCGAGTAGCGGGCCGAGGGCTTGACGGCGCAGCCCTTGCCGGACACGGCATCCACCCGCTGCATCTCGATGCCTTTGGCTGCGGCAATGGCTTCCAGCTCACGGCGGAGACCGTCGCTGATGGCCTTCATATGGACGCTGTCACGGTAGCAGCCTACGCCTGCGCCGAGGATGGCCTGGGGCAGATTGTTGCAGACGTTGAGGCGGAACTTGCTCCACATCTCTTCCCGGATGCAGTCGGTGGCCCGGAAGTGCAGCTCTGTGCCGCCAAACAAAGCCTCCACGGCCTTGACGCGGGGGCTGCCGCAGGGCGGCTCCTTCTCCCCGAAGATGATGCCAACGGTGGTCGCAGGGTCGAAATGGACGCCGTCCGCCTCCTTGTGGGACGCCACTTTGATGAGGGAGTAAAGCAGATGCTCCCCACCCACGGCAGAGGCAATGATGTCCTCGCTGTCCACGCCGTTCATCAGGCTCATGATGGTGGTGCGGGGGCCAGTGACAGCTTTGATGCTGTCCAGTGCGCCGGGCAGTGCGCCGTATTTCAGGCAGACGATGAGAAGGTCGGCGTCATGGGCCTGCCCGGGCGTCCAGACTGCCGGACGGTAGACCCTGCCGTTGATGGCACAGCCTTCTTTTGCCAGACGCTCGCCCCGCGGGCCATCGGCCACCACGCCAAGCTCAATGTCCCTGCGGGCCGAAAGCCCCCAGATGACATAGGAGCCGACCGCACCGGCTCCCAGAACTGCAACTTTTCTGATGTCCATGACCTTCTACCTCACTGTCGTTTTCCAGCCTTTAGCATGAAGCTATTATACCATGCTTTCCTCTTCCGGAAAAGCCCGGAGTGTTTCATTTTTGGACGTCAAAAATCTTTGACTTTTATCGAAAAGTTATAACAAAAGTGTAGAATCTCTCTGGCAAATAGAATCTTTGCCAAAAAAGGGCTTGATTTTTTTCGAAAACGGACTAGAATATCTTCTTGCGGAAAGGTTTCACCTGTACAGCCTTCCGCGAAACTGTTTTTTCAAAAGTAAGGAGATTTTCGATATGAAACTCAAGAATGTTGCTGTTACCGTTGCTGCTCTGGTTCTGGCTGTCAGCATGACTGCCTGCGGCAGCTCTTCTTCTACCGCCGCTTCCACCTCTGAGGCTGCTTCTGCTGCCGCTCAGTCTGAGGCTGCTTCCACCTCTGCCGTGGCCGAGGAGAACAGCGCTTCCTCCGAGGCTGCAAGCGAGGCTGCATCTTCTGAGGCTGCTTCTGAGGTCTCCAGCGAGGCTGCTTCTTCTGAGGCTGCTTCCTCCGAGGTCGCTTCTTCCACTGCCGCCTGAGATCGTCTGGCAGCACCCACCAAAGCATGAGCAAAGGCTCCGGCCTCGCCCCCACCGGGCAGGCCGGGGCCTTTTTTGCCCTGCGGCACAAAGAGACCCCCGGCACCCTGCGGAAGGTGCCGGGGGTCTTGCAATATGGAGGGTGGCGGGGTCATGCGGAAGCCCCGCCGCCGGGGATGGTTAGTCTTTCACCAGTTCGCTGTGGTCTGCCTCCACCAGCAGCAGGGTGGGCTCTTCGGCCCCACGGTGGGTGAGGTAGAACACCTCGCTGCCGCTGCCCTGTGCCAGCAGGTCGTTGATGGCAAAGCTGCTGGTCTGGCCATTGGTGACGAACTGGATGGTCTGTGCGCCGTGGTCCTGCAGGTAACGCAGGGTGTTCAGGTCGCCGGTAAGGGTGGCAGTGTCGTAGGCACCGGTGTAGGTGCGCAGGGTGCCGTTCTGGCTCACGGTAAAGGGCTGATCCATGCCCTCAGCGTCCACCACCCGCAGCTCAAGGGCGCTGTTGGTGTTGACAGGCTGGCCCTCGGTGGCACCGCACTTGGTGCAGGTGTGGGTGCCGTTGCCGTTGTCCTTCCAGTGGTGGCCTAGTGCGGGGATAGTCTCCGTCCACTGGTCGGTATGCTCCCGGGCAGTGGCATACCTATCGCTCTCATAGGTGCATTCGTACTTCACCCAGCCATCTTCCGTGCAGGTGGCATCCTTGCGGCCGATCTCTTTTTTGGTGCAAACATTTTTGCCATGGACGATCTTCTGCAGTCTACCATACGCACTATACCACAGCTCCGTATTATCGCCAATGGTGTTTACAAGGCCGCCGGCTGCGGGGTTATTTCTTGTGCCTACCGCAGCCTCAGCACCGTTCACATTGATATACTTATCATCCGGCGATTTCCATGGTTTCATTTTAAGCAGCACATTGTTGCCGATGTTGACCTCGGTGGCGGAAATCGCACCATATTTTCCAAATATTTGAACCCCATCGCCGATCTTAACTTTTCCGTTTGTTCCGCCGTCAATGTTCACTACAACTTTTCTGTTCGAATCTCCGCGAATATCCCCACCGCCGATGCTGGAGCCTGAATTGTCCGGCTCTGCATTTGCATAAACATTGTCTGTATCAATGGTAACATTGTCCTTTATGTTGACCTCCACATTTCCATCCTTACTTCCGATCGCAGTGGAATTTCTTATGTTCGCCGTCCAGATGGTCGAATGGCCCTGAATGGTGACATTTGTCTTTTTCTGGCCATTGCCAATGGCAGAGCCGCAGAACCCGGTTGCCGTGACATGGACATCTTCCTGCTCTGCGGTAGCCCCGGCCGTGCCAATGGTCACCTCTGCTTCGGTGTCCTTGCCATTATCTCCGGCAGCGCCATCGCGGGCGGTTGCCTTCACCTTGGAATGCCCCCGGATGATGATGTTTTTTGCATTTCCTGCATAGCCGCCGCCAATGCCTGCGCCACCCCCGCCGCCTGTTGCGTCAACAGTTGCATAGCCCTGGATGATGATGTTTTCTGCATCTCCAGGTTTTTCCTCTCCATAGTAGCCGCCGCCGCCAATGCCTGCGCCATTCCCGCTGCCTGTTGCGTGAACCGTTGCATAGCCCTCGATGGTGATGTTTTTTGTGCCTTCGGCAGCACTTCCCCCGATGCCTGCCGCTCCGTTTCCGCCTGCACCTTTTGCGATCAGGCTGCCGGAATCGTTTGATTTGGGGGTGGTGATCTTATTTCCCCTGTCATCGGTCTCGTCTGTGATGATCAGCGTTCCCTCTCCCTGCTTGCGCAGTCCTGCCTGATACCGGACGCTATAACTGTCCAAAACATTCTGGCCGTCCAGCTCAACTTTTGTCTTTCCGCCGCCGGAGACATCCATTGCAGCTTTCCGACCTGCATCCTCCGCCTTAATATTCACATTGCTGAGCCGGATCTTGAGCTCCTTGGCCGCATCGCCCACCCAGTTATTGATGACCCGGATGACGTTTTTGGTGGGGTTTTCGGCGCTGCCCACTGGCGAGGCAGGAGTGGTGGGGGGGTCGGCCTGAGTGGCCTCCCGGGTCTTTGCCGTAGGGGCGGCAGAGACGCTGAGGGTGGGTTTCGTGGCCTGCTGCTCCGGATTCGGGTCTGCCGGGGCGTACTCGTACACCACATCCTCCTTGGGGGAGTCCTCGGCGGGCTCTTTCTTCTCCTCGGTGGTGTCCTTGCCCTCCTGGGTCTGGGCAGAGTCCTCCTCTGCCTCGCTCAGGGTAAAGGCCGCGTCCGGGTCAGGCTGGCTCTCCCCGGCAGCGTCCGCAGACCCGGCTGCTTCCAGCTCCTGCGTGGCGGCACCGGCGGCAGGGGCTACCGCAGGATTTGCCCGGGTACCCTCAGCACGCTTAGCCTCCGTCAGGGTGGTATCCGCTTCGCTGGTGCCGTCCTTGATCACAATTTCGTTGCTCTTATCTTCGTAGGTGGTTCCCCCCTGAGTTACTTTCACATACTGCTTGCCGTCCGCATCCGTTGTGGCCTCTACGTCAATGCTGCCTTTGCCGATATAGTAAACATCCGCAAAGGCCGGGGCTGCAATAGAAGTAACAATAGACATAATTGCTGCCGTAGACAGCACCCGCAGAGCTAAATCTTTTCGCTGCATACAAAATCCTCCCTGTTGTACATTCAAAGCCTGTCCCGCAGCAAAAAGGATACCTCGTTCGCCTCCGCATGGCGGGCATCCCGGGGTGTCGTTCCCGCTTTTTGCACCAACTCGGCACAGGTCTTTTCATTATTTTACCCCCCCCCCCCCTACTTTTTCAATGGTAATAATCTACAAAATTTCGCCATTTTATTTGTTTACTTTTTGTCGGGCCGGAGATGCAAAAACACCCTTCCCCTGCCGGTCAAGGCAAAGAAAGGGTGTTTTTATGCCCCGTGATGGGCGCGGCGGGCAGCCTCTCAGACAAAATCCTCCCGCATGGGGGTGAAGATGTCCAGCAGGATACCGGCCTCGGTGCAGACGCAGCCGTGCTCCACGCCGTCCTCTTTCAGGATGGTATCCCCTGCCCTCACAGTGTGGGTCACGCCGTCCACCGTGAACTCGAAGGCACCCGACACCACATAGGTGATCTGGGTGTGGGGGTGGTGATGCAGTGCGCCCACAGCCCCCTTTTCAAAGGTGTTCTCCACGCACATCAGGCCGTCGGTGTAGGCCAGCACCCGGCGGGTGACGCCCTCGCCTGCCGCCTGCGGCAGAGCCTCTGCATGATAGACCCAGCGCTGTTTCTTCTCGGGAAGCTTCATATCCATTCCTCGTTTTCCGCCGCCAGACAGCGGCTTTTTCTTTTATTATAGCGGCCCGGCCCCCGCAGCACAAGAGCAAACAAAAAAAGACCTTCCCACTCTCCGGAATGGGAAGGTCTTTATAAGTGCTTAGTTCGCCTTAGAACTGACGTTCAAGGACAAGATCACTCAATGATCTTGCCGACGACGCCGGAACCAACGGTACGGCCACCCTCACGGATAGCGAAACGCAGGCCTTCTTCCATAGCGACGGGGGTCAGCAGCTCAACGTGCATCATGACGTTATCGCCAGGCATGCACATCTCGGTGCCTTCCGGCAGGGTGATGATGCCGGTCACGTCGGTGGTACGGAAGTAGAACTGAGGACGATAGTTGGAGAAGAACGGGGTGTGACGGCCGCCTTCGTCCTTGGTCAGAACGTACACCTGAGACTCGAAGGTCTTGTGGGGGTGCACGGAACCGGGCTTAGCCAGAACCTGACCACGCTCGATCTGGGTACGATCAACACCACGCAGCAGAGCGCCGATGTTATCGCCAGCCTCAGCGAAGTCCAGAGACTTACGGAACATTTCCAGACCGGTGATGGTGGTGGACAGACGATCGGGCTTGATGCCGACGATCTCCATTGCATCGCCAACCTTGGCCATACCACGCTCAACACGACCGGTAGCAACAGTACCACGGCCAGAGATGGTCATGACATCCTCGATGGGCATCAGGAAGGGCTTGTCCTCCTCACGATCGGGGTTGGGGATATAGGTATCGACAGCGTCCATCAGCTCCTTGATGCAAGCATACTCGGGAGCATCGGGATCCTTAGAGTCAGACTCCAGAGCCTTCAGAGCGGAACCACGAATGATCGGGGTGTCGTCGCCCGGGAAGTCGTACTCGCTCAGCAGCTCACGGATCTCCATCTCGACCAGATCCAGCAGCTCCTCGTCGTCGACCATATCGCACTTGTTCATGAAGACAACGATATAGGGCACGCCGACCTGACGAGCCAGCAGGATGTGCTCACGGGTCTGGGGCATGGGACCGTCGGTAGCAGCAACGACCAGGATAGCGCCGTCCATCTGAGCAGCACCAGTGATCATGTTCTTGACGTAGTCAGCATGGCCCGGGCAGTCAACGTGAGCATAGTGACGAGCGTCGGTCTGATACTCAACGTGAGCGGAGTTGATCGTGATACCACGAGCACGCTCCTCAGGAGCCTTATCGATGTTGGCATAATCCATGAAGTCTGCGTCGCCCTTCAGAGCCAGGAACTTGGTGATAGCGGCGGTCAGAGTGGTCTTGCCGTGGTCAACGTGACCGATGGTGCCGATGTTAACATGCGGCTTAGAACGGTCGAACTTTGCCTTTTCAGCCATTGGAATATCCTCCCTTAAATTAGGTTTTGATATTGGTTACAACAGTCCTGCTAATACAGAATTGCATTGCAAAACTATTCTACTAGATTCCACCTGTAAAATCAAGTGTTTTACAGGAAATTTTGCCGGAGCTACACTACCCCGGCAAAATCTTTATCCGTTTTTCAACGATCAGCCCTTGGTGCGGCCTGCGATGATCTGATCAGCGATGTTCTTAGGCACCGGCTCGTAGTGAGACGGCTCCATGACATACTGGCCACGGCCCTGAGTCTTGGAACGCAGGTCGGTGGCGTAGCCGAACATCTGAGCCAGAGGAACGAATGCGTTGACACGCTGGGTGCCAGCCATTGCCTCCATGCCCTGGATCTGACCACGGCGAGCATTCAGATCGCCGATGACATCGCCCAGATACTCATCGGGAACGATAACTGCAACCTTCATGATAGGCTCAGTGATGATAGGATCAGCCTTGCGCATAGCATCCTTGAACGCCATAGAACCAGCAATGGAGAAGGCCATTTCAGAGGAGTCGACCTCATGATAAGAACCATCCCACAGGGTAACCTTGACATCAACGACAGGATAGCCAGCCAGAACACCGGACTTCATAGCACCCTGGATACCGTTGTCGATAGCCGGGATGTATTCCTTCGGGATGGCACCGCCAACGATGGCGTTGACGAACTCGTAACCCTTGCCGGGCTCGTTGGGCTCGATCTTGATCTTAACATGACCGTACTGGCCCTTACCACCGGACTGACGTGCGTACTTGGTCTCCTGGTTGGCCTCTTTGCGGATGGTCTCACGGTAAGCAACCTGAGGTGCACCCACGTTTGCTTCAACCTTGAACTCACGCAGCAGACGGTCAACGATGATCTCCAGGTGCAGCTCGCCCATACCGGCGATGATGGTCTGACCGGTCTCTTCGTCAGTGTAGGTCTTGAAGGTCGGATCCTCTTCGGCCAGCTTTGCCAGCGCGATGCCCATCTTCTCGTTGCCGGCCTTGGTCTTGGGCTCGATGGCAACGCGGATAACGGGCTCGGGGAACTTCATGGACTCCAGAATGATGGGATGATTCTCATCACACAGAGTATCACCGGTGGTGGTGTTCTTCAGACCAACGACAGCAGCAATATCACCTGCGTAGCAGCAGTCGATATCCTTGCGGTGGTTGGAGTGCATCTGCAGGATGCGGCCCATACGCTCCTTGTTGTCCTTCACGGAGTTGTAGACAGTAGTACCTGCCTCGACCTTACCGGAGTAGACACGGAAGTATGCCAGCTTACCAACGAAGGGGTCGGTAGCGATCTTGAAGGCCAGAGCTGCGAAGGGAGCGTCGTCGGAAGACGGACGGGTCTCCTGCTCTTCGGTCTCAGGATTCACACCCTTGATGTCCTCGACATCGGTAGGTGCGGGCATATAGTCAACGATAGCGTCCAGCAGCTTCTGCACGCCGCGGTTCTTGTAGGAAGAACCACAGACAACGGGGACCAGAGTGTTCGCAATGGTCTCTTTGCGGATAGCAGCCTTCAGTTCCTCACGGGTGATCTCCTCACCCTCGAGGTACTTCTCCATGAGCTCTTCGTCGTTCTCGGCAACAGCCTCAACGAGGATGTTGCGATACTCCTCAGCCTGCTCACGCATATCCTCGGGAATCTCCTCGGTGCGCATATCGTTGCCCATATCGTCGTAGTAGACCTCAGCGTTCATATCGACCAGGTCAACGATACCACGGAAGGTATCCTCCTGACCGATGGGCAGCTGGATGGCCACGCCGTTGGCGTGCAGACGATCGTGCAGCATCTTGATGCAGCGGAAGAAGTCAGCACCCATGGTGTCCATCTTGTTGACGTACACCATACGGGGGACTTTGTACTCATCAGCCTGACGCCAGACGGTCTCAGACTGAGGCTCGACACCGCCCTTAGCAGCCAGAACGGTCACAGAACCGTCCAGGACGCGCAGAGAACGCTGGACCTCAACAGTGAAGTCAACGTGGCCCGGGGTGTCGATGATGTTGATGCGGTGACGATTCTTCTTGAATGCAACAGGGTCCTTCTGAGTCTCAGAGTGGCTCCAGTAGCAAGTGGTAGCTGCGGAGGTGATGGTGATACCACGCTCCTGCTCCTGAACCATCCAGTCCATGGTAGCGCCGCCGTCGTGAACCTCGCCGATCTTGTGGTTGATGCCGGTGTAGTACAGAATACGCTCGGTAGTGGTGGTCTTACCAGCATCGATGTGGGCCATAATGCCGATATTTCTCGTCATCTGAAGAGAAACTTCTCTGGGAGTAGCCATGAAATTAACCTCCTACAGAACAGATCAATAACGGAAATGAGCGAAAGCCTTGTTGGCCTCGGCCATCTTGTGGGTATCCTCGCGCTTCTTCACGGCGTTGCCGGTGTTGTTGGCAGCATCCATGATCTCAGCAGCCAGGCGCTGGGCCATGGTCTTCTCACCACGGCTGCGGCTGTAAGCAGTCAGCCAGCGCAGGCCCAGAGTCTCGCGGCGAGCGGGGCTGACCTCCAGGGGGACCTGGTAGTTAGCGCCGCCAACACGGCGGGTCTTGCACTCGAGGCTGGGCATGATGTTCTCCATCGCCTTCTCGAAAGTCTCGAGAGGATCGTTGCCAGTCTTCTCCTGGATCATGGAGAAAGCCTCGTAAACGATCTTCTGAGCGACGCCCTTCTTGCCGTCCAGCATGACGCTGTTGACCAGACGGGTGACCATCTTGGAATTGTAAATAGGATCAGCTAAGACATCGCGCTTAGCAATGTTACCTCTTCTAGGCATCTTTCTTCCCTCCTTCACAGAATGATATCATCGGTACTCGAAAGTAATAAAACTCCCGTTGTGTCACAAAGAGCTGACCTTACATAAACTGTTGCCCTCCGCACGTTTCTGCGGACTTGTTATTTATATAATGGAAAGCCGTTTATGGCGGTTGTCCTCAATTACTTCTTTGCAGCACCGGCCTTAGGACGCTTTGCGCCGTACTTGGAGCGGGCCTGATTACGGCCTGCCACACCCTGAGTATCCAGGGTACCACGGATGATGTGGTAACGCACACCGGGCAGGTCCTTAACACGACCGCCACGGATCAGCACGACGGAGTGCTCCTGCAGGTTATGGCCGATACCGGGAATGTAAGAGGTGACCTCGATACCATTCGTGAGGCGGACACGAGCAACCTTACGCAGAGCAGAGTTGGGCTTCTTAGGGGTCATGGTACGAACAGCAGTGCAGACACCACGCTTCTGGGGGCTGTTCAGATCAGAATACTGTTTCTTCTGAGAATTGTAGCTCTTCAGCAGTGCGGGAGCGGTGCTCTTGGTAGCCAGAACCTGACGGCCCTTGCGTACAAGCTGGTTAAAAGTAGGCATTTTGTTTCTCCTTTCTTAATAATGCACATCGGACTTTTTCCGACTTTTTTGCCGCACTATCCCCATGAGGGATGCGCAACAGTTATATAATACTCGCTTTACAGGCGGATGTCAACAGTTTTTGCAAAGTTTTTTGCATTTATTCCAGATTTTTTCTTTCAGCATTTTTTCGACGCAAAACGCACGGTTTTCTCCCCTGTTTCCGCTTTTCCGGGCATATAAAAACCGCCCTGCAGGCGGATGCCCACAGAGCGGTCCATTGTTTTATTTCAGAAGAAGGAGCTTTGCTTACTGTACAGCAGCTGCCAGTTCAGCAGCGACCTCAGCATCGCGCTCAGCCTCACGGTTCTTCAGATCCTCACGGACTTCCGGCAGACCGGTACCTGCGGGGATCAGCTTACCAATGATGACGTTCTCCTTCAGGCCGGCCAGCGGGTCGACCTTGCCCTTGATGGCAGCTTCGGTCAGCACGCGGGTGGTCTCCTGGAAGGATGCAGCGGACAGGAAGGAGTCGTTTGCCAGAGCAGCCTTGGTGATGCCCAGCAGCACCTGCTGGTACTCAACCAGCTTCAGGCCCTCTTCACCAGCGTCGATGCGCTGCTGCAGCTCGGCGTTGATGTTCTCCACTTCCAGACGGCTTGCCAGTGCACCGCCGATCAGGTTGGAAGAACCGGAATCCGTCACGCGCACCTTGCGGCACATCTGACGGACGATGACTTCGATATGCTTATCGTTGATCTCAACGCCCTGCAGACGGTAGACCTTCTGAACTTCGTTGATCAGGTAGTTCTGGACATCCTCCAGACCCTTGATTGCCAAAATATCCTGCGGATACAGAACACCTTCACGGGTGATGATGTCGCCCTTCTCCACACGGTCACCCGGCATCACGCGGGAATGCTGGGTGAACGGGATGGAGTAGCTCTTTACGACCTCGGCACCGTTCTCGTCCTTGCCGGTCACCTTGATAACGACATTCTTCTTGGTATCGTCCTGAGAAACGACACCAGAGATCTCGCTCATGATGGCCATGCTCTTGGGACGACGGCTCTCGAACAGCTCTTCAACACGGGGAAGACCCTGCGTGATATCTTCAGCAGATGCGATACCGCCGGTATGGAAGGTACGCATGGTCAGCTGCGTACCGGGCTCGCCGATGGACTCTGCAGCGATAACGCCGACAGACTCGCCCAGACGGACCGGCTCGCCGTTTGCCATATCGGAACCGTAGCAGCGTGCGCAGACACCGGTCTTTGCACGGCAGGTCAGCAGGCTGCGGATCTTCAGCTTGGTAATGCCAGCAGCCTCGATCTCGTTTGCATCGTACAGGTCGATCATCTTGCCTTCCGGCACGATGACCTTGCCGGTGACGGGGTTGACCACATCGCCCACAGCGAAGCGGCCGATCAAGCGCTCGCGGAAGCTCTCGATCTTCTCCTTGCCCTCGTGGATCTCAGACACCCACAGGCCGTCGGTGGTGCCGCAGTCGATCTCGCGCACGATGACATCCTGAGAGACATCGACCATGCGGCGGGTCAGGTAACCGGAGTCAGCGGTACGCAGAGCGGTATCGGCCAGACCCTTACGGGCGCCACGGGCAGAAACGAAATATTCCAGAATATTCAGACCTTCACGGTAGTTGGCACGAATGGGCATCTCGATGGTGTGGCCGGCGGTGTTTGCCAGCAGGCCGCGCATGCCGGCCAGCTGCTTGATCTGGTTCATAGAACCACGAGCACCGGAGTCTGCCATCATATAGATCTCATTATCCTTGGGCAGGTTGTCTGCCAGAGCCTTGGAGACCTTATCGGTGGTAGCCTGCCAGATGGCGATGGTCTGGTTGTAACGCTCGTTGTCGGAGATCAGGCCGCGGTTGAACAGCTTGCCGACCTTTGCAATCTGCTGGTCAGCCTCAGCGATCAGTTCCTGCTTCTGCGGCGGAATCACAGCGTCGCACACAGCAACGGAGATCGCAGACAGAGTGGAGTACTTGTAGCCCTGCGCCTTGATGGCATCCAGCATCTTTGCACACTTGCGGCTGCCGTTGCGGGTCATGCAGCGGGAGATGATGTCGGGCAGGGTCTTCTTGGT
>ENA-UEPH01001093-UEPH01001093.1-human-gut-metagenome-genome-assembly--contig:-NODE-1093-length-27910-cov-6.843639_pt1 | contig 27910 bp, 27 predicted proteins | sample MGYA00242891_ERZ507898 | MGnify/ENA primary metagenome ERZ507898 (study PRJEB26167, sample SAMN06115411) | human gut metagenome | host: Homo sapiens | place: China:Guizhou | collected 2014-10-15... | reverse complement strand
GTAGGACGTTGCCGGATTCCATGAAAAGAAAAGACCTGCCCGAAAGGGTGGGTCTTTTCTTTTCATACAACCGGAAAGCTTTATTTTTTCAGATTGCCCCAACCGATGTGCAGCATTGTACTTGGTTAGGATTTTGACTGCCGCCCGCTGTGCGGGATTCAGGCAGGCAAAATCACCTGGGAGAGTAGGACGTTGCCGGATTCCCGAACACCCTCCCTCAACTATTATACGCCATTACAGCTTCTTTTTTTGGAGACAGGATTGCCTATCGCGCTCACTTCATCTCTTGTGCCTGCACTGGCGCGTAGCGGGAGCCCTGTTTAACATATAAATGAAAGACTCACAATAGCGGGATTTTTTAATATCCTCAGCGACTGCGAGTCCTTGCAATTATGAGGTTGAATTACCGTGTACAGACCGATTCGCACAGTGGTGTGAGCGTCTGTCTCTCTAATGAAGAAGACTTCTTACTCAATTTTAAGACCGTGGCGTGACATGGAATTTGCACCGGGAAAGAATCATTTATACATAATATCTTCTCTCAGACGATAAATCGTTGCGCCGTATTTCTTGCGGCAAAACGCATCGACAAACCAGTCGATCCCCTTCACTGCGTCGTATTGCACATAGGCATAGCGAATGCCGTTTACGCTTTTGCCTTTCATGTTGGAATCAGCCCAATGCACGCTGTCCGTTTCCGGGTCATAATCCGCAATGAAAAGCATGCTGTGTGCGCCGACTCCGTAATAATAGTTTGCGGCCATTTGGAAATAGTCGCCGCGTTTGACCTGCTTTAAAAAATCGCGGGCTTTTTCGCGGTTTTCTTCTTTAGAAAGTGAATCATCGTATCGGAAGCTTGCAGCAGCGTAAAACGGATTGCCTTCGCTGGCGGGCACATCCTGCCATTCCACCCCGTAGACGTAAGGAGCGCAGTCCGCTTTCTTCTGGTTGTTTGGGATGATCAGCGGTACGTCGGGGTATTCGGCCATGCGGAAGTCGCCGCAGGTTTCGCGGAAAAGATGAACCGTGTAGTTTTTGCAGATGTAGATGTCGCCGCTGCATTGCGCGCGCTGGGGTTGACCGTTGGCCTTTGTATAGAGCGTCTGGGCGAGAGAAAGAATGCGGTCGATAAAATCCTCACGTGCGGCTGTTGAAACCGTTTGAACGGTCTCTGGCGCGCTTAAATTGGAAGAGAGGGAAGCTGCATCCTCAGCGGCGGCCATTTCGGCGAGCGAAAGGGATTCGGCTGATGCACAGACAGGCAGAAGGGAAAACAGAAGCAAAAGAAGGACAATGTGATTGCGCAAAACCAAGCACCTCGCTTAAAAGACTGATGATCAGTATAGCAGAATCGCCTGCTAAATACAATCATGCGCCGAAAAAAGCGCGAACTTTTGCTTTGAAAAAGAACAAACTGCCCGATAAACCATTGAAGAAGATACAATTCTCTATTTCTCAAAAAAATATTTTTTCGGTGTTCCATACTTAAATGACACACGAAATGCTCGAATCATGTCGAAAAGAATCAATAAAAACAGATGTTTGTACACGTATATTTGTGTGCAAAAAGAAATATAAACATAAACAACTGTGCAAATGAAAGGGTGTTGACGAAAGGAAAAGAATATGTTACCATAATCCAAGATTCTTTCAATTTAAGGATAGGAAGTGGATTTTATGCCTCCCAAACAGAGAATTACAAGGGAAATGATCCTGGAAAGATCGTTTGCCATGTTTTGCCAGGAAGGAATGGCTGCGGTGAACGCACGTTCTGTTGCAAAAGCGCTCAACTGTTCGACTCAGCCGATCTTCAGCTATTTCTCTGGCATGGACGATTTGAAGAACGCGCTGGATCAAAAGGCGCACGACGTTTTCGAGCAGACCGTCAGCGAAGAAGCGAAGGACTGCCCGGCGCTTGAAGGCAGCAGCAATGCCTATGTGCGTTTTGCGACCGAGCAGCCGCGCCTGTTTGCGCACATGTTCCTGCGCGAGGATGGCGGCATGCAGAGCTTTGGCAGCGAGCTGGCTCGCGAGCCGATGATTACCGCCGAAGCGAGCGAAAAGGGGCTGGACAGCGAAAAGGCCAAGCGCGTCTGCGAAGACGTGATGCTCTATGCGCACGGTTTGGCTGCGATGCAGGCAACGGGCCGCACCAATTTCACTCAGCCGCAGATCGCGCAGCGCGTTCATGAGATGCATGAGATGCTGCTGAAAAAGTAAAACGGAATATTCAAAGGCTGTTCGGCTCGTGAAACCGAACAGCCTTTTTTTGACTCGCGGAAAACTACATAAAAGACGCCCGCGCGCGTGAAACTTTGAGACTTTGCAGGAGATGGTCATGCCGTCCCGGATGGGGCGCATTTGGGAGAAGGTGAAAGGGTTTGGCAAAACAACGAAAAAACGGCTTGAAACGTTTCAGACAAAGGACTATAATTTGCATGTTTGGTGAACAAAACACGAAATGACTTCCTGAGCCTGCACGGAACGGCCTCAAAGGTCTGCCGCGCAGGCTCAGAAAGGGATGAACGGAGGAAAGCGTATGCCCTGCACAACAATTCTGGTCGGTAAAAAAGCATCTTACGACGGTTCAACCCTGATGGCGCGCAACGAGGATTGCGGCCCGGAGAAGTTTAAACCCAAGAAATTCGTGGTCGTCAATCCGGAGGGACAGCCGCGGCATTATGTAAGCGTGCTTTCCGGCGTGACGATCGATCTGCCGGAAAATCCGATGCGCTACACCGCCATGCCCAACGCGCTGGAGGATGCCGGTATTTGGGGCGAGGCGGGCGTGAACGCCTGCAACGTCGCCATGAGCGAAACGGAGACCATCACCTCCAACCCGCGCGTACAGGGCGCGGATCCGCTTGTGGAAGGCGGTATCGGCGAAGAAGATATGCTGACGATTGTTCTGCCGTATATCCACAGTGCGCGCGAGGGCGTGCAGCGGCTGGGTGAGCTGATCGCGCAATACGGCACATATGAGATGAACGGCATCGGTTTTCAGGATGTTGATGAAATCTGGTGGTTTGAGTCTATTGGCGGCCATCATTTCATCGCGAAGCGGGTGCCGGATGATGCGTATGTCGTCATGCCGAACCAGCAGGGCATTGACACATTCGACTTTGTGGATGCGTTCGGCGCGCAGAAGGAGCACATCTGTTCGCCGGATCTGATTGAGTTCATCGAAAAGAACCATCTGGATTTGACGATGGAGCCGTGTGCGCTGGCTGAAACGACGGACTTTGATGTGCGCGCTGCGTTCGGCAGCCATACGGATTCGGATCATTCCTATAACACGCCGCGCGCGTGGTACATGCTGCGCTATTTGAACCCGCACACCTGTGTGTGGGATGGCGAAAACGCAGATTACACGCCAGAATCGGACGATCTGCCGTGGAGCATGGAACCGGAACACAAGGTTACGATTGAGGATGTCAAATATGTGCTTTCCTCTTATTATCAGGGCACGCCGTTTAATCCGTATGCGCGTCACGGCGAGGCAGATAAGCGCGGCATGTATCGGCCTATCGGCATCAACCGCAACTGTTTTATGGCCATCACCCAGCTGCGGCCGTATATGCCCGAAGAGCTGATGAGCGTGGAATGGATTTCTGTCGGTTCCAACGCGTTCAACGAGGCGATTCCGTTCTATACGAATGTGACAACCACGCCGGATTATCTGGCGAATACGGGCGCCGTGCCGACGACTGAGAACTTCTACTGGGCGAACCGCATGATCGGCGCGCTTGCCGACGCGCACTATGCGACCTGCATCGCGCACATTGAGCGTTATCAGAAAAATCTGGCTGCGAAGAGCCACGAAATTCTGGCGGCGTTTGACGCGGGCTGCGCACGGGAGAAAGACGTTCACGCCTATTTGGAAGAAGGCAACCAGCGCATTGCGGACGAGGCAAAACGCCAGACGGACGATCTGATGAGCAAAGTGCTGCATACGGCCAGCAGCGAAATGAAGAACGCGTTCAGCCGCGCAGACGCATAAACAAAGCATAATGCTGCATAAAACTGCATAACATGTATAAATTCAGCGCATGCAACGAATAAAAAACCGTTGTATGCGCTGAATTTTGTTCGTTATGCCGAAAAGGTGTATAATTATGAGAAAAACGTTGACAAATTATACATGACACGATATAATCCATTTCATCAAATCCAACAGGAAAAAACAAAAAGGAGCGGATGAAAATGAAAAAGCTGTGTGTATGGGCGCTGGCCGCAATGATGACCGTAGGCGCGACGGGCGCAATGGCTGACCATTTGGATGATATCAAGGCAAAGGGCAAGCTGGTCGTCGGCTCCGAGGTGAGCTTTGCGCCGTTTGAATTTTACTTTGTGGGTGAAGACGGCAAGGAGTACGAAGCCGGATTTGAAATGGAGCTTGCGCGTCAGATCGCCGCGGATATCGGCGTAGAGCTGGAGGTTTCCGACCAGCAGTTTAACGGCCTGATTCCCGCGCTGCAAAACGGCGATGTGGATCTCGTGCTTTCCGGCATGACCGTCACGGAAGAGCGCAAGAACGCCGTCGATTTCTCCTCGACCTATTACGTCGGCGAACAGCCCATCGTCGTTCGCGAAGCGGATTTGGATACCTACAAGACCGCTGAGGATTTGAAGGGAAAGACCATCGGCGCGCAGCTGGCGACGATTCAGCAGACCATCGCCGAAGAACAGTTCCCCGACAGCGAATTGCTGCTGCTGCCGACGGTGCCGACCCTGCTGATGGAGCTGCTTAACGGCAATATCGAGGGCGTTGTCTGCTCCAAGATCGTGGCGACGAGCTACATGAATATTTATCCGGGTCTGGCCTTCTCCGAAGTGCCGGTGGAATCCAACAAGAACGGCGTGGGCGTAGCCGTGGCTAAGGGCGACGAGAACGCTACGCTGCTGGCGGCAGTGAACGAGACCGTTGAGCGCGTTGTGGCGGATGGCACGTATGACGGCTGGGTCGAAAAGGCCTGCGCGCAGAATGCCGAGCTGCTCAAGACACAGGACGCGGCGCAGTAAGCGCGAAATCATCATCCGTACGGGCGGTCAGGAGAAAGCCGGGCCGCCTGTTTTCCCGTCTTTGGGGTTAGGCAATGAGGGCGGGCGACAGAGAAAGGGTTGAAAGCGATGTTTTCTTTTGAGGCATGGTGGCAGATTTTGACCACCAAGCTGCCCGTCTTTTTTCAGGGCGTCGGCACGACTGTGGAGCTGGCGCTCTGCACGGCGATTTTCGGCACGCTGCTGGGCATTGTGGTGGCCCTGCTGCGCATGAGCCGCGTCAAGCTGCTCAAGGTGCTGGCGGGCGCGTATATCGAATTTCTGCGCGGCACGCCGCTGCTGGTGCAGGTGCTTATCGTTTTCTACGGCCTGCCGCAGATGGGCGTCAAGCTGCCGCGAATGACCGCCGGTACGGTGGCGCTGGTCATTAACAGCGCGGCGTACATGGCCGAGATCGTCCGTTCCGGCATACAGGCCATCGACGGGGGACAGACCGAGGCCAGCCGTTCGCTGGGCATGAACGGCGCGCAGACGATGATTTACATCATTCTGCCGCAGGCGATTAAGAACATTCTGCCCGCCATCGGCAATGAGTTTGTCAGCATCATCAAGGAATCTTCGATTTTGTATACCATCGGCATTTACGAATTGACGTATCAGGCCAACAAGCTGGCCTCGACCAATTTCCGCTATCTGGAAACGCTGACGATATCCGCGCTGATTTACTTTGTGCTGACGTTTACCGCGTCCCGCCTGCTGGGGATGCTGGAGAGGAGGATGCGTCGTGGCGACCGCTAATGAAACGCTGATCAGCGTCAAGGGGCTGAAAAAGCACTTTGGCAAATTGCAGGTGCTCAAGGGCGTGGATATCGATATCCACAGCGGAGAAGTGGTTGTGGTCATCGGGCCTTCCGGTTCGGGCAAATCGACGTTCCTGCGCTGCATCAATCTGCTGGAAACGCCGACGGAGGGCGACGTGATCTTCGAGGGGAAGAGCGTCATGAAGGCGGGCAAAGACATCAACGTTCTGCGTGAGCGCATCGGCATGGTCTTTCAGCAGTTCAACCTGTTTCCGCATTTGACGGTGCTGGAAAACATCTGCATTGCGCCGATGAAGGTCAAAAAGGTGCCGCGCGCGCAGATCGAGCGCACGGCGATGGAGTTGCTTGCGCGCGTCGGTTTGGCGGAAAAGGCGAAGGCCTATCCGGGGCAGCTTTCCGGCGGACAGAAGCAGCGCGTGGCAATTGTGCGCGCGCTGGCGATGGAGCCGGATGTGATGCTCTTTGACGAGCCGACGAGCGCGCTTGATCCGGAGATGGTCGGCGAGGTGCTGGACGTGATGAAGCAGCTTGCGGCGGACGGCATGACAATGGTCGTCGTCACGCATGAGATGGGCTTTGCCCGCGAGGTGGGCGACCGCGTGCTCTTCATGGACGAGGGCATCATCATGGAACAGGGAACGCCCGCCGAGGTTTTCGGCAACCCGCAGAATCCGCGCACGCAGGACTTCCTGAAGAAGGTGCTGTAAGGCGAGGGGAGGCGTTGGGGCTTTTGCCCCAAACCCCGCCAGAAAACGGCGTGCCCCTGACTTTCTGAAATAGAGGGATGGAATCATATGAAGCAAATGGACGCGCTCCAAAAACTGGAGCAGTATGTGAATATGCCCAGCGGCAGCGCCGATTTGGAAGGATTGGCGGCGTTTGTGTCCGTTGTGGAAAAGGACATGCAGGCGCTGGGCTTTACGGTCACGCGCCATCCGATGGCGGGGCGCGGCGACGCGCTGGAATGTGTCTATGGCGACGGCGAAGACACGCTTTTGCTCATCGGCCACATGGACACGGTCTTCGCGCGGGAGGAAAATCAGCCGTTTGCCGTGGACGGAGATCGGCTGACGGGCAGCGGCGTGATGGATATGAAGGGCGGCGTGCTGATCATGCAGGCGGCGCTGGCCGAGGTGCTGCCGACGATGCCAAAGCGTATGCGCGTGGTTGCGATTCTCAGCGCGGACGAGGAAATCGGCTCCGAGGGTTGCAGCGGGGTCATCACGAAATGGGCCAAACAGGCCTTTGCCTGCCTGAGCTTTGAACCCATGCGGCCGGGCAATACGCTCGTGCGCCAGCGCAAGGGCGTGACGGCGTTTCAAATCGCCTGCACGGGCATTCGCGGCCACGCTGGCGCAAACTATTTGAAATGCGCCAGCGCGATTCAGCAGCTCTGTGCGGTGGTCAATGAGCTGTATATGCTGCGCGACGACGAGAAGCTGCTCAGCATCAACGTCGGCGTGATCCACGGCGGAACGGCGGAGAACGTCGTCTGCGATGAAGCGACGCTTCGCGCAGAGGTGCGCAGCTTTGATCCGGCGGCTATCGATGCGGCTTGGGCGAAAATCGAGGCGATTTGCGCGAAACCGGGGATTCCCGGCACGACGACGACGCTGAAAAAGATCGCGGCGCATCCGCCGTTCCACGCAAATGAAAAGAGCGCAAAGCTGCTTGAGCTGGTTTATGCGCAGGCGCAAGCGCTGGGGATGACCGTTGCGGCGGAAGACACCGGCGGCGCAGGCGACGTGGCTTTTGCCGCGATGGAAGGCCTTGCCGCGCTGGACGGTTTCGGCCTGCTCGGCGAAAATGCGCACACCACGAAGGAGTGCGGCTCGCTGGCCTCTTTTGAACGCAACGTGAAATTGAGCGCTGCGGTGATGCGGGCGTTGTTTGCAAATCCGGAACTTGTGAGATGAAAAAGGGCTGTCAAGCTAAAACCGGGTATGTTGTAAGAAGAAAACATCTGAGCATTTTCAGGTTCTTCTTAAAGCTACCGGGTTGATTCGCTTGACAGCCCTTCAATTTTCGCCCTTACTGCGCGGCCTTACGCCCCGCAATGCGGCCGTAGGTGATGCAGTCCACCAGCGCGTTGCCGCCGACGCGGTTCGCGCCATGGATGCCGCCGGTCACTTCGCCCGCAGCCAGCAGGCCCGGAATGGCGTTGCCGTTTTCATCGAGCACCTGCGTGTCCGCGTTGATGACCACGCCGCCCATCGTGTGATGCACGGAAGGCGTGCGCGGGATGGCGTACCACGGGCCGTTCTCCTGCTTGATGGTGAACAGCGCGCGGCCGTATTCGTCCTTCAGCGCGTTCGTGTCCACATTGGCGTTGTATTCGTCGATCTGCGCTTTCACGGTCTCGTAATCCCAGCCGACCTTTTCGCAGAGGGCTTCGAGCGTGTCGCCGACGATGATCGCGCCCGCGTTGATGCACTCGCTCATCGGCACGCCCAGCAGGTCGTACTGATTGTCCGGATCGGTAATCACGTCGCTGCTCTCCAGCATGTAGAACAGTGCGTCCGTCTGCGCCAGCGCCGCCAGAGAGATGTCGTCGCGGCGGCCGTCCTCGCCGATGAAGCGATGACCTTCTTTGTTAAAGAAGAGGTAGCCTGCCGCTTCCTTCGGCGCGACGTAGGCATAGACGCAGTTGCCGGTGCCCGGCTGGGTCGTCTGGAGCAGCTGAATCTGATCCATGTCGCGCAGAGCCGCGCCGACGCTCTGCGCCATGCGGATGCCGTCGCCGGTGATGCCCGGCATGTTCGTGCCGGTGATCTTGGTCAGGTCAGGCCACTTGCCGGAGGTGTTGTATTCGGCCAGCATCTCCTTGTTGCGGGCAAAGCCGCCGGTAGCCAGAATGACGTTCTTGTTCGCATGGAAGGTGATGGTGTTGCCGTCGCGATCCTCGGCGACGACGCCGACGCACTTGCCGTCCTGCATCACCAGTTCCTTGGCGGTCGTGCTGTACACGATCTGCGCGTCGCGGCCTTCAAGACCGGTGCTCAGCGCGTTGATGAAGCCCACGCCCGCGTGATCCACGGAGGAATGCGTGCGCTGATACAGCGAGCCTGCGCCCTGACGGATGTCAGACTTGTACGTCCAGCCCAGATCGTGCAGCCAGGTCATCGTGTCGTAGGCGTTTTCGCACATGGTGTAGACCAGCTTCAGGTCGGCCACCTTGTCGCCGGCGTTCCACGTCTGAAGCGTGAACCACTCGACGGAATCAAACAGATAGGTCTTGCCCGCCGCATTGTGCGCGTCATACTGCTCCTTCACCTTGGCGATGAGCTGCGCGTGCTCTTCGCTGACCGGCGTTTCAGCCAGCGCGCTTTCCACCAGCGCTTTCACGCCGGCGGTCATTTCGACTTCCTTCTGCATGTCCTCGTCCGGGCAGTTGAAGATGCCGCCGGAAACCAGCGTGTTGCCGCCGACATAGCCTTCTTTTTCAATGAGGATGACGCTCGCGCCCTCATCCGTCGCCGCTACGGCTGCGGACAGACCCGCGCCGCCCGCGCCGACGATAATCACGTCTGCGGTATATTCGGTCGTCTCCGGCACTTTCTTTTTCGGTGCATTCATCAGCGCGGAAACGTCGCAGCCAGCCTGCTCGGCCGCCTGACGCACCGCCGAAATCAGCGCGTTGCTGGCCACCGTCGCGCCCGCAATCGTATCCACCGCGAGGGACTGCTCGTCGAGGATCGCCTGCGGCAGTTCGGTGAAGAGCGCCTTTTCGCAGACGCCCTGGCTCTCGTAATGATTGACGACTTCGATCTTCTCGATCTTATCTTCGGAGAACGTCGTTTCCACCGTCACCGCGCCGTTGTTTCCCTGCGCGGTCGTGGTGTAGGTGCCGGGCACAAAATGCGCCGCGGCCTGCTCTTTGCCGCTCGCCTCGGCGATGGCCTGAGAAACCGCCTGCTTGAGCGCCGTGCTGGAAACCGTCGCGCCCGCAACGCCGTCCACATCCGCGCTCTGCGCGTCGAGCATCGCCTGCGCCACGCTGGTCAGCGCGACGTCGCCCAGACCGGCCGTCTCATTCTGGCTGACCACGTCGATGGCCGTCATCGCGTCCGCATCGAAGGTCACATCCACCACAACGTCGCCGCCCATGCCTTTGGCACTCTGGCGATAGGTTCCCGGCGTATACGCGCCGTCTGCCATACCCGCAACCGCGCCCGTCATGAGCAGGAGCGAGAGAATGGCTGCTGCCGTCTTCTTCATCGTTTTTCCTCCTTTTCCGAATATCCTCGGATTGACTGCATTTTAACATTCACAGTCGCTTGGAGGTCAAGCCGCATCTTTGTGTTTATTTTGACGTTTTTCGTCTCTGTGAACCCGCCTTTTTCATGCAAGTCACTTGGGAGTTTTGCCCACTTCCACCGGAAGCATCACGTGATAATAGATTTTACCGCTTGAATTTTCGTTGCTTTCAAACGATATGCAGCGGAAAAGCGCGTCGCCCGCGACGCAGAGGCCAGTCTGTTGGATAAATATCAAAAGCGGTTCAATCGCTTCTTTTGCCATGATGCCGACTTCTTCCCGCTGGGCGACGGTTGTGCAGACGCACAGACGCGCGGGCAGCACGCGCACATTCTCCTCTTCGCGCAGGCCCAGAAAGTCCATATCGGCCTGCCGCACCATGAAACCCGCCGGGCAGTAGCAGTCCTGACCCACCAGCTCCCGCGGACAGCAGGGCGCAGGCATGACGATCGGCATGCCTTGCAGCCATTGATCCACCTGTCTTTGCAGCTTTTTGTTCGCGCGCAGTTTTTCCGCGCCATAATATTCCAGATAGGCCATCTCGTCCAGCTCGGCAAAATAGACCGTGCCGATTCCGTGGCTGATGATCTCCCGCTGTTCACGAAGCGCGGCCAGACAGCGGCGTTTCCACTCGATGTCGTGGTTAAGTCTCGCTTCCGCCTGTTCGAGCGTGCGATCTAAATGATCCAGATGATGGTCATGATCCTGAATGATTTCGGCCACGCTGTCCAGTGAAATGCCGTATGTGCCCAATATTTTGGCCGAGCGCATCATCGGCACTTTCATGATGGGGTAGGTGCGATAGCCGTTTTTTTCGTCCTTATCGACCTGCAAAATGCCTTTTCGCTCGTAAAAGCGCAGTCCTTCGCTGCTCATGCCGGTTTCCCGCGCCATATCGATGCTGGAATATCGGTGATTGCGAAAATCAATCGGCTCGTGCTTCTCCTTCATCGTCATCCGCCTCCGAACCTGATTGTATCAGAAACGGCTCCGCCGCGCAATCTGAGGAAAAAGAAAAGCGCCCGTCTTTTCAGACAGGCGCTTACATGGAGCGGTAGACGAGATTCGGACTCGCGACATCCACCTTGGCAAGGTGGCACTCTACCACTGAGCTACTACCGCATCGCTCACTTGCGAAATGTATTTTAGCACAGCTTTTCATCTCTGTCAACCCTTTTTGCAAAAAAGTGGGCATTTTCGTCCTTTCCATGGAAGGACAGGCGGTTATTGTCAGAATATCGCGATTCGCCGCGCGCCACAATAGGGCTGAACCGATTGGAGGTGAAACGACATGGCGAACAGCAGCAGCGGCGGCAACCAGATCAACGTGCCGCAGGCCAAGGACGCGCTGAACAACATGAAATATGAAATCGCGCGTGAGCTTGGGGTCAACCTCAAGCAGGGCTACAACGGCGACCTGACCTCCCGTGAGGCCGGTTACGTCGGCGGTTACATGGTCAAGCGCCTCATCGAGCAGGCCGAGCACCAGATGGCGGGCCAGAACTGGTAACGCCTCCGATTGCGCGCCGCAAGTCCGGCGCGCAGTCCCCTTGTCAAAAAGAAAGGAGCTTTGAATCCTATGTATCAGAACCAGAATAATCAGCCGAACCAGCAGAACGCGCAGCAGGCTTCCGCCAACAGCAGCCGCAGCGGCCGCACCGTCGTGCCGGAGGCCAAGGGCGCGCTGAACCAGATGAAGTATGAAATCGCCAGCGAGCTGGGCATCAATCTCAAGCAGGGCTATAACGGCGATCTGCCCTCCCGTCAGGCGGGCTATATCGGCGGCTATATGACCAAACGCCTCATCGAACAGGCCGAGCGCTCCATGAGCGGGAAGGCGTAAAGCCGCTTCTTCCAATCCATCTGTCAGGGGCTGTCCGCCATACATGGGAGGACGGCCCCTGACTTTATCCGGCAAAACAGGAAAAATGTGTAAAGCATGCCCCCAAATGGGAAGGAAAACACCCCCTCGTCCGTCAAATAGACAGAATCAGGAAAAAAGCGGGCGAAACCCGCAGAAAGAGGGAAGAACGATGAAGAAAAAGATTTGGGCACTGGGTCTTGTGTGGCTGCTGCTGCTGGGTGCGGCGGCGCTGGCGGACGGCGGGGACTGGCACGAGAGCCGCATCTACGGCTCCGTTCAGTTTGCAAACTATGCGGGCTGGTGCGACGGCTATCAGAGCGTGGACGGCTTTGGCGGGATCACGGCGGCGGATTCATTTACGCTGACGGTCATCAGCAAGAGCGCAAGCATTTGGAGCGAGCCCAGCACGGGCAGCAAAAAACTGGGCTCGGTCAGCTATGGAGAATCGTTGACGGGCGTTTCCAGCGACGGCGGAAACAACGTCGCGATGGATCGCAACTTTTACGAGGTGGAGTATAACGGCAGACAGGGCTGGGTCGGCGCGACGTATGTCGTGCGCAACACGCTGGAAATCGTGCTGATGGAGAGCAACGTTCCGGCGTATATCGCGCCGGACGCGCGCAGCAAGAAGGTCGGCTCGCTGAGCAAAATGACCCGCTACCGCGTTATCGGGTTCTACGACGACTATTACATTGTGTCCTTCCGCGGCGCGGCCTGCGCGTATATTCCCAAGGATGCCGCTCACTACGATACGAAATTCATCGGCCTGTACCGACAGGCGGCTGCGCGCAGCGGCAGTGTGGAATACGGCACGAAGCTCCGCACCGGCCCGGATGACAGTTATCCCGAAATCAAGACGATGAACGCGGGCGCATCCGTCGAATGTCTGGACGAGATTGACGGCTGGTACATGATCCGCTATTCGGGCAAGGGTGCGGACGGCGAGGTTTTCGCTTTCATCGACTCGGATGCGGTGAGCGTGAACTGGTAAAAAATGAATAAAACACGGACAAAGGAAGAAACGGCAATGCAGGAATTTGAAATCACACGTGCTCGGAAATCGGATGCAGAGGCGCTGGCCGCGTTGGAGGCCGTCTGCTTTCCTCCAGAAGAGGCGGCGACGCTGGCAGGCTTTGAAGCGCGGCTGGATGCGTTCGGCGACTGGTTTTTCGTCGCAAAAACGCCGGAAGGGGAGATCATCGGCATGATCGACGGCATGGCGACGGACGAAGCGAGCATCGCAGACGAGATGTTTGAGGATGCGTCGCTGCACAAACCGAATGGGCGGGTGCAGACGGTCTTCGGGCTGGACGTGCTGCCCCAGTGGCGGCACAGAGGCGTTGCAGGCGCGCTGATGGACGCGTTTGTCGAGGTGGCGAAGCAGGCCGGGAGGGAGAAGGTGACGCTGACCTGCAAAAAGCGGCTCATCGGCATGTACGAGCATTTCGGTTTTCGCCTGATCGGCCAGGCACGCAGTGAGCACGGCGGCGCACAGTGGTTCGACATGGATTTGGATTTGCACTAAAAACCGAACATTTTTCAAAAGAAGTCGATTTTCTATCGGAAATCAGTTGCTTTCCACGCGCTTTTTTGCTACAATACGGGGCGCAACATGTTTAGGCGTTGTCCTTGTGACGAAAGAAAGGGGAACTTCAACCATGGCTAAGCAGCTTGAAATGATGTACGAAGGCAAGGCGAAGCAGGTCTTTGCAACCGACGATCCCACACTCGCGGTGATCCACTATAAAGACGACGCGACCGCGTTCAACGGCCTCAAAAAGGGCACGATCGTGGGCAAGGGCGTGGTGAATAACCTCGTCAGCAACCATCTGTTCAAGATGCTGGAGGCTCACGGCATCAAGACCCACCTGGTCGAGCAGCTGAATGAGCGCGACAGCCTTGTGCGCCGCGTGTCCATCGTGCCGCTGGAAGTGATTGTGCGCAATATCGCCGCGGGCAGCCTTTCCAAGCGTCTGGGCCTGCCGGAAGGCACGAAGCTCAAGACCACCGTGCTGGAATACTGCTACAAGGACGACGAGCTTGGCGACCCGATGGTCAACGATTACCACATCGCCGCGATGGAACTGGCGACGAAGGAAGAGATGGAACAGATTTCCACGATGGCGCTCAAGATCAACGATCTGCTGACCGCCTATCTCAAAGATCTGGGCATTGAGCTGATCGACTTCAAGCTGGAGTTTGGCCGTTTCAACGGCGAAATCGTGCTGGCGGACGAAATCTCGCCGGATACCTGCCGTTTCTGGGACAGCAAGACCGGCGAAAAGCTGGATAAGGATCGCTTCCGCCGCGATCTGGGCCATGTGGAGGACGCGTATCAGGAAATCCTGCACCGCCTGATGGGAGGACACGAAGCATGATCGACCGCTATACCCGCCCGGAAATGGCGGCGCTGTGGACCAAGCAGAAAAAGTTTGAAACGTGGCTCGAAGTCGAGCTGAACGCCACCGACGCGTGGGTGAAGCTGGGCAAGGTGCCCGCCGAAGCCGCTGCTGCGATGCGCAAAAACGCGAAATTCACGGTGGAACGCGTGGAGGAAATCGAGCAGTCCACCCGTCACGACGTGGTGGCGTTCACCCGCTGCGTGGCGGAGAGCCTGGGCGACGAATCCAAATATCTGCACTTTGGCCTCACCAGCACCGACGTGGTGGATACCGCGCTTTCCAGCATCGTCTCTCAGGCGCTGGATATCATCGAAGCGGATATGCACAAGTTTATCGACGTGCTGGCCGCGCAGGCGGTCAAATACAAGATGACCCCGTGCATGGGCCGCACGCATGGCGTGCATGCCGAGCCGACGACGCTGGGGCTCAAGTTTGCGCTGTGGTATGCCGAAATGCAGCGCAATCTCGAACGCATGGAGCATGCGCACAAGATTACCCGCGTGGGCAAGATCTCCGGCGCGGTGGGCACGTATGCCAACGTCGATCCGTTTGTGGAGCAGTATGTCTGCAAGCAGATGGGGCTTGAACCGTCGCCGATCAGCACGCAGGTGCTCCAGCGTGACCGCTATGCCGAGTTGATGAGCGTTATCGCCATCACCGGATGCAGCCTTGAAAAGTTCGCCACCGAGGTGCGCGGCCTGCAAAAGACCGAACTGCGCGAGGTGGAAGAGCCGTTCCGCGCGGGCCAGAAGGGTTCTTCTGCGATGCCGCACAAGCGCAACCCGATCAACTGCGAAAAAATCTGCGGCCTCTCCCGCGTGCTGCGCGGCTATGCGATGGCGGCGATGGAGGACGTGGCGCTCTGGCATGAGCGCGACATCAGCCATTCTTCCGTCGAGCGCATCATTCTGCCGGACGCGACCGAGCTGCTGGATTATATGCTCAGCCTGATGACCCGCATTCTGGGCGACCTGTTCGTCTATCCGGAGAACATGCTTCGCTCGATGAGCATGTCTTACGGCCTGCCGAACTCCCAGCATGTGCTGCTGACCCTGATTGACAAGGGCATGCTGCGCGAGACGGCTTACGACTGCGTGCAGCGCTGCGCCATGCGCGCGTGGCAGGAGCAGAAGCCCTTCCGCGATATGCTGGAGCAGGATGAGACGGTCACGAGCCATCTCACTCCGGCGGAGCTGGACGAGTGCTTTGAGCTTGCCTACCATTACAAGCATGTGGATGAGGTTTTCAAGCGCCTCGGCCTCGAAAAGTAACGATTCGTTCGATAAACATCAACAGAATCACCCAAGAAAGGACACTGTTCTTGGGTGATTCTTCTATTTTTTTGAAAAAGAATACGGCGGCCTTGTAACATTTCTCTTTTTAATCTATAATAATACAAACATTGTCCACGGTTTGAGAACGATTTTTTGGCTTTGCCTTGGAGGCGTCATGTACAAATTGCTGCTGGTTTCCGATAAAGAGGAAATCCGTTCGCTGTATCGGCACTATGCCGAGTGGAACACCCTCGGCTTTGAGCAGCCCGCTATCGCGGAAAACGCGCAGCAGGGCATCGATCTGCTTGGCCACAATCGCTATGACGCAATTTCTTCCCTGCTCAGCGTGAGCGAGGGCAAGAAGTTTTTTTCGTATCTTTCCCGCCGCCCGGAAATGCTCGGCATGGAGACTGCGCGCGACGAAGAGCGTCTGCGTAAGGAGATCAGCGCCGCGCGCCGCGCCTTGTCCACGCGCGACGCAAGCCGCCAGAATAAGCAGGTGGACGACTATACGAAGGCCTTGCAGGGCGAGTTTTTCTGCGATCTGCTGCGCGGCGCGGCATTTGACCGCGCGAAGATCGACGAGCGCATGCAGTCGCTCAAGATTGAGACGCTCGATGCCCGCCGTCCGGTCGCCACATCGTCTTTCCGTCTGCCGCAGGGCGACTATTTCCTCGCCGAGGTGTGGCGCTATGGCCGTGAACGTCTGGAAAACGCGCTCAAAAACATCTTTGAAAACGGGGACCCGAAGATGGCGTTTGTGCTGCTCATCATTAACCCGCACCATATGCGCCTGATTGCGCTCCCACGCGAAGAGATGAGCAAAGAGGATGTTTATGACATGATGCTGGCGCACCTGGCGCGCTGCCAGACCAGCCTTGAACAGTATTTTGAGCTGGATCTGAGCATCAAGCGCGTTGTGCCGTATGACGACCTGTATGCGCTCAGCCGCGAAAACGCGGCGAGAATCGCGCACTGAGCAAACAGAATGAGGCTATTCTCTGACGACGGAGGATAGCCTTTTTAAGCATATAGAAAAAAGGCAGACGCGCAATGCCTGCATTCAGGCGAGCGGCCAATAAAGGAGAAAAGGTTATGACCATCAACGATCAACTTGTGCGTGCATATCTCGATTCGGAAAGCATGGAAAAATACAGAGATGAATGGCTCTTCCACGCATTGGAAACGGGCAAAAATGTCTTTGAATATCCGGCGCAAAGTGCGCAGATGGCGAAAAACGTTGAAATGCTTTGGCGGGCTTTTGAAGAGGCCGCTCGTGATTTTCAACCTGCTAATGTGGCGATATGGGATGCGCTTTTTCCGAATTGGCCGTCGATTCCCGTTCATATCGACCTGATTGTCGGCTTTCCCAAACCGTATGACGCAGTGACGATGAAAGATGCGGCGGGGCACACGCACATTGTGCTGGATTTGATTCGCTGGTGCGATTACGGCATGCCCAAAGACGCGGAAGGCGTGGTGCGCAACCTGCTGGCCCACGAAATGACGCACGCGTTTATCGCGGCACGCTGTCCCGAAGCGGATGCGGCGGCGGATGGCAAGGATTATCGCCCGAAACTCGACGGACTGACCTTTCATGAGGGCTTTGCTCACCTGATTGCCTATGAAAACAGGCGAATTGACCAAGTAAATTGGGATTCTGACTTTTGGAGGCAAATTGAGGAAACGAGCCGATCAAAAATGCGTGTAGCCGTCGCCGAAACCGACCCGGAAAAGCAGAAAAAGCACCTTCGAAACGGTTTCTGCGGGCGGTATGAAGAAAAATATGCCTGTATGAGCGGCATGCTTTATCTCGTAAAACAGTGGCAGAGAAACGGGTTGGATGGACTGAAAGCAAGCTTTGCGGATTATCGAGGATTCGCGGGAAAGACTATAGAAATGTAAAAAAGTAAATTCGTATGAATGCGCGCCCCGGCGTGGGTTGTGTCAATACGTATTTTTCCCCATTTATCGCGCAGAGATAAATAGCTGGGAGGTGCAGGAACCTCAGGTTCCTGCCGGAGTTTGAGGCGGAGCCTCAACGTTCCCGCGTATTTCTTCGCCCCAAACAACATAGTTTTCCCCAGCGGGAGGGGATGGCATGCGGGAAAAGCGCTTTGCGCTGTCGCTCGGTCTGCCGGAGGATTCGACGGGCGACTGTGCGCGCGTGACGCTCGTCGGCCAGAGCGCGGCGCTCGTGGAAGGCCAGCACGGCGTGATCGAGTTGACGGAAAGCCGCGTGCGCCTGAGGACGGGCCGCGGCGTGCTGAGCGTGCTGGGCGAAGGGCTGCGCCTGCGGGAGCTGTCCGTCGATGCCGCACTGATTGAAGGTCATGTGCTGACGGCAACTTACGCCGGGGGAGGGCGAACGCCATGAACCTGACTTTGGAGCTTTCCGGCCTGAATTTGGAACGGCTGCTTCGCACGGCGGGGGAGAACGGCGTGCGGCTGCAAAATGTCCGCCGCGCAGACGAGCGCACCATGCGCGTCACCGTTTCGGCCATGCAGAAAGGAAAGCTGGCCGCGCTCTGCGGGCGGTATGGCTGGCAGATGACGGAGGTTCGCGCGGACTGGCCGCTTCGGCTCATCCGAACGATGAAAAGACGATGGACGCTCGGCGCGGCGATGCTGCTTAGCGTCTTTTGGGTTTTTGCCTCTTCCGAAATGATCTGGCGGGTGGAAATCACGGGCGCGGGGGAAAATATTGCGGAGGTGCGCCGCTGTCTGGCGCGGGAGAACGCGCGCGTCGGGCGGCTGAAAAAGCGTGTCTCGACGGATCGCCTGGCCGCTGAACTGGCGCTGGCTGTGCCGGGACTGTCCCATGCCGCGGCACGGTATGAAGGAAGTACGCTGGTTGTCGCCTGCCAGCAGGCGCGTGAAGGCGAACGCGCGGGCGTGGACGGGACGGGCAGGGATATCGTCGCGGCGCGGGAAGGCATTATCATCCGGATCAGCGCGGAAAGCGGCACGCCGCGGGTGAAGGCCGGTCAGGCTGTGCGCGAAGGACAGACGCTGATTGCCGGGCAGGAGCGGACGGGCGGCGGCAATCTGCGCGCATGCCGGGCGCAGGGCGAGATCATCGCCCGATGCTTCGCCAGGGGAGAGGCGCGCGTAAGGCTGAATGTGACCGGCACGGTGGAGACGGGCGAGGTTCGCCGGCGCGTCATTCTTGAAAGCCCGAAGAGCCGGCGCGTCGTGCAGGATGCGGAGGATTTTGACAGGCAGGATGTCAGCGTGGAGCTTCAGCCGATTGTCGGGCTGTATCTGCCCGTCTGGCGGCGCGTGGAGACGCTGGCGCGCACGGTTTTGACGCCGAGAAGCCGAAGCGTCAGCGACGCGCGCAGCCAGGCGCAGGGCGCAGCAGAAAAAAATGCCAAATTAAACTGCCCGCCGGGGGTCGAAATCCTTGACAAATGGGTAGATTATAGTATGATAGATGATGAGTTCGTGTATGCGACCGTGGTGCTTGTTTTTGAAGCGCCCATCGGCGCGCGGCACGGCGCAGATTAGCCCTTCGGGGCGTGGGAGGACTGCTTCTTTGGCAGAGGATCAGAAATTGGCCTCGGCATCCGGGGCTTTGCAAAACCTGTTCGGCACGGGGGACGAAAACGTCCGCCTGCTGGAAAAACTGATGGATGTGCACGTGGCCCTGCGCGGCGGCGACATCGTGGTGGAGGGCGGAGACGAACAGCGCGTGGACGGCGCCCGCGAGATTTTGAAAAAGCTCTGCGCGCTGGCCGAAAAGGGCGAACGCGTGGATACGGCGGTGGTGCAGTACGCCGTCAGCCTGCTGGAAAAGGGCGAGCTGGATCAGCTGGATAACCTGTACGGCGAAATCGTGGCGACGACCTTCCGCGGCCGCCCCATCCGCTGCAAGACGCTGGGCCAGCGGGAATATGTGCGCGCGATCCGCCGCCACACGCTGACTTTCGGCATTGGTCCGGCGGGTACGGGCAAAACTTATCTGGCGATGGCGATGGCCGTTTCCGCGCTCAAGAGCAAGGAGGTTGAGCGCATTGTGCTGACCCGTCCGGCGGTGGAGGCGGGCGAAAAGCTCGGATTCCTGCCCGGCGACCTGAACCAGAAGGTCGATCCTTATCTGCGCCCGCTGTATGACGCGATGTTTGACATGCTCGGCGCGGAGACCTGCCAGCGCATGCAGGAGCGCGGCGTAATCGAGGTTGCGCCGCTGGCGTATATGCGCGGCCGCACGCTCTCCGACGCGTTTATCATTCTCGACGAGGCGCAAAACACCACCACCGAGCAGATGAAGATGTTTTTGACGCGCATGGGCTTCCGCTCACGCATTGTCGTGACGGGCGATCCCTCGCAGATCGATCTGCCGCGCGGCAAGCGAAGCGGCCTGACCGAAGCGGTTGAAGTGCTGGAAGGCGTGGAGGACATCAGCGTGCAGCGGCTGACCCACCATGACGTGGTTCGCCACGAGCTGGTGCAGGCCATTGTGCGCGCCTACGACGAGCACGCCGCCCGCGCAAAGGAGGAATGGAGCGATGGACGTTACACGCAAGAGCGCCCGCAAATGGATTGACAGCCTGAGTCTTCGCGTGCAGCAGGGTCTGTTTGCGGCGGCGACGTACCTCATTTTGCTGGCAATCTGTCTGCTGGCCATTTCGCCGGAGCAGTATGATTTGAGCGTGGGCGACGTTGCGCCCAAGACGATCACCGCCAGCAAGGATATCGTCGATGAAATCACGACCGAGCGGCGCAGACAGGCCGCGGCGGACGCGGTTTCCCCGGTCTATTACAAGGATGACACGGTTTCCGACACCGTGCTTTCCGATATGGACGCGGTGTTTTCCGAGCTGCGCGCCGTCCGCGAGCTGGGCGAACAGATTCGCACCTCATGGGGCGAAGAGGGCGGCTCGTTTACGGATTCGGATTACACGCAGGCTTCCGGTCTGGTTACGCGGCTGTCGCTGAGCAATTATCAGCTTCGCACGCTGATGAATACGACCGAGAGCGACTTTGAAAGCCTGTATCAGTCGCTCGTTTCCGCGACGCGCACGACGCTGGTTTCCACCATCACCGAGGGTCAGATCAACGACGCGATCAACAACATTCAGCAGATTGTTTCCTACAATACGCGGACAGATCTGTGGTATAATGTGGCGATTCCGACGCTGCGCGCCTGCCTGAAGGCCAACATGCTGATCGATCAGGCGGCGACGGAGGAAAACCGCCAGAAGGCCAGCGACGCGGTTGAACCGACGGTCTATAAGCAGGATCAGAACATCGTCGTCAAGGGCGACCGGGTGACGGCCGAACAGATTGCGGTGCTCGATTCTCTCGGCCTGCTGGAAGGCAACAGCTTTGACTATCCGCTTTATATCGGTACGGCGGTCACACTGGCGCTGATTCTGGCCGGCACGTATCTCTACGCTTATCTGTTTGCGGGGTCAATGCTGAAAATGGGATCGAGCGCGCTGGTGCTGCTGATTGCGGGCGTGCTGACCGTGCTGCTGTGCCTGCTGATGGGCGAATACCTCAACGTCAACGCGATGCCCGTCGCGCTGGGCGCGATGCTGGTGGTCAATCTGCTGGGCACGCGCCCGGCTTACGTGGCCAACATGGCGCTGACCTTGATTATCACGCTGCTGACGGCAAAGGGGACGGGGCTGGTCACTTCGCAGACGCTCAGCGTGCTGCTGACCTGCTCGCTGGGCGGGCTGGCCGCCATCTGCATGCTGCGCAAAAACACGACCCGCGTGATGGTCGTGGTCAGCGGTCTGGTCGTCGGTCTGGTGAACTTTGGCATCCTCGTCTGCGTCCGCGCGCTGACTTCAAGCGACATGAGCGGCGTATGGATGGATTTGGCGTATGCCGTCGGCGGCGCGGTGGTCTCCGCCGTACTCTGCGTCGGCTTGCAGCCGATTTTGGAGACGGCGTTTAACCTGGTTACGCCGTCCAAGCTCATCGAGCTTTCCAACCCGAATCAGCCGCTTTTGCGCCGACTGATGATCGAAACGCCGGGCACATATCATCATTCCATGGTCGTCGCCAATCTGGCGGAAGCCGCGGCGGAAGCCGTCGGCGCGAACGCGCTGCTGGCCCGCGTCGGCGCGTATTACCACGATATCGGCAAGCTCATCCGCCCGATGTATTTCAAGGAAAATCAGATGGGCGAAAATCCGCATGACAAAACCGATCCGCGCGTATCCACCGCGATCCTGACCGAGCATACCCGCGACGGCGTGGAACTGGCGCGCAAGCACCGCCTGCCCGAACCGATCATCGACATGATCCGCCAGCACCACGGCGATACGCCCGTCATGTATTTCTACGCCAAGGCGGTCAAAATGCTGGGCGAAGAAAATGTGGATATCCGCGATTTCCGTTACGACGGCCCCAAGCCGCAGACAGCCGAAGCCGCGATTCTGATGCTCAGCGACACGGTGGAGGCGGCCGTGCGCTCCATGTCCGAGCCGACGCAGGAGAAGATTTCCGCGCTGATTCGCAAACTGGTGCGCGGCAAGATGGAGGACGGCCAGCTGGACGAATGCACGCTGACCTTCCGCGATATCGGCAAAATCTGTTCGGCGTTTGAAACGGTGCTGCAAGGCGTTTTCCACGAGCGCATTGAATACCCCAGCGTGGATTTGAGCCGCGCGCAGCATCACAGCGAAAAGAAGCAGGCGGAACAAAAGACGGAGGCGAAAGCATGATTCTCGAATTTGAAGATGAAAAACGTCTGCTCGACGACGCGACCCGCGAACTGATGCAGACCTGTTCACAGGCCGCGCAGAAGGCGGAAGGCGTGACGCTGCCGCTGTCCGTGTTCATCCGCGTGGTGGACGACGACGAGATCCGCGCCATCAACCGCGAGCAGCGGGGCAAGGACGCTTCCACCGACGTGCTTTCTTTCCCGACGGTGAATTATCCCAAGGGCAAAACGGCGGGGGCGTGCGAAAGGCTGCTGCGCGAAGAATTTGACCCCGACGTGGACGCGTGCGCCATCGGCGACATTGTGATTTCGATGGATCACGTGCGCGCACAGGCGGCGGAATACGGCCACAGCGAGCGGCGCGAATGCGGCTATCTGCTCACACACGGGCTGTTTCACCTGATGGGGTACGATCACATGACCGACGAGGACAAGCCCGTGATGCGCGCGATGGAAGAAAAAGCGCTTGCCTCCATTGGGCTGACCAGAGAGGAGTAACGAACATGACGGATGAAAAGCTGCTTGAGCTGGCGCTGGATGCGCGCAAAAACGCCTACGTGCCGTATTCCGGCTATGCCGTCGGCGCGGCGCTGCTGACGGAGGACGGGAAAGTGTTCGTCGGCTGCAACATCGAGAATGCGGCCTACGGCAACACGCTCTGCGCCGAGCGTACCGCGCTGGTGAAGGCCGTGAGCGAGGGCTATCGCAAGTTCACGAAAATCGCGATTGCGTCCAGCGGGTCTGCGCCGTATCCGTGCGGCGCGTGCCGTCAGTCGCTCTATGAGTTTGCGCCGGGACTGGAGGTTCTGGTCACGTGGGACGGCCATGTGGAGCGCGCGCCGCTCTCCGAGCTGCTGCCGCACGGCTTCGGCCCGTCGTCGCTGGGAAAGTAAAAGGGGGAACGTTGGGGCGACTGCCCCAAACCCTGTCTGGGGACCAGTCCCCAGCCCCCATCTTCGCTTCGCGACGAGATGAAAAAAGATAGCAGTTCTCCCGAAAGGGAGAACTGAGGCGAGAAGTGCAGGAACCTCAGGTTTCTGCCGGGGGATTGAAGCCATGTGCCCGCTGTGTGGGAAAAAAACATGGCGGAAATCGCAAGGAGCGCTTGCACTCCTATGCGAGTTTCCCGGAATGGGGCAGCGCCGCATGAACCTCAAGACATGAAGGGAAAAGACAGTGAAAAACGAAAATACCGCGAAATTTCTTTCGGGCTTCGCCGCGATCGTCGGCCGTCCGAACGTCGGCAAATCCACGATGATGAACGCGATGGTCGGCGAAAAGGTCGCCATCGTTTCCAACCGTCCGCAGACAACACGCAACCGCATCATGGGCGTGGCGACGGACAAGGACTGGCAGATCGTCTTCCTCGATACGCCGGGCCTGCATAAACCGCGCACGCGTCTGGGCGAATACATGGTCAAGAGCGTGCAGGACGCGATGGACGGCATCGACGTGCTGTTGGTGCTGGTGGACGCAAACGAAATCGGCCCGCAGGATCGCGCGATTGTCGAAGAGATGAGCGCCCGCAAGGTGAAGAAGATTCTGGTGCTCAACAAGACGGATATCGTGGAGGAAGCGCGGCTGATGGCAGCGATTCAATCCTTCGCCGAGGCGGGCTACGACGCGATCGTGCCCATCAGCGCGCGCACGGGCAAGGGTGTGGACGAGCTGAAAAAGCTGATCGTTTCCTATCTGCCGGAAGGGCCGAAATATTTTCCGGATGATATGATGACCGACCAGCCCGAACGCCAGATCTGCGCGGAAATCATCCGTGAAAAGGCGCTGCTGCATCTGCGCGAGGAAGTGCCGCACGGCATCGGCGTGGAGATGATGGCGATCAACAAGCTGAGCGACAACCTGACCGAGATTCACGCGACGATTTACTGTGAGCGCGCGAGCCACAAGGGCATCATCATCGGCAAGCAGGGCGCGATGCTGCGCACCATCGGCGCGGAGGCGCGGCGCGACATCGAGAATCTGCTGGGCACGAAGGTGAACCTCCAGCTCTGGGTCAAGGTTCGCGAAGACTGGCGCAACCGCATGGACGATCTGCGCACGCTGGGCTACGAGAGCAACTAAGGGGGAACGATGGGGCGCCGCCCCATACCCTGTCAGGGAATTTAATCCCCTGCACCCCTTCTTCGCTTTGCGGCGGTTTCATAGATCATCCATTTACCGCAAAGCGATAAATGAAGTGGGAAATCCAAGAACCTCAGGTGTTCTTGGTGGGGTTTGGGGCAAAGCCCCAATACGCATGGACGCGTACAGTCCACGAAGCGTGGATTGCCCGGCGCGTCCTTTTTTGTTATCATTTCAGACGTGAGGAGGCGAAAAAGAAATGGATTTGCAGAAAGCGGGCGCGCTCATCCGAAAACTGCGCCTTGAAAAGCAGATGACCCAAAGACAGCTGGCGGAAAAAATGGGTGTTGCGCCCAAAACGATTTCAAAATGGGAATGCGCGCAGGGCTTTCCGGATGTGTCGCTTCTGCCCGATTTATCCGACGCGCTCGGCACGGATATGACCAGCCTCCTCAGCGGACAGCGAAACGAGAAGGAAAAAGACGGAGGCAATATGAAAAGAATTCAATTTTACACCTGCCCGGCGTGTGGCAACATTTTGACCGCGACGGGCGGCGCGGAAATCGCCTGCTGCGGCAGAAAGCTTGGCGCCATGAAGGCGCGGGCATGCGACGAAACGCACGTGCTTCATGTCGAGGAGATGGACGGCGAATGGTATGTGACGCTGAATCACCCGATGACAAAAGCGCATTTCATCCGCTTTATCGCGTGCGTCGGCATGGAACGCGTGCTGCTCGTACGGCTGTATCCCGAACAGAATGCCGAGGTGCGCATGCCGAAAATGCCGCATGCGACGTGGTATATCGGATGCAGCGAAGACGGCCTGTACACATGCAGGCTGAAATAAAGAAAAATTGGAAAAAACTGAAACAAACGCCGCGCTTGGCTCGTCTTATAGATGGAAAGAAGCGCGGCGTTTTTGCGCGCAGAAAGAGGGAAAAGCATGAAAAGGTGGGGACTCATGCTGGCGGCGCTTTTGCTGATTGCGGCGGGCGCGCTGGCGGATGGCGGCGACAGCACGGGGCTGGACGGCATGCGGGCGCAGGCAATCTACTGGTCATATCCGGAAGCGCTGATCGAGGATTACAGCGAAATGACACTGAACGGCCGGGTATACGCTCTGATTCTGTTTCGGCATGAGGGAAAACAGAAATTGCAAATCAGTTATCGGGATGATGAAGAAGGTGAAGAAAGCGACTGGACGGACTGGTTTACAACGGAAGACGCCTTGCCGCAGGGCGAGCGCGCGCAGCTTGAAACGGACGGGGAATCCGTCACGATTTCAGCGACGGACGGGAAGGGAGTGCGGCAGTCCGTCACCTACACATGGTATACCTATATGCCGAAGACGTGGATTGGACAGCCGTGTTATGATGAAAATGAATGGAAGAACGGTTTCAGGCTGACGGCCTACGACGGGGTGAAGCTGGAGTGGGTGCATTACACCAGGCTGCTGCGCTTTGCCGACGGCGACGCGGACATGACTTTGCTGGAGGATATGCGCTATGTCTGCTATGAAAATCTGCCCAAGACGCTGGAGGAGGCGAGGGAAAACGGAAACGTGCCGCCCGGATTCTGTTATTACAGGCCGCAGTGGAATACACTGAGCGCACAGGTGGCGCCGCTTTTGCCGGATCAAAGCCGAAAGGTTTATCTGGGGCCGGGGAACAATTATCCGCGTGCGGGAAAAGGCAAGGCGACGGTCAGCACGAACGACTGGGTGCAGGTGTTCGGCCAATACAAAGGCTGGCTGCTGATTCAATATCATATTGATGTCAATCAGTATCGCATTGGCTGGATCAACGACGACGTGCTGCCGGCAGGCACGACGGTTCCCGAATTAAAAATTGACGATTATTGGGCGGAGGATATGCCCGAAGAGGAAATCACGGCAGATTGCGCGCTGACGGATGACCCGATGGGGAGCCGCGAACCGATTGCGCAGCTCAAGGCGGGGCAGAAAGTCAACCACCGTGCTTTTCTCTGCGAGGAGTGGGAATTCGTTACCGTGAAGATTGGCGGAAAGTATTATTGGGGCTTTGTGCCGAATAACTGCATGTCGCATGGATAAGGGGGATGCGGAATGAAGAAAATCGTTTTATGGATTTGCACGGTCGTCATGACGCTGATCGCGTCGACCTGCATCGCGGGCGCGTATTCGCCATATTTTGAGGCCGAGCCGCCGCGGGAGGTGCGCGAGCATACAGCGAACCGCTGGCCGGATTATGAACTTGAAGATTACTGTGAGGTGCGCGGCACGCCAAAAGGCGACTACGGCTTTGCGTTGGTGCATCGCCAAAGCGAGCGGATTCTCGTCGGCTATCATCGAGTAGACGGCGAGATGAAATACTGTCTCAAGAATGCGGGCGCTGTGCCGCAGGGAAAGGAGGAAGCGTGGTTTGACGTTGGCACGGCAGGCTGGAAAGACGAAACGGATTGGGTCGGAAATTCCACGGGCAGACAGGTTTACGACGACGGCCTGTGTTTTTTCGTGACCCAACTGGATGTATCGGGCGAAAGCTATGAAAAAATGGTCATGTATCGCTGGGAGAATGGTATGTTCCGCCTGAACAGCTACCACAAGTCGGAGGGCGGAAGCATACGCGTTTCGGATGATAAGCTGGATTTTATCGACTGGTCGAACGGCGTTTACCGCGGCGCGGTGAAGGGCACTGTTCAGCGCGACATCCGCTATGTGTCTTTCAACGCGCTGCCGGTTTGGATTGACGATGCGAAAGAGAAACTGACCACTGCGCCGAACCTGAAATCCGGCGACTTCGTGGCGCAGAAGGTCAAGTTCACCGGCGGACAGAAATACCCGGTCTATACCGGTCCGGGCGAGAACTATGCGCGCAGCGGCAACGGAAAGGGTTTGGTCAGCTCGAACGGGTGGATCGAGGTCTATGGGCAGAAGGACGGCTGGATTTTGATTCAATACAGCATTTCCGCCGATCACTATCGTTTTGGCTGGATTGAAAAAGATGCTTTGCCCAAAGGCGTGACTGTGCCGGAGTTAAATTTCCGCGTCGCGCCGGGCGATCAATCCGTCGGGTTTGATCGGGATTCCTACCTGACCGACGACCCGCTGGTCAGCCGCGCGAAGCTCTGCACGGTCAAGGCCGAGACGGAAATTTACTATCTGGGTAGTTTGAATGACGAATGGGCGTATGTGATGGTGCAGACGGAGGACGGCCGATGGATGTGCGGATTTATGCCGCATTACGACATTTCAAACGGATGATGAACGGCGGTTGAATTGCTGCGTCCGCGGGTTGAAAACGCTTCCATTGCGAAGGACGCGCCGCTTTGATATAATGCTTGCAGGGAGGCGGGAGAGATGGAGAATCAACTCGGCGCGCGAATCGCGAAACTGCGCCGCGCGTGCGGCCTGACGCAGGAAACGCTCGGCGGTCAGCTTGGCGTGAGCGCGGCGGCGGTCAGCAAATGGGAGACGGGAGTTTCCCATAGTTAAAGATACCACACCAAATATGATGAACCCACGCTTATACACTACCAGCTATAATAAACCG
>ENA-UEPH01001083-UEPH01001083.1-human-gut-metagenome-genome-assembly--contig:-NODE-1083-length-28232-cov-7.039460_pt1 | contig 28232 bp, 26 predicted proteins | sample MGYA00242891_ERZ507898 | MGnify/ENA primary metagenome ERZ507898 (study PRJEB26167, sample SAMN06115411) | human gut metagenome | host: Homo sapiens | place: China:Guizhou | collected 2014-10-15... | reverse complement strand
AACAGATTTCAACCTATGTGCATCTTCATGCCATATATCCCACTCAGAGTATTCCCATAACCCCCCTCTGCAATCACTGAGCGAAATATTCCCGAAGGGAAGAATCGTACTGCCATATTTCCGAAAATTGAATCTTTCCAACCTTAACTCAATCTGTTTTTTGCCGAGCGAGAATTCCCTGTCGATTTCAGCCAAGCAATGATAGTCATATTTCCATTTGTCCCTTGTCCATTTTTCTGAATCGAATTTATCAGCAGACCTTTTATACTTACCTTTTGCGAAGCATTCGGGAATCCTATCATTATCTTCTTGGAATGGCCAGATATGCTCTTCATAAATGTCTTTTGCAAGAGATTCGATTTTGACGCAAGCAGAATTGATAATATCCGCCAGCTCTGATGAATAGACATGGATTTGATTATCATCAAAACGGATGGAATGCGACAATCTTAGCAGTTGGCTCTCAAGGAGTCTGTAACTGTTCCAATATGCTTCATGTGAATTTCCTCGGAAAGGCATTCTTTTCTCCTTTCTTCACTTGAGTTATCCACTCATTTCAGCCTCTCGCACAGCGGCAGAATTTCTTCCAGCCGGGCAACGATGCGTTTTTGCTCGGCAAGGGGAGGGAGGGGGAGTATCATTCTCGAAAGAGTTTTTCCGTTACAATTTGGTTGTGCTGTTGCAATGGTACCATTTCGTAATTGCTCCCAATACAGCTGACTCTCCATAAAGTATTTCAAGTATTCAGGGCACAGAAGTGCACTATAACGCGTGCGAATGAGGTATCCTGCATATATCGCATCTTCTGGAACCTCTTTCACTAAATAAGATTTGCCGACAGTACCCCCTGTTCTTGCAAAAAGAATATCATTGATGCCCAGTAAATATGTAGGAATCTCATCTTCACTGATTTCACAATACGGCACAGTATCCCACAACACTTTACCATTCTGAATGTCACTAATTCGCACCATTTTTATTCGTCCGTTTTCTTGTGCGGGTGCATTGTATCCGTATTGAATAGATTGTGACAAATCTCCCCAGCGTACCCAGCACCACCCCTCCGGAATCTCAAACGGCACCTCATCCTCTGCAATCTCCGGCAGGGGCTTTTCTTTTTTGATCTTGCCCGCCTTGATAAGTGCCTGCTTTTCGGCCTGAATCTGCCGGTACAGCTCCTCGCCGGTACCTTCTTCGGGGCGCTGCTCCACCAGCTTGCCCTGAATCGCCATCTGGAGAATGGATTTCTGCATGTCCGCAGGGAAACGACTGCCAAAGTCCTCCAGCCGGTTCCACGCCTTTTCATATCGGTCGAGGTATGGGAGCAGTTCTTCGATTTTGGCGACGATGCGCTTTTGCTCGGCGAGGGGAGGCAAAGGAAACAAACAGGTTGCCAAGTAATCCTTGTGAATACGCTGCTGTCCAGCAGTTCCAGTGAATGACTTGACACCGTTGACGATAAAGTATTCTGACTTAAAGAACCATAATAAGTACTCTCTTAAAATCGTAGTATTGATTACTCTGACAATGGACAATTCCGTCGTTCCTGCTCCATACCCATTGGGTAAACCTTGGAATACTACTGATTTTCTATTTTGAAAACACGGTGTGATTTTTGCTACACCAATATCTCCATCCGCAAAATGTGTAAAGCCTTTTTTGATTTCTCCCCACTTTTTCACTTCAAAAGTATGACTATTCCTGAATCCATCTGACACACAGGGCATGGGAATAAAAGCTGTATCCAAATGATCATCTAGATCATTTTTGGGATTGAGCGTAACAACCTGTGCAACTCGCACCCACTTCCAGCTCTCCGGAATCTCAAACGGCACTTCATCCTCTGCAATTTCGGGCAGGGGCTTCTCTTTTTTGATTTTGCCTTCTTTCATCAGCCGCTTCTTTTCTGCCTGAATCTGCTGATACAGTTCTTCGCCCGTGCCTTCCTCCGGCCTCTGCTCCACCAGCCTGCCCTGTATCGCCAACTGTAAAATGCTGCTTTTCAGCTCCTGCGGCGTCATCCCTGCCCACCCCCAAGAATCGCGGTGATCTGCGAGAGCACGCGGTCAATCTCCGCGTTCAGCGAGGCGCGTTCCTCCTGATACCGCTGAATCAAATCCATCGGATCGAGGATTTCCTCCTCCTCGTGGGGATAGCCGCACTGATCGAGGTTGTAATGAAGCTCCCGTGTCAGCTGCTGCGCGGTGAAGCGCTTCGCCTTGTCAAAGCCGTCCGCCGCGATCTCCTGCCGGTTGTGCCACCACTGTATCGCCGGGTCGAAGTGCTCCAGCTTCATGGGCTTAGTCTTGGAGAAATGCTTGTAGCCTTCCGGCATGTCCAGCCGGTAGAACCACGTCTCCTGCGTCGAACCGGTGCGGTCGAAGAACAGGATGTTGGTTGTAATGGAGGTGTACGGCGCAAAGACACTGCCCGGCATGCGGATGACCGTGTGCAGGTTGAACTCGCTGAGCAGCTTCTTTTTGATGTTCACCTTCGCGTTGTCCGTGCCGAATAGGAAGCCGTCGGGCAGGATGACCGCCGCGCGTCCGCCGGGTCTCAGCCGGTACATGATGACGGACATGAACAGATCCGCCGTCTCGCTGCTGGCGAGGTCATCCGGGAAATGGTTCTTCACATCCTTCTTCTCGCTGCCGCCGTAGGGCGGGTTCATCAGGATCACGTCAAACTGATCCTTCTCCGTGTAATCCAGCACATCGTGCAGCAGGCTGTTGTCGTGGAACACCTGCGGCACATCGAGGCCGTGCAGCAGCAGATTGGTGATGCAGAGCATGTAGGGGAACTGCTTCTTCTCAATGCCGTAGATGGAATCCCCGTATTTCTTCGCATCCGCCGTGTTCTTGATCTGCTTTTGCAGCTCGCCAAGCCAGCTGGTGATGAAGCCGCCCGTGCCGCAGGCAAAGTCCGCCATCTGTTCGCCGATCCTCGGCTGAATCATCCTCGCCATGAAGTCGGTCACGGCGCGGGGCGTGTAGAACTCGCCCGCGGAACCAGCGCTCTGCAGCTCCTTGAGAATGCCCTCGTAGATTTCGTTGAAGGCGTGGCTCTCCTCGTAGTCGGACAAATCCAGCTCGTCGATGACGTTGATGACCTGCCGCAGCAGCACGCCGTCCTTCATGTACTGGTTGGCGTCCGCGAACACGGTCTGCACGATGGCCTTTTTGATGGGCGTCTGCGCGGTCACGCGGATGCCCTCGACGATCGTTTTCCCGCTGGCGTCCTTGACGTCCCTGCCCTTGAGCACGGGGAAGAGGGTGTTGTTGACGAAGCCGAGCAGCTTGTCGCCGGTCATGGCGCTGCCGGACTTGTCATCGTGCGCCCAGTTCGCCCAGCGGCACACCTCCGGGAGGATGGACACATAGCGCTCGTCGTCAAACGCCCAGTCCTGCTCCTTCGCATCGTAGACCTTCAAAAAGAGCATCCACGCGATCTGCTCGATGCGCTGTGCATCGCCGTTGATGCCCGCGTCATTGCGCATGATGTCGCGCAGCCGCTTGACGAATCCGGAAAGATTGCTCATGGTTTAACCTGCCTCATCTGCATAAATTGCGTTTTCCAGCGCTTTGACCGCCTGCATGTATCCGTCGCGCCCGCCGAAATATCCGGCAATCCGCGCGGGCTTGCCCAGCTTTGCAAACGGATCGAGCTTCAAAATATCGGTCTTTTCGATCTCGTAAATGCCGGTGTTCATGTACCGATCCAGCAGCGCCTCCAGCACCTCGCGAGCCGCGCCGCTGTATCGGCTCAGGAAGTCCCGCTTCTTCACGTTGTCGGCGCGCTCCCTGCGAGTCAGCGGTTTTTTGTCGAAGGCGACATGGCAGATGAAGTCGAAGTCGTCCACGTCGCTCATCGCCTGCTCCGCCTTCATCAGCTCCAGATCGATGCCCCGTTCCCGCAGCAGCTCGCGGATGCTCTCCTTCTTTTCCTCCGCCGTCCACTGGCGGATGAAGTTGTCCAGCGAGGCATAGGTGCCCAGGATGTTGGACTTCGTGTAGTCCACAATGCTCTCCTGACGCAGCAGTTTGCCGTTGGTATCATAGACGGAGACCGTCTTGTTGATGATGCGCACCGTGCAGCCCTCCGCGTCCACCACGGGCATCTGGCGCGGCGGATCAGGATCGACCAGCGGATCACCCTCGCCGCCCTCCGGGCTGCCTCCGCGCGGCACACGGCTGCCGCCCGGCGTAAAGCCCTCGTCGATCTCGATGGGGCCGTCCCAGTCCGGATCGGCAAACAAGCGCGTGACCGCTCGGAAGTCCATCACGACGAAGTGCGTCTTGCCCTCCTTCTCGCGCAGGCGCGTGCCCCGACCGATGATCTGCTTGAACTCCGTCATGGAGCTGATCATTTCATCCAGCACGATCAGCTTGGTCATCTTGCAGTCCGCGCCCGTGGAGAGCAGCTTGGAGGTCGTGGCGATCACCGGGTACTTCGCCCCAACGGAGATGAAGTATTTGAGCTTCTTCTTGCCCTCGATGTCCCCGCCAGTAATCCGCACGACGTAATCCGGGTTCTGCTGCATCATGTCCGCATTCAGCTCCGCCAGCGCGTTGCGCATCCGCAGCGCTGCGTCCTCCGTCGCGCAGAACACGATGGTCTTCGCCATGCGGTCCGTGCTCTTGAGGTAGGCCGTGATCTCTCTGGCCACCTGCCGGATGCGATCCTCGATGACGATGTTGTAATCGTAGTCGCTGTTGTTGTAGATTCTGTCCTCGATTTCGTCGCCGTAGATGTCGCGCTGCCCCTTGTACGGCCGCCAGCCGTCGCTGATATCCGTCGTGATATTGATGACCTTGAAGGGCGCGAGGAAGCCGTCCTCGATGCCCTCCTTGAGGCTGTAGGTGTACACCGGGTCGCCGAAGTACGAGATGTTGGAGATGTACCGCGTCTCCTTGGGCGTGGCGGTCATGCCAATCTGTGTCGCGGAAGAGAAATATTCCAGAATTCTGCGCCAGCGGCTCTCCTCCTTGGCGGAGCCGCGATGGCACTCATCGACGATCACGAGGTCGAAGAAGTCCGGCTGAAACAGCGCGGAGTAATGCTCCTCCTCGTCGTCCCCGACGAGCTGCTGATACAGGGAGAAGTACACCTCATACGACGTGATGCTGCTGTGATCGTCCTTGGCCACATTGATCTTGTGGATGGTCTTTTCCAGCGGTGCAAAGTCCTGCTGGATGGACTGATCGACCAGTATGTTTCGGTCAGCCAGATACAGGATCTTCTTTTTCATGCCGCTGCGCAGCAGGCGGTAGACGATCTGGAACGCGGTGTAGGTCTTGCCCGTGCCCGTCGCCATGACAAGCAGAATCCTGTTCTGCCCGCGGGCGATGGCGTCCAGCGTGCGGTTCACGGCGACGCGCTGATAGTAGCGGGGCGGATAGGTGCTCTGGCTCGAATAGTACGGCTGCCCGATGATGGCCTCCTCTGCCCGCGTCAGGCCCGCGCCGCCGTTTGCTCCCTTCTGAAAGCGCGCGTACAGCTCGTCCAGCGTCGGGAAATCCTCCATGGCGATGTCGCGCTCGGTACCCATCAGGAAGTCGTGCTCCCGGAAAGCGTCGCCGTTCGAGCTGTACGCGAAGGGAACGTCGAGCATCTGCGCATACGTCATGGCTTGCTGCAGTCCGTCCGCCACGGCGTGCTGATTGTCCTTGGCTTCGACAATCGCAATCGGGTTGTTCGCGTTGATGTACAGCACATAGTCCGCCCGCTTCGGCTGCGCACGCGACACCAGATTGCCCCGCAGATTGATCTTTCCGTCGGTAATCTGCGTCTCCATCGTCATCCGCCCGTTCCACTTTGGGGAAAGCGCCGGCGTGATGAAGTTGAGCTTGATGTCCTCTTCGGTCATTTGCCACTTGGGAATGATGCCGCTCATCCTCGTCCCCTCCACAAAATGCTGCCCGGTTCCAACCGGCTGCCTGCGCCAGAAGATTGCATAATCCGTCCATACTGGATGTTTATTCTATTCTACCACAACGATGGAGCAGCAACAAGTGTGGATTGGATACGCTCAGTTTTTCAATGCTGTCAGCGGCTGCAATGTCCCACAGGCAGCGCGATATTCTCACGTTCCACTGCACGGCTTACACTGCCTTATCGCACGCAAACAAAATATGCTAAACAACTGCTTTATTGGTTCCTGCATTGGCGAAGGATACGCATAAGCAAACTTGAGACAGTTTAGGACAACTTGGGACAATTCCGGACAGTTTGGTACAAAATACTGTGCTATAATGGTAGGGTCAAAGAGGATGGTTCTGGTCTATCCTTTGTCTATGAGTTTTTCCACTCAACGGGTTTTTCGCTGGATGCCGAACAGTCTGTCTTGCACGGAATGCTCGTCATGCCCCGCATAAAGTCATTGGTACCCTGCCTACGCGAATCGAACCCTGAAAGTTGGCGCACAATGTCGCATGATGCCCAAGTCAATACTTGCTATCATATAAACTGTCAAAAAAGGACGAGAGCACATACCCTGCCCGGCGCAACCCGAACTCAAAAAGTTGTCACCGAATGTCACCAAAAGTCGCGAGACAGACGAGTCAATACGTGCTATAATGCAAATTGGTAAAGAATGATGAGTGCGCATGATGCAGCCCCGCATCGGAGAAAACCATCCATGGGCAGTACATCCGGATGATCAGATAAACCCAAACCAGCGTTGGCGGAATCCCCGTCAGCGCTTTTTCTTTGTCCAAAACCTGAAAGGCGGTGATTTGATGTGATTCCCACATCCCCTTTCCTGTCTCCGTTGTCAGGCGGAGCGTCCCCCTTATCTGGACAGGCTTCATGGCCTGTCTTTTCTATTCTCACCAAACAACTGAAAGAGAGGTACTTTATGAAACAGCTTAAGAACATGCAAATCATCGGCATCGACCATGGCTACGGCAACCTAAAAACCGCCAGCGGTATCTTCCCCGCCAGCGTCCTGACCTTCGACCACGAACCCGTCCACGCGCAAGACCTGCTGGTTTACAACGGCAAGTATCACGTCATCGGCAGCGGGCACCGGGAGTTCACCCCGGACAAGGTCAGCAACCCGGCTCACTATCTCCTGACGCTCGCCGGCATCGGGCAATCCAGCCAGCGCGCAAGCCGCTGCGCTGCTGCGTCAGCTTCATGCAGAGCGCGGCCTGTCCTACAGCGCGCTGATCGTTCCGGCGGTCAATGCCTATTACGGCAAGGCACCCGCAGACGAAAGCCTGTGGGAGACGATTCGCTCCATCGTCCAGGAGGAGCTGGCAGCTCCCTCTGTTCAGCTTGGCGATCTGCTGCAAACGCTGAACATAGTCACATCTTCGACAGCTCCTTCTTCCATCCGAAGTGATGAACCCGACGACGACGATCTCGACAGCTTCGGCTGCTGATGCTCTTTGGTGCTCATACGCACTACAATTCCATCTCCAGCTTCGTATCGCGCGATACCTTTGGCACCAGAACGCACCAATGCGCACCATCCTCACAAAGCAGGAAGCCATGCCGTCAAAAGCATGGCTTCCTGTCTTTGAGCCGGGGTGCAGGGCGGCAGCGCCTGCCGGGTGTGCAGAGGGCAGCGCCCCTTCCCGAAGTCCAGAGGCGGAGCGCTCTGGCCCACGGCACTTTGCTGGATTCCGCAGGAAGACAGAAAGTGTCATAGTGGGTAATTACACTTTCGCAGAAAGTGCCGTGCCCCCGTCACCCCGTGCCCCAAACGCAACTTACAACACCCACCCAAGAAAGGAGGCGATTCCATGGCAAGAAACGATGGCGCGGATCGCACCACTGTCCGCAACCAGCCCAGAACGGAAAGCAACATCGCCGACGCCGAAGCCCACAACGAGCGACAGAAAGCCTGCTACCGGAACGAGGATATTGTCCCCGAACGCAGTCATCTGAACATCCACTTCAAGGAGCCTTCCGGCAGCTATCAGGAGATGTTCCGGCAGATGGAGCAGGACGGCACCATCTCTACCCGGGGTCTCAAGCAGGACGCCGTCCATTATGGCGAGCTGGTCTTCGACGTCAACTCCGCATATTTTCACAATCACGGCGGCTACGAATACGCCAAGGCGTTCTACGCCGAGGCATACCGGGCCGCCGTCGATATTGTCGGCGGCGAGCAGTACATTCTCTCTGCCGTGATGCACGCCGACGAACGCAATCAGGGCATGAGCAAGGCCCTCGGCTACGACGTATGGCACTATCATCTCCATGTGGTCTATGTGCCCGTCGTCGAAAAGCAGATTCTGTGGTCGAAGCGCTGCAAGGACCCGGCGCTGGTCGGCACCGTCAAGGAGACCATCATGCAGGTCAGCCACAGCAAGAAGTGGCAGTCCCGGCCCGTGCTGAATGAATTCGGAGAGCCCATGCGCACGAAAACCGGCAAGATCGTTTTGAAAAAATCCTACAGCGTTTTGCAGGATCAATACCACGATGCCATGTTCTCGGCGGGCTATACCGACGTGGAGCGCGGCGAACGCGGCAGCACCGAGGAGCACCTGACCACCGTGCAATTCAAGGTCATGAAGGAGCAGGAAGCCCTCGACCCCCTCATGGCGCAACAGCAAAGCGCCGAACAGGCCGTGCGTCTGGCACAGGCAAACCGGGAGGAGGCTGAGCGTGACGTCGAAGCTGCAAAAAAGAAGATAGATGCACTTGCAAAGAGCGACAAAGAGGTCAAAGCATTCGTACAAAGCCTGGGTTCCGCAGACGAGCTTCTGCCCGACATTGGAATGCTGGAAACCGCCAAAAGCTACCGCGAGAGCAAGTCGCTACCTATCGTGAAAAAGCTCGTCCGCAAGCTGAGAGAGGTCTATGCCCTGCTGGTCAACGAGCGGCAGAAGAATACCGACATGCTCAGAGAAACTGCCTACTGGAAGCGAAAAGCGGAAACCAGCGAGGTTCTGCAGGAGAAGGCTTCCAGGATTGACAGGCTGACCCGCACGATCGGCGCGGATGAAATCGACCGGCTGCTGTCCCAGCGCAGCGCCCACGAACGCAATTGGAGCAAAGCATGGGAGAACGACCGATGATCCTATATTTTACCGACAAATACAAGGAAGTGAATGATACGAGAATTTACGATACCCTCAAGGCCCGCGTAACCGTCCCACAGGCGGCTGCACGCTACGGCGTCAGGATCGGGCGAAACGGCATGTGCTGCTGTCCGTTCCATTCGGACAAGACGCCCTCCATGAAGATCAACGATACTTATTATTACTGCTTCGGCTGTCACGCCACAGGCGACGTGATCGACTTCACTGCCCAACTGTTCGATTTATCTCCCTTCGATGCAGCGCGCAAGCTGGCAACAGATTTCGGCATCGACCCCAACACGCCGGCTTCCGCCGCCGTCGCACTTCCCCGCATCCGGCAGGAAGAATCCCGGCGGGAACGGGAAGGACGCTGCACCTCCGTGTTGATTGAATATGAACAGCTCCTGAAAAGCCGCCAGCAACGATTTGCTCCTGTTCATCCATCGGAGGAATGGGACGACCGCCTCATATCCGCCAGCCATGCGCTGCCGCAGGTGTCCTATCTGATCGACTGCCTGTACGATGCGGACAGTGTTATCCGCAAAGACACCGCCGACTCCCTGCTTGGCGACGGCACCCTCCGCAGCATTGAGCGCTGGAACGCAGCACATAAAGAGGAGGTGGATGCGCATGACGAAGCGCTTGCGGCCTGACCAGTTCCCGCCCTGGTACAACGGGCAAAGCATCAACGAAGCGGCTTTCTGTCGGGAGTTTCTGGCTTCGCACAAGCTGCTCTACACCGAAAACAGCTTCTTTACGCCGGAAGGACGCATGACCGACGTAGCGCCGCTCAAGACGGAAATCTACCAGATCATCGAGCCGTATGCGTCCACCAGCGTCCCGAAGAAGATTTCCAACATCATCGAACTGCTGAAAATCACGGCGCATATCGATGATTTCCCGCCGCAGACCGACCGGATTCATGTGGCAAACGGCACGCTATTTCTGGATGGCTCATTCTCCGCAGCAAAAAATGAAATCGTGCGTAGCCGTTTCCCGGTGGCTTACAATCCTTCCGCGCCCAGCCCAGAAACGTGGCTGGGCTTTCTTCATGGCCTTCTGTGTCCGGCTCACGCCAGAAGGAAAGGTTGGCTCGCAGGAGCTCTATGAGATTTACACCGTCTGGTGCCGTGAGAACGGCTTTTCACCGCTCAGAAACCGGAGCTTCTCAGAGTTCCTGATTGCCAACCAGAAGAAGTACAGCATCGAGCACTCCAATAACCTGACGAACCTCGTCGGCCGCCGCGTGTGGGGCTTCACCGGCATTGAGCCGGTGCTAAGGCTCCCGCTCAGAACGGCAGACGGCTGGCAACGCGATTATTCAGATGACAACCCGTTTGTCTGAAATTCCCTGTAAGTGAGAATTTCCGCGATTCTCTGTGTACATACGTACACACATACATGGGGCTTGTACACATGTACGTATGTACGCAGAAAATTCGCATATCCGCAAGAGAAAGAAAGGAGCACTGAACTTTTATGCACCCATTTCCCCACCGAAACTTATCAAATGATCATATGGAGGTATTATGGCTTATACAATTCAAGATTCCGCTGAACGCGCTGCCTTTGAGCGATGGGGTGATCTCACCGCGCAGCTGATCCGGAAGTACGGCCCGGCACTGCTGGAAAAGCTGGATGCCGAAGAGAAATGCAGCGAATATGACGCTGAGCAGACCGGGCAGGCTGCCTGATTTTTCCCTTTTATGGCAAGTTTCTCTGTATCAGCCGGCATCCTCAATGCCTGCAAACAGAGTGAACGCCTTGTCTTTTTTCCCAGATTATGGTATGCTTATGCAGTAACCAAGAGGGCTTACACGGTGACACCCCGCTTTCGCATACAAATGCTGAAAGCGAGGTGAGGCACGATGACGAACGTCGAACTTCTCTGCGTTCTTCTCTCTGTCGCGTCTTTGTTGATGGCGGTTTACACGCTCCGCAAGTAAAGCAAAGGCCGCCGTGTAGGTAGCAACTACATGGCGGCGGTTTGCTGATAGCTGTTCCCGCGAAAGCGGAATCATCGTGAGGCACTGCAACCTCTTGGTTACATTTTAGCGTTTACCGTTCCGTTTGTCAAGACGGGACGTTTTTTATTTCCCCTTGTTCAGGAATACAGCGTTCCTATTGACGAATGCGCTTATCTCTGCTATAACACAGTTACACATTGTGTATATATCCATCGGAAAGGAGGTTCGCATGGATTTCTGTACGCGAATCAAGCAAATACGGCTCAGTACCGGAATGACCCGAAAACAGTTCTGTGCATACTTCGATATTCCCTATCGCACCGTCACCGAATGGGAGCGCGGCACCCGTCACGCTCCGCCCTATGTCCTCAATTTACTGGAATACTACGTGACCCATGAAGGCTTGGTCCATTCTTTCCCGACGGAGATGAATCCTGATGCAGATGATGAGGAAACGGACTAATTGCTACATCTACACCCGTGTATCCACCAGCATACAAGTTGACGGCTACTCTCTGGACGCGCAGAGAGAAAAGCTCCGCGGATATGCGGCGTATCAGGAAATGACCGTCGTCGGCGAATACTCGGACGAGGGCTTCTCCGGAAAGAACATTCAGGGACGCATGGAATTCCGGCGGATGCTTGAGGACATTCAGACGCAGAAGGACAGCGTTGATTATGTTCTCGTCTTCAAGCTCTCCCGTTTCGGCAGAAACGCAGCGGACGTGCTGAACTCCCTTCAACTCATGCAGGACTATGGCGTCAACCTGATCTGCGTGGAGACGGTGATGGCGTTGTCTAAGCTTTCCGATGCCGAACAATATCGCCATTAAACTGGATATGGGCAAGCTGGTATAACGCCTGCCGAAAGCCATGCTTTCGCAACCTGTGACGAAATCAAAGCTCACGTCAAGGAACACACAGGTCTTGCGGTTTCAACGCTGAATATCGCGCAAGTTAAACGAAAATGCGGAATCATTGAGCGGGAATGCTACAATAAGGCAAAGGCAGAGAATGTGAAGCAGCCGCAATGCCCCGCAGATAAAGGAAAAGCGATTGAAGAAGCGCTGCGGTTCTTTGGCATGATATTTGACGCCATTTGACACCAAATTCATTTCCTATCCTTTAGCAACGCACATTGAAAACCCGGCAGAGTTTTTCGCTCCGCCGGGTTTTCTATACATTTTCAGAATATACCTTTTTATTATACGCTTATTTTTTCGTTCATTTCCACCCGATATACCCCGAAAGCATCGGATACACGCCCTGCGCTTCGGTCGGGAAAATCCGCATCGCCGCATCGGAAGCGGCCGCCTTCGTTTCGGCGCTCACGCGCTTGTTTTAGAGCGTGTTTTCGTCGGATGAAAGCGCCTGTCCTTCCGTCACGGTTTTCAGATACGTTTCCAACAGATTCAGGTTTTCGGTTTCATAGCGCTTTTTGCCGATAACGGCATAGCTGCCCTCGAAGCGGAGCGCCGTCGATCCTTCCGCCGTAACAAACGTAAGCGTCAGGCCGTCGTCCGCCACGCCGATATCCGTCTCATCGCCGAGCGAAAGCACACAGCAACGCGCATGAACGCCCGAAACGGCGGTTCTGTCCGTGATGACAGTTCGCTGTGCGCCGCCCTCGGTATAGGCAATCCATTCAATCTGCTCGATGGAATCGGCGGAAAGTACCTTGACGGCATCCAGTTCCGGCCATTCAGAGGATGTCCGCTCCTCCCCGGTCGGCTCCGCCGCATTTCCAACGACTACGCCCGAAATGCCCGCGGCAGGCAATGCGTCGGGCATCGCGCTCTCGACGATTTCCACGGACAGCAGTTCACCGTCGGTAACGGCAAGCGCGGGCAGCGCGGCAAAGGCCAGCAGCACAAACAGGATGATCCACACGGTTTTTTTCATGAGACACACTCCTTTCCATTTATCAAGAACATTCTTTATGGATATCTATATCATAAACGATTCATCCTCAAAGCGCAAGTGTCAAAGCCGTTAAGAGCGCAAACGAAGACGGATCTTCGCAATGGGGTTTCGCTTTTGAGATGATTCGTGTATAATAAGGAGAACCGATTGCGCGCGCACAGGCCGCGCGAATTTCAGATCGGCTTCAACGAAGGGAATCAAGGACATGTTTACCCCGAACGAATACGGTCTTTTCTCCATGCCGACGCTCGAAACGCCGCGGCTGATTCTGCGGCGGATGACGATGAAGGATGCAAAAGACATTTTTGAATACAGCCGCGACGAGGAAGTCGCGTGCCACGTGCTCTGGTCCGCGCAAAGGGATATCGGCGAAGCGAAGGACTACTGCCGCTACATGCTGCGCCGCTACCGCGCGGACGAACCAAGCAGCTGGGGCATCATCGACAGGCAGACCCGGCATCTGGTCGGCACCATCGGCTACATGGATTACAGCATGGATAACGCAAGTGTGGAAATCGGCTATTCTCTGGCTCGTTGGCTTTGGAACGGCGGCTACATGACGGAAGCGCTTGCGCGGGTCATCGACTACACGTTTGAATCGATGGATATCAACCGCATCGAGGCTCAACACGAACTGGACAATCCCGCCTCCGGCCGCGTGATGGAAAAATGCGGCATGCGCAAAGAGGGCGTTTTGCGCCAGCGGCTCTACAACAAGGGGAAATTTGTGGACGTGGCGCTTTACGCGATTCTCAAGAGCGATCCAAGAAAATCGGTTGGGGTTCCGTCCCAAACCCTACAAGGGAACTGAGTTTCCCTGATCTTCCGCCTCGCTTCGCGGCGGTTTAAATCTTTATCATTCATGAAGCAAGGGTACATGGGAATCATTCCCCTGCCGGGGCTTGGGGCAGCGCCCCAAACGTTAATCTCTATGCGCTATCCTCCCGAAAGATACCGAAATCAAAGGAGTTTTGAAATATGATCAAACTGATTGCCTGCGACATGGACGGCACGCTGCTGGACAGCCAAAAGCGTCTGCCGCCCGAATTGCCCGAAGTCATTGCGCAGCTCAGAGAAAAGGGCGTAATCTTCTGCGTCGCCAGCGGCAGGCAATACGCCTCGCTGCGCCGCGACTTTGAAGCGTATGCCGACGATCTCCTTTTCCTCTGTGAAAACGGCGCGCTGGTCATGCAGCGCGATAAGCGCGTGCTCATCGACCCCGTGGACGCAAGCTTCATCACGCGGATCGTGACGGCGACGCGCGCGCTTTCGGGCGTGTATCCCGTCGTCTGCCGCGCGGACGTGGCGCTGATTGAAAAGACCGCTTCCCCGGAATTTATCCGCAACACGAAGATGTATTACCCCAGCGTCGAGGTTGTGGACGACCTGACCGCGCTGGGCCAGCTCGGCGACGTCTGCAAGGTCGCTTTTTACGACGAGGGCGACGCGCAGACGCATGAACTGCCGGAACTGAAAAAGCATCTGGAAGGGCCGCTGGCGGTCATCCTCTCCGGCGAACATTGGGTGGACGTCATGAAGCCGGGGGTGAACAAGGGCTGCGCGATGCGCGGCATTCAGCAGAAGCTGGGCATTTCGCCGGAAGAATGTATGGCGTTCGGCGATTATCTCAACGACTGTGAACTTTTGCAGGCCGTCGGAGAGAGCTATGCGATGGAAAACGCGCACCCCGCGCTCAAAAAGCTGGCGCGCCACATTGCGCCCGGCAACGACGACAACGGCGTGATGCGCGTGGTGCGCGAACGGCTTGGGCTGGCGGAGGCATAACCATGCACAGCACAGAAAAAAAGGCGCTTGCGCTGAACCTGCTGCTGTCGCTGCTGATGGCGGCGGGCTACATGCTTCTTTTCGCCTACAACAACACGCCGCTCGGCGCGGCCATCGGCAGCGACAACGCCATGTACCTGACGATGGGCACGGCGCTGGCCAAAGGCTGGGCGCCGTATGTCGATGTGTTTGACCACAAAGGCCCCCTGCTCTTTGCGCTTCAGGGGCTGCCGCAGTGGATCGGCGGCGGCTATAACCTGACCGCCGTGTTTTTGCAGGAGGTCGTCGCGCTGTTCGCCTGCCTGACGGTTGTCCGCGCGCTGGCCAGAGCGCTTTCCTGCCCGCCGGTTTGGGCGCAGCTCGTCTATCTGGCGATGACGTGCGCGTTCATGGACGGCGGTAACCTGACGGAGGAATACACCAATCTGCCGACGCTGCTGGCGCTGTATATGGCGCTCCGCGTCTTTGGGCAGGAAAAAATCGGCGAAAAGCTGTTTCTTCCGGCGGCAGGTATGGGCGTATGCGCGGCGGCGGCCTTTTCGCTGCGCGCCAACAACGCTCTGCCCATCTTTGCGCTGGTGGCCGTGCTGGCGGCCGGGCTGGCGATCACACAACGGTTTGCCCAACTGGGTCAGTGCGCGGCGGGTTTCACGCTGGGTCTGCTGGCCGTGTTCCTGCCCATCCTGATCTGGCTGGCCGCCAAGGGCGCGCTTTCCGCCGCATGGTACGGCGCGATCATCCACAACATGATGTACGCCGACAGCGGCACGGGCGACCGTTTTGCCGCGCTGTTTACCACGTCTTACGGTCACATGGCGATGATTGTCGCAGCGTTTGCCTGTGCGGGCGCGCTCGCCGTCTGGAAAAAGCGCCGCGCGCCTCTGCTCGCTTTGGCGATGCTGGCGGCGGCCGCCGCCGGCGGGCTGGCCGCGTTCCTTTCCCGCAAATTTTACATCCATTACCTGATGCTCGGCGCGCCGCTGGCCGCCGTAGGCGCGATGGCCGTTGTCAGCGCTTTGCGTCAGCCGCGCGCCCAAAAAGCCGCCGCACTGACGCTGGCCGCCGTAAGCGCACTCTGGCTGGGCATCAGCGGCGTGTCAGCCAACGCGGCGCGCCTTTTCGAGCGCGAAGGACTGGCACAGTTCGCCGCCGACGCGCAGACCCTGATGGCGCAGGTGCCGGAGGACGAGCGCGACAGCTTCATGGCTTACCGCGTCGAGCCCAAGTGGTATGTCGCGGCAAAGGCTCTGCCCTGCATGCGCTTCTACTTCCTTCAGGAGATTCTGGCGCAAGCCGATCCGGCGGTGATGGATGAAATCGTCGATACGTTTGAAACCGATCCACCGCGCTGGCTGGTGCTCTTTTACAACCGCACGTTCAGCCCGCCCTACGACGAGCGCGTCGCACAGATTTTTGAGACGGAATATGAGCGCGTGGATACGGCCGGGCAGTATCAGCTGCTGCGTTTGAAGGAGTGAACGGCGTGCGTGAAAAGCTGTTGAAAACAGGCATGGGCTGTTTCGTCTTTGCGTCGGGCGTCGGCGTGGCGAACACGCTGCTGCTCCCCTACGCCCGCGCGCATTTCGGCTACCCCGTTTGGGGAACATGGGCCGCTTATGCCGCGGCGCTTCTGCTGTTTTGCCTGGCCGGGCGCGCCGTTTCCGTCCTGGAGGATGAAAAAGCCGCGCGTCTTGCGCGCGTGATCGCGCCGACGTTCATCGCGTGTCTGTTTGCCGCGCACCTGCTGATGGGGTATTTGCTGGAATATACGCCCGCCGGGGATAACTTCATGCTCTACAACGGTTCGCAGATGCTGGCCGCCGACGGGAATTTTGATCGCTACACGGATTTTTATCTCTATCTAAGCCGTTATTCAAACCAGTGGGGCTTCATGCTCATGCTGACCGGCTTTTACAAGTTGCTCTTCGCCCTCGGCGTGACGCAGACGTTTTTCCCGCTGGCGCTGACACAGGCTGTGCTCTATATTTTCGGCGTGCGCGCGATTCTGCGCATCGCGGAAAGACTCTCCGGCGCTAAGGGCAGGCTGATGACCATGCTCATGCTGGCCTGCTGTCTGCCGCTTTGGCTGGCCGCCGCCGTGCTGTATACGGACACGTTCTCCCTGCCCTTTATCGCAATGGCGCTGGATCTGGCGCTCCGCGTAAAGAACGCGGCGAATCCCCGTGCCCGGTTTGCGCTGTCGGCGCGATGCTCTCTGGTTGTGCTGATCGGCTGTCAGATCAAGATGACGGCGCTCATCGCGTTGATAGCGGCGGCCATCGTCTGGCTGCTGACGATGAAGCCCAGGCAGTCCGTCGTCTGCATCCTGCTGAGCGCGGCGCTGGTCGGCGGCGGCACGGCGGTCGTACAGCGCTATATGAAATACGAGGTGCTTGATCCCGCGATGGTGGAGCAGCACCACACGCCGACGATCCACTGGATCATGATGTCCATCCCCACGGGCGACAATCCCTACGGCGGCGCGACGGGCGATTACGGCATCACCTGGGGCATGATGGAAGACGGCGCTTCGCGCGCGGACATCATGGACTCAATTTACACCCGCATGAAGGATAGAATCTACGCCCTGCGCTACCCGAACCGGCTGGCCGAAGCGGCGCTTCGCAAAAACAGCGCGTTCATCGGCGATGGCACATTCGGCATGACCGAAATGCTCGACGACGGACCCGTTCGGGAAAACGCAGTCTCTTCCTTCGTGCTGGAAGGGCGGGCGCATTACGGCGCATACGGCGCGCTCACCACAGGCATCTGGCTGGCACAGCTGACGCTGGCACTCGCCGCCTGTGTGCGCGACATTCGCAGACGGGATGTTTCCGGCGCGATGCTGTATGTCGCGTTCTTCGGCGCGACGCTGTTCCTGATGCTCTGGGAAGCGCGAAGCCGCTATCTGTTCGGCTTCGTGCCGGTGCTGCTTCTGCTCGCTGCGCGCGGCGCGATCGGCAGGAAGGAGGATACGCTGTGAAAAACAAAACCGGCGTTTGCAGGGCGCTGCTGCTTGTCGGCATGGGGCTGATGATTCCGTGCTATCTGTTCACGGCGGGCAACACGCTGCTTTCCCCATGGCCGCTGTATGACCGCAACCGTCTGGCGCTGTGCCTGCTGACCCCGTTATGTCTTCTGCTTCTTCTGTTGCTGGGGCGCGCGGCGAAAGCCAAAGTCTTTGAAACGCACGAGCGCGCGGTGCTGCTCGGCTTTGCCGCGTTTTATTTTGTAATTCAGCTGGTCATGGCCTCTGCGCTCCGCTTCACCCCGGTCACGGATTTGGAGCAGTGCGTCACGGCGGCGCGGTGCCTGGCGCAGACGGGCGCATTCGGCGACTCCGAGCGTTCGCTCATCTACTTCGGGCGCTACCCGCATAACATGGGGCTGGTCTACCTGCTGGCAGGCATTTTCAAAGCGGCGGACGCGCTGGGCGCGGATGAGCTGATGGCGGCGGCGCTGGTCTGCGGCCTGCTGTTTTCGATGGGGCTGCTTTGCGCCGCGCGGCTCTGCCGCCGTCTGGGCGGCGCGCAGGCTCAGGCGCGCGCGCTGCTGCTGTTCGCAACCTGCCTGCCGTTTCTCTACTGCACTTCCGAATTGTACACCGACGCGTTTTCCGTCGCATTCGCGCCGATGATCGTCTTTGCGTTTCTCAAAGTGCGGGACGCGGGCAGCCGAAAGGAACGCTCGCTTTGGGCGCTGCTGTTCGCGGTCTGCACGTTTTTCGGCGCACAAATCCGCTTTCCGACGATCATCGCCGCGATCGCCTGCCTGATTGCGGCGCTCTTTGAAAAGCGCGCAAAGCTGACGGCGCTGCTGGCCGCTCCGCTGGCGCTCGTCTTCGCCGTCGGCGGAAGCGCCGTCAACGCGGCGAACAAAGCCAACCTCGGCGCGGCAAACATCGCCCAAAACAAGCTTCCCAAGCTGCATTACATCGCGATGGGTCTGCCCGTGCAGAGCGACGAAGGATACGGCCAATACGGCTATGGCGGCTGGCTGATTTTCTCCACGTCGTTTGACGATCCTCAGGCTCGCGACGAGGCGCTCCGTCAAGAAGTCGTTGACCGCGCATATACGCTGGCGCACCACCCGGCTCAGCTGCTCAGCACGCTGAGCCGAAAAAACCTTTCCACCTTCGGACGCGGCACATTCAATCTGAACGAAATCTTTGAGGCCGACGCACACGAGGCCAACAACGCCGTCAAACAGGCGGTCTTTGAAAACGGCCGGTTCAACCGCGCATATACGCATCTGGCGACGGCGATGTTCGTTGCACAGATGGTGCTCGCGTGCACCGCCTGCATACAGGCGATCCGCAGACGCGACACGCGCGCCGCGCCGCTGTTTTTAACGCTGCTGGGCGCATTTCTGTTTTTGAGCATCTGGGAAACGCGGGCGCGGTATTTTTTCCAGTTCATGATGATCCTGCTCTGCGCAGGCGCAATGTTTGAAACGCCGTCCACGCACGCCGCACAAAAAGCATAAATTCCGCGCTTTCCAGGCGTATCCAATCGCCGTTTATGGATTAGCTTGCCAAAGCGGCATGATATGTGTATAATATAGGGGTTAAAGTTTACTATCTCCGGGCAACCGGCATAAGGAGGATCACCATGGCAGAAGAACGAATGCTCATCACCGGTGGGCAGCGATTGGAGGGCACCGTGCACGTCAGCGGCGGCAAAAACACCTCGGTCGCGGTCATCTCCGCCTCGATTCTCAGCCAAACGCCCTGCGTCATCGAAAACTTGCCCAACATTGAAGATGTAAACGTTTCGGTGGAGACGCTTCGCCACCTGGGCGCAAAGGTCATCTGGGACCCCGACGCGGGCGTGATGGAAGTCGATTCCAGCACCATCAACCGCACGGACGTGCCGCTGGAACTCTGCCGCCGCATGCGCGCGTCCTCGTATTACATCGGCGCGCTGCTGGCGCGCTTCGGGCGGGCGCAGGTGCCTCTGCCGGGCGGATGCGATATTGGGCGCAGACCGATTGATCAGCACATCAAAGGTATGCGCGCCCTCGGCGCAAAGGTGGAAACCACGCGCGGCATGGTGCTGGCCGAAGCCGACGAACTGACGGGTTCAGACGTGTTTATGGATATGGTCACGGTCGGCGGTACGATCAACGTCATGCTGGCGGCCTCCCGCGCAAAGGGCATCACCACGATTTACAATGCCGCCAAGGAACCTCACATCGTCGATTTGGCCAATTTTCTCAATTCGATGGGCTGCCGCGTCAAAGGCGCGGGCACGGATGTCATCCGCATTCGCGGCGTGGATACGCTGCAATGCCGCCGCCCTTACGCCGTCATTCCGGATCAGATTGAAACCGGCACGCTGATGATCGCCGCCGCCGCGACGCATGGCGACGTGACCATCTGCGGCTGCATCCCCACGCACATGGAAGCGCTGACCGCCAAGCTGTTGGAAATGGGCGCGCGCGTGGAGGAGCGCGACGACGCAATCCGCGTCCGCTCACTGGGCGCGCACCGGGCGGTGACATTCAAAACGCAGGTCTATCCCGGCTTCCCGACCGATTTGCAGCAGCCCATGAGCGCGCTGCTCTGCACGGCGACCGGCACTTCGACCGTCGTGGAAAACATCTTTGAATCCCGCTTCCGCCATCTGTCGGAGATGGAGCGCATGGGCGCGCGCGTGCGTATTTACGAGCAGACTGCCGTCATCGAGGGCGTGCCGCAGCTGCACGGCGCGGCTGTGGAGGCCACCGATCTGCGCGCGGGCGCAGCGCTGGTCATCGCAGGGCTGATGGCGCAGGGCACGACCGAGATTTATAATACGCACTTCATCGACCGCGGTTATGAGCATCTGGAAGAGAAGCTCAACAGCCTCGGCGCGAAAATTTCCAGAACGACGGACTGATTTTTAGGTTTCTTCCGTTCCGAAATCATCGGTTCAAACCGCCGCGAAATGTTGACAATATATTCATAACCAATCAAAAGAGCTTTGCACCCCGCCCCTCATTGGAATTGGGATGCAAAGCTCTTTCTTTTCTGTTTCCGCTTATTTCCGCACTTCGTAAACCGCCGTCACGCTTGCCGTCACGGAAACGCTGCCCGAACGAATGCCTGTGCCGGCCGCTTCAGCCTTCATGCTCACCGCCCCGTCATACGTACTGACGGTGTACTCGTCAAAGCCGGTGTTTTCGGTCACGGATTCCAGATGATCGATCGTCATCCCCACCGCCTCAGCCATGCCTTCAGCCTTGGCCGCCGCCTCCTCGATTGCCGCCTTGAGCGCCTGACGATACAGCTCGCTGCGATTTGAAACGTCATATTCCACCTTGTAAATCTCGCTCATGCCGCAGTCCGTCACCACGCCGATCACGCTGTCGAGCATATCCACATCCTTGCAGGTGATGGACAGCGTGTGATCGGCCTGATAGCCGTTGACGGTCGGCGTTTCGCTGTTATAATCATATGTCGGATAATACGTGTAGCTTGTAGTCACGATGTCTTTCTCTTCCACGCCCAGATCCAGCAGCTTTTGGGTCGCGGATTGAACAATCGCATTCATGCCCTCCTGTGCGTCCGCGACGCTCCTGCCCGAAACAGACGCATTCGCCGTCACCGTCACCATGTCCGGCGCCGCCGTCACGACCACCGTGCCCTGAGCGGCAATCTCCGCACTGTCTCTGTCGGCAAACGCCAGCGCCGGGATGGCCAGCATCAACGCCAGCGCAAAAACCAGAATCTTTTTCATATTTCGTTTTCCTCCTGATGGTTGATTTTCATTTCCGCGTTCGTCGTTTCCTGCACCGAACATCATATAGACGTTTCAGCGCCTGGTTTTGTTCCCATTATCTGGATTTTTTCTCATATTCCGCAAAAGATACAAAATTTCTGTCATCCGTAAGCAGCATCTTTTGATATCGCTCCAAATCGGCGTCGGCCTGTTCCTCGGATATTTCCTCGCCGTCGTACAGTTTATGGCTTTCCGTCATGCGGAGATAGACACCCCCTTCTAAGTATTCGCCGTTTGCATCCATCTTGTCAGCGGTCTGCACGCCCTCGCGAACTACAATCCTTCCATTTTTGATGTCACGAATGCACCACGTCGAATATGACGCGCCGTCGGAGCCTTCGTTATAAATTCCTCCGTCCGCACAAAGATAATTTCGGCTTCGCGTCCAACTATCAAGTACGCGAATCGGCTTTCCGTCCTTCATCGTATAGACCGCATATAATATTCCGCGTTCTTCAGCATCTCTGTATTCTAGGCAGCTTCTTGGCAAAATAATGAGTTCATCGTTTCCGTCGCCGTTCAGATCCTTCAACAGATACCCGTCGCTTTCCATTGAGCTTACAAAACAGCACGGTTCAAACCCGAACTCACTAATCTTGTCACTATCCCAGCGCTCTTTTATCGCTCGGATATACAGTTCAATGACCTCGTCATAATTTCGGCAATTCTCGTCGGCATAGACAAATCCGTTCGCTTCGCCCTCGCCCGCATATTCGCCCGCGTCGCAGTAGCAATCCACATAGTCGGCATTCAGCCACCCCGTCATGCCTTTATGCGAATCAGGGCTGGTTTTATCCGAATATGTCACCTTGATTTTGACCCAGCCCTTTTGAATATCGAGCAACTGAAATTGATCTGCCTGCTCCAAATGGCCGACAACCTTTTTACCATTGATCTTATTCCGCACCTTCACATAGTTGCCCGTGCAGTACACATCCGTCGTATCCAGATGGTTTTCTAGATGTGCCGCGTGGTATTGTGAATCCGCATCCGACGCGATGTTGCGCGCCTTATCCGCCATCGCCGTTCCGCTGAGTAGGCAGAGCGCAAGCGCGCCCAGCACGATAAATCGTTTCATCTTCGCAATCCTCTTTTACTGCTTCTTCTTTTTCCGAATCCAGCATCTCGCCAGCGCGATCACAACCGCCGCGGCGGCCACCCACGGCAGGGCGTAGGTCAGCCCCAGCACTGCGTTGGAAACAAACTCGCCGAAATTCTCCCAGCCGTCGGCAAGCTGTCTGCCCAGCCGCGTGAAAAACGGCTGCTTGGCGCTCACCGCGCTGCTCTTTTCGCTGACGGAAACATACAGCGTCGCAAAGCTGACTTCATCGTCAATGCGTCTGTTCTGCCCCTCCAGCCACTCAATCTCCTCCTGCACGTCGAAGATCGCGTCGGTCAGCGTGATGATATCCTCCATGTTTTCGGCCTTTTCATAGAGCGCGTCCAGCTGCCGCTTCTTTGCCCGCGCGCTTTCCAGCCGGGAGGCGTTGTCCGTGTAGGTATCCGTCATATCCACAGCGCTGGTCTGCTCGCGCGTCACCTCGCCCCACTCGCCCGCGCCGGAGAGCACGCCGTCCAGCATATCGCTCGGCACGCGCAGCGTCAGGTTTGCGCTTCGGCTCGCGTTCTTCGCGCCGCTGATGTCCCGGCTCTCGACAACGCCGCCCGCCTGCTCAATCTGCTCGCAGAGCGCGGAAACCGCCTCGTCAAAGCGCTCGGTTTTCAGGGTCAGCCATGCGTTGCGGACGATCTTCTTCTCGTCCTCCGCCGTGCTGTCGTTCACCGCGCCCTTTTCCGCCGCGCTGCGCGCGCCAAGCGCCGGAGCACTGTTCTCGTAAAGCGCGACCGCGTCCTCCTGCGGATAAGCTTCGTAGGTATCGTAAGCGCCGTAGTCGTAATCGTAGGCTGTCCGCGCCTCGTTTTTTTCGTTTCCGCTCAGCCTTCCCATGCCCGCGCCAGCCGCAAACACCAGCGCCGCGCACGCGGCATAACCGACGACGCGCGCCCCCTTGCGCCGCATCCAGTCGCCGATGGAAATGACGCGCGGCGTTTGGCGAATCGCGCTGCGCCAGCCTGTTTTGAAGGATTCCGGCGCCGTCACGTCTTCATCGATGTGCTGCATGCCGGAAAGCACATCCGCATGATCCAGCAGCGCGCGGCAGGCCTCGCACGTTTGAGCGTGCGCCTCCATCTCTTCGCGCTCTTCCGCCGAAATCTCCCGGCCGGAAAAGACGATAGCTTCCAGTTCTTCACACCGCATGTCGTTCACCTCCCGTTTCTCCCACGCCGCGCCGTTTCAGCTCGGCGGCAATCTTCTCTCTCGCCCGCGCCAGCCGCGACTTCACCGTACCTTGCGCAATTTGCAGCGCCTGCGCCGTCTCTTCCACGCTGAGGCCGTGTACATCCCGCAGCAGAAAGACCTCACGCATCGTTTCCGGCACGGCGGAAATCGCCCGCTGAATCTCGCTCCTCGTCTCCGTCCGTTCGGCATGCTCCTGCGGGGTCTCGCCGCTGTCCGCCGGATCAAAGCCGTCCGTCTCGCCCATTTCCTCCAAAGACGGCTGTGCATGCCGCTGACGCTTGCGGATCGCGTCCATACAGCAGGAAGCCGTCACCCGATATATCCACGTGGAAAACGCGCTCTCAAACCGATATTGCCCGATCGTGCGCCAAATGCGCAGCATCGCTTCCTGCGCCGCGTCCTCGCCGTCGTGGGGATTGCCCATCATCCGCAGGCAAAGCGCGTAGATTTTTGTTTCGTATGCGCCCATCAGCGCTTCAAAGGCGTTTGCATCGCCTTTAGCCGCCCGCGCAATGTTTTCGCGCTCCATCCGCGCCCCTCCTTTCGCGTTCCTTCTGATATTTAGACGAATGACCCGTTCAAAAAGTTCCCACATTCTTTCAAAAACCAGCAGTAAAAAGAATCTGCACAACGAGCGGACGCGCATTCGTGAAACGGGCGCGTTTTTCGGAGAAAAAGGACAGCGCCCTGCGCCCCCTGCAACAGTTTTTCGCAAATCCATCGTATGCAGGGGCGGCCAGTGATCGTCCGCTGAGTTTGTGCAAATTTTCGGATCGAATCCTTTATTGCAGCAATCCAAAACAAACTCTGCCCTAAACGAAACGCTTAGAACAGAGTTTGCCTTATTTTGCAGCTTGCTTGGAGCAAAGCCTCCCTCAGGGAAGTGTCGGCGCAAAGCGCCGACGGAAGGAATTCGTTATTACTCCTCGATGATGCTCTTGCCGGTCATTTCCTTCGGCACGGGCAGACCGATGTAGGGCAGCATTGTCGGCGCGATATCCGCCAGACAGCCGCCCGCGCGCAGCTTCACGTTGCCGCAGCCCGCAACCAGGAACGGAACCGGGTTGGTCGTATGCGCGGTGAACGGCGTGCCGTCCGGATTCTCCATCTTGTCCGCGTTGCCGTGGTCGGCGGTCAGGAACATATAGCCGCCCATGTCGCGAACGGCCTCCCAAACCGTCTCCACGCATGCGTCAACCGCCTCAACCGCCTTCACGGCCGCGTCAAACACGCCCGTGTGGCCGACCATGTCGCAGTTGGCGAAATTGAGGATCACCACGTCGTATTTGCCGCTGCGGATGCGCTTGGCGCATTCGTCGGCCACTTCGTAGGCGCTCATCTCCGGCTTGAGGTCGTAGGTCGCAACCTTCGGGCTGGGGATGACCTTGCGATCCTCGCCCTCATACGGCGCTTCCACACCGCCGTTGAAGAAGAATGTCACGTGGGCGTATTTCTCCGTCTCCGCAATGCGCAGCTGGGTCTTGCCGTTCTTGGCGAGGTATTCGCCCAGCACGTTGGTCAGCTCCACCGGCGGATAGGCGACTTCAACGTTCGGCATGGTCGCGTCATATTCCGCCATGCAGACATAGTGTACGGGGAAGCGGCCATAGCGGCGCTCGAAGCCCTTGAAATCGTCATCCACAAAGATGCGGGTGATCTGGCGCGCGCGGTCCGGGCGGAAGTTGATGAACACAACCGTATCGCCCTCCTGCACGCGGCCGCCTTCGCAGGTGACGCACGGCACGACAAACTCATCCGTCACGTCGTCGGCATAGCTCTTTTCGATGGCTTCCAGCGCGCTGCTCGCGTGGTTGCCCTCGCCGTAGACGAACGCGGCATACGCCTTTTCCTCGCGATCCCAGTTGGAATCGCGGTCCATCGCGTAGTAACGGCCCGTCACGGTCGCAATTTCGCCCACGCCCAGCTCGTCGAGCTTCTTTTGAAGATCCTCAAGGAAGCCCTTGCCGGAATGCGGGTCGGTGTCGCGGCCATCCATGATGCAGTGGACGTACAGCTTTTTCGCGCCCAGATGCTTGGCCAGATCCAGCAGACCGAACAGGTGGTCGATGTGGCTGTGTACGCCGCCCGTGCCGAGCAGGCCCATCAGGTGAACGGCCTTGCCCGCGTCGATGGCCGCGCGCATGTTGCGCACCAGCACGTCGTTTTCCTTCATCGTGCCATCCATGATGGACTTGGTGATCAGCGTCAGCTGCTGATAGACGATGCGGCCCGCGCCCATGTTGGTGTGGCCGACTTCGCTGTTGCCCATCTGGCCTTCCGGCAGGCCGACCGCCATGCCGGAAGCCTGAATTGTGGTATAGGGATAGGTTTCAAACAGGCGGTCGAGGTTCGGTCTCCTGGCCGCCGCAATCGCGTTGCCGAACGTCTGCTCCGGCACCCAGCCGAAGCCGTCCATGATGCAAAGCAGAACAGGTTTCTTAGCCATAATTGCTCCTTTACGCGTCGAAATGAACAACCTTGGAGAAGTCCTCCGCCTTGAGGGACGCGCCGCCGATCAGGCCGCCGTCGATCTCCGGCTGCGCCATCAGGCCCTTGCAGTTCTTCGGGTTCATCGAGCCGCCGTACTGAATGCGCACATCGTCCGCCGCGTCGCCGTAAGCCGCGCGGACCGCCTCGCGGATCACGCCGATGGTCTCGTTCGCCTGCTCGTCCGTCGCGGTCAGACCCGTGCCGATCGCCCAAACCGGCTCGTAAGCGATGACCACATTCTTCACCTCGTCCGCCGTCAGGCCGGAGAGCGCAATCTGCGTCTGATAGGTCACCAGCGCGTTGGTGTAGCCCGCTTCGCGCTCTTCCTTCTTCTCGCCGACGCAGATGATCGGGGTCAGGCCCGCCTTAACGGCCGCCAGCACGCGCTGGTTCACCGTCGCGTCCGTCTCGCCAAAGTACTGACGGCGCTCACTGTGGCCGAGAATGACGTATTCCACGCCGGATTCCTTGAGCATCGCCGCGCTCAGCTCGCCCGTGTACGCGCCGGATTCCTTCCAGTGCATGTTCTCCGCGCCCAGCTTGATATTCGTGCCCTTGATGACCTCGCTCACCGCGGCAAAATCCACCGCCGGGGTGCAGACGACGACGTCGCACTTCGCATCCTGAACCAGCGGCACAAGCGCGGAAACCAGTTCGCGCGCCTCGCTGGGGGTCTTGTTCATTTTCCAGTTACCGGCAATAATCGGCTTACGCATGGGATGTTTCCTCCTCATCATAAATGCCCCAAGCGACCCCAAGGCCGCTCAGGGCGAAATCATTTACAGTTTCTCGTCAAGGCAGGCAACGCCCGGAAGCACCTTGCCCTCCAGATATTCGAGGGACGCGCCGCCGCCGGTGGAGATGTGGGTCATCTTATCGGCAAAGCCGAGCTTCTCCACCGCCGCAGCAGAGTCGCCGCCGCCGATGATGGAAATCGCGCCGGAATCCGCCACAGCCTTGGCCACCGCCACGGTACCGGAAGCAAAGTGCTCCCACTCAGAAACCCCCATGGGCCCGTTCCAGACCACAGTACCCGCGCCGATCAGGCTCTTGGAGAACAGCTCCTGGGTGGTCGGCCCAATATCCAGACCCATCCAGCCGTCCGGGATCGCATCGGAGTAAATCCGCATATAGGGGGTTTCGGGATTGTACTCGCGGCCCACGATGTTGTCCACAGGAATTATGAAGCTGACGCCCTTGGCGCGGGCTTTGGCCATCAGATCACGGGCCAGGTCCAGCTTATCTTCCTCGCAGATGGAGGTGCCGGTGGAGTTGCCCATGGCGCGCATGAAGGTGTAGGCCATGCCGCCGCCAATGATGAGCGTGTCAACCTTGTCGATGAGGTTATTAATCACGCCGATTTTGTCAGAAACTTTAGCGCCGCCCAAAATCGCAACAAAGGGGCGCTTGGGATCTTCCAGCGCCTGCCCCATGATGGAGATTTCCTTCTGGATCAGGTAGCCGCAGACCGCGGGGAGGTAGTCGGCTACACCAGCGGTGGAAGCATGGGCGCGGTGGGCGGTGCCAAAGGCGTCGTTGACGTAGATTTCTGCCATGGAAGCTAACTCTTTGGCAAAGGCAGGGTCGTTTTTCTCCTCTTCCTTATGGAAGCGGACGTTCTCGAGAAGCATCATTTCGCCGGGCTTGAGGGCAGCGGCTTTGGCCTTGGCGTCCTCCCCGATAACGTCGGAAGCCATGGCGACATCCATGCCCAGCAGCTCAGAGAGCCGGGCAGCCACAGGGGCCAGGGAGTACTTCATGTTGAACTCGCCCTTGGGGCGGCCCAGATGGGAGCAGGCGATAACGGCAGCGCCATTATCCAGCAGATATTTCAGGGTTTTGATGGATTCACGGATGCGCTTGTCGTCCGTGATCTTCCCGTCGGCCAGCGGGACGTTGAAATCGCAGCGGACAAGGGCTTTTTTGCCCTTTACCTCGATGTCCTCAACCGTTTTTTTGTTGTAAGAGGTCA
>ENA-UEPH01001070-UEPH01001070.1-human-gut-metagenome-genome-assembly--contig:-NODE-1070-length-28508-cov-65.659949_pt1 | contig 28508 bp, 17 predicted proteins | sample MGYA00242891_ERZ507898 | MGnify/ENA primary metagenome ERZ507898 (study PRJEB26167, sample SAMN06115411) | human gut metagenome | host: Homo sapiens | place: China:Guizhou | collected 2014-10-15... | reverse complement strand
GTTGTTGATTACGCTTCGTCCCGGTCTCGGCATTACCCGTCTCCGGTTCAATGGGTATAATCTCAGCCTGACAGTAAGGCACCCCTTTGAAATATCGGGTGCAAAGGTAAGTAATAAAAATTAAAAATTAAAAATTAAGAATTAAAAATTGTCGGAAAGGATACCCGTAAATTTCGATGTATCTGGTGCCGAAAATAAGTTCGGTCCTCCAATTTGTCGAAACGCACAGTGCGATTTTCCGCAGGTAATTTTTAATTCTTAATTTTTCATTTTTAATTCCTTAGAACGTTCCGAAGCGGAAAACGATCTTCTGGCAGTAGGTTTCGCCGGGGCGGAGCAGCGGCGAGGGGAATTCGGGATGGTTCACGGCGTCGGGGTAGTTCTGGCACTCCATCGCCACGCCGTCGTAGTCGGCATAGCGGCCGCCCGACTTGGTTTCGGGGCATCCGCCCGCGAGCCAGTTGCCCGTGTAGATCATCACGCTGGGCTGCGACGAGAGCACCGTCACCGAACGGCCCGACCGGGGTTCGCGCAGGGTGCCGACCTCGCCCAGGATGTTGGGCTTCCAGCCGTCGACGACGAAGGGATGGTCATAGCCCTTGAAGTCGCGGATGTGGTTGAACTCCGACGAGATGCCGGGGCGGAAAGAGCGGAATTCCCGAAAATCCTGCGGGGTTCCGGCTGCGTCCAGGAGCTTGCCCGTGGGGATCTGGCGTTCGTTCATTTCCAGAATCTTCGAGCTGTTCAGGCGCAGTTCGTGGTCGAGCACCGACCCGCTGCCTTCGCCCGCGAGGTTGAAATAGACATGGTTGGTGAGGTTCACCACGGTCGTCTTGTCGGTCCGTGCGAGGTAGGTGATCTCCAGCGCGTTGTCGTCGTCGAAATCGAATACGGCCTCGACGCACAGCTCGCCGGGATAGCCCTGGTCGCCGTCCTCCGAGACGAGCGACATCACCACGCGGTTGGTCTCCACGCGGCTCTCCCAGATGCGGTTGGCGAAGTTCTTCGTTCCGCCGTGCAGGTGGTTCACGCCGTTGTTGACCTCCAGCCGGTACTCCTTGCCCTCGACGGTCATCTGCCCGAAGGCGATGCGGTTGGCGCAGCGTCCCACGCTCTTTCCCGAGGCGGCTCCGTCGAAGAAGTAGCCTTCGGGGTGTTTGTATCCCAGCACCACGTCGGCCATGCGGCCCTCGCGGTCGGGCATCTTCACCGAGACGATCGCCGCGCCGTAGTTCGTGAGCTGCACTTCGGCTCCCGAGTCGTTGCGCAGCGTGTAGCGAATGATTGCCTCGCCCTCCGGGGTCATGCCCCAGACGTGTTGTTCGATTTGTACCATAGTTTAATATAAGTTCGACGGGGTTAGGTTGTTTTTAGATCGGAGCGATTTTGTCTATGAACCCCCATCGAACTTATATTACGGCGTTTTTAACGCCGGGGCTCATGTTGAAAATCCCTCTGAATCTCCCTTTGAAAAGGGCGACTTTACTCTATTGCGGGTTTTAGATTGGTCAGCAGATTGTCGATGCGGCGCAGGGTCTCCTCTTTGCCGATGAACGACGTTACGTCGTACATGCCCGGGCCTTTTCCGGCGCCCACGAGGGCCAGCCGCAGGGTGTTCATCACCTGGCCCATGCCGTAGCCCTTCTCCTCGATCCAGGCGTGGACGATGCGTTCGGTGTTCTCCAGCGAGAAGTCGTCGATTCCCGCCAGCACGTCACGCAACTCCCGCAGAATGGCGGGATTCTGCCCCTTCCAGTACTTGCGCACCTGCTTTTCCTCATACTCCCGGGGAGCCTCGAAGAAGAACGACGTGAGGTCCCACAGATCGGTCGTGAACGTCGCGCGCTCCTTCATAATGCCCGCGGCTTTGCCGGCCACGGCGTCCGAAACCTCGATGCCGTGGCTGCGCAGGACGGGCTGGTAGAGGGCCGCCAGTTCGGCGTCGGTCTTGTGGTGCATGTACTGGGCGTTGAACCACCGGGCCTTGTCGGGCTGGAATCGGGCGCCCGATTTCGAGACGCGGTCGAGCGAGAAGCTGTCGATCAGCTCCTGCATCGAGAAGATCTCCTGCTCCGTGCCGGGGTTCCAGCCCAGCAGCGCCAGCATGTTGATGAACGCCTCGGGGAAATAGCCGTCCTCGCGGTAGCCGTGGGCGGTCTCACCCGTCGGAGAGGTCCAGAAGAGCGGAAATACCGGGAATCCCATCTTGTCGCCGTCGCGCTTCGAGAGCTTGCCGCCGCCCGTGGGTTTGAGCAGCAGGGGCAGGTGGGCGAACCGGGGCTGCACGTCCGTCCACCCGAAGGCTTTGTACAGGAGGTAGTGCAGCGGCAGCGACGGCAGCCACTCTTCGCCGCGGATGACGTGCGACACCTCCATCAGCCGGTCGTCGACGATATTCGCCAGGTGGTAGGTGGGCAGCGCGTCGGCCGATTTGTAGAGCACCTTGTCGTCCAGCGTCGAGGTGTTGACCTCCACGTGTCCGCGGATCAGGTCGTCCATCGCGACCGTTTCGTTTTCGGGCATCCGGAAGCGGATCACCCACTGGTCGCCGCGGTCGAGGCGCGCCTTCACCTCCTCGGCGGGCAGCGCCAGCGACGTGGCCAGCTTTTCGCGCACCGCATAATTATAGGCGAACGCCTCGCCGCGCGCCTCGGCCTCCCTGCGCAGGGCGTCCAATTCCTCGGCCGTGTCGAAGGCGTAGTAGGCCCAGCCCGCCTCGACGAGTTGCAGGGCGTATTTGAGGTAGATTTCGCGCCGCTCGCTCTGGCGGTAGGGGGCGTGAGGCCCTCCGACGCCCACACCTTCGTCGATCTCGATGCCGCACCATTTGAGCGATTCCAGAATGTAATCCTCCGCTCCAGGGACGAACCGCTGCGAATCGGTGTCCTCGATGCGCAGGATCATCGTTCCCTTGTGCCGGCGGGCGAACAGGTAGTTGTACAGTGCCGTACGGACGCCGCCGATGTGCAGCGGCCCGGTGGGGCTGGGCGCGAAGCGCACCCGAACTGGTCTTTCCATAGCTGTATTCTTTAATTTTTTTTACGATCCCGGTTTGCGGCGTCAGACGTTGAACAGGAAGTGCATGATGTCGCCGTCCTCGACGACATACTCCTTGCCTTCGATCGACAGTTTGCCCGCATCGCGGCACGCCTTCTCCGAACCCAGGGCGGTGTAGTCGTCGTACTTGATCACCTCGGCGCGGATGAACCCCTTTTCGAAATCGGTGTGGATGATGCCGGCCGTCTGCGGGGCTTTCATGCCGCGCAGGTAGGTCCAGGCGCGGGTCTCGTCGGCCCCGGTGGTGAAGAACGTTTCGAGGTTGAGCAATTTGTAGGCCGATTTGATCAGGCGCGCCACGCCCGACTCCTCCAGCCCCAGGTCTTCGAGGAACATCTGCCGCTCGTCGAAGTCTTCCAGTTCGGCGATGTCGGCCTCCGTGGCGGCGGCGATGACGAGCATTTCGGCCCGCTCGCCGGCGATGGCCTCCCGGACGGCCTCGGTGTAGGCGTTGCCCGTCGCGGCGCTCTTTTCGTCGACGTTGCAGACGTACAACACGGGCTTGTCGGTCAGCAGGTTGAGGTCGGCGACCAGTTTGCGGTCCTCCTTGTCGAGTTCCACGGTGCGGGCCGAAAGCCCCTGTTCCAGCACCGCCTTGTACTGCAAGAGCAGCTCCACGGCGCGCTTGGCCTGCTTGTCGCCGCCCGAGGTGGCCTGCTTCTGGGTCTTGGAGAGCCGGTTCTCGACGGTTTCGAGATCCTTCAGCTGCAATTCGGTGTCGATGATGCCCTTGTCGCGCACGGGGTCTATCGAGCCGTCGACGTGGGTGATGTTGTCGTTGTCGAAGCACCGCAGGACGTGGATGATCGCATTCGTGTTGCGGATGTTGCCCAGAAATTTGTTGCCCAGACCTTCGCCCTTCGAGGCGCCCTTCACGAGGCCCGCGATGTCGACGATTTCGATCGTCGTCGGGACCACGCGCTTGGGGTTGTCGATCTCCGCGAGGCGGATCAGCCGCCGGTCGGGGACCGTGATCACGCCCACATTGGGCTCGATGGTGCAGAAAGGAAAGTTTGCCGCCTGTGCCTTTGCATTGGACAGACAGTTGAAAAGGGTCGATTTACCCACGTTCGGCAAGCCGACGATGCCGCATTGTAACGCCATTTATTCGTTTCGTTTATGTTGCTGTCAGACAAATTGCGCTTATCGTGAAACAAGCCCACAAAGATACGAATTTCTTTTCAATAATCGGAGACGCTCGCGGGTAAAAGCGGAAAGGGGGATGGTTTCCGGCTCTGGGCGCGGAAAAAAGCGCTTCTGTCCGTTCCGTTTATCCCTTGGCAAATAAAACCTCTTCGCCAACTGGCGAAGAGGTTTTATTTGCCGGCAGCAAGGCTGGCTATTCGGCCAGCGACCATTCGATCACGACCGGGAAGTGGTCCGAGGGGTATTTCCGGTTGTAACTGTTGTTGACGATGCGCCACGAAACGACCTTCGTGTCCTTCGGCGTGACGAAGACGTGGTCGATGCGCGACGCAGCGGCGGGAGGCGTCGAGATGTATTTGTAGCCGTTGTAGGTGGGCCAGTCTCCGTTGGTCTTGGACGGACAGCGGACGTAGCTGTCGGCAAGGATGCCTGATCCGGCGATCGTTTTGTAGGCTTCGGTGTTTTGGTTCGAATTGAAGTCACCCGTGCAAAAGGCCGGTTTGCCGCCTGCGATCTCCCGGACCTTGGCCACCAGCAGTTTGGCGCTCTCGGCGCGGGCCGTGGTCCCTATGTGGTCGAAGTGCGAATTGAAATGGTAGAATTCCCGTCCGTTCGCGCGGATGCGGAAATGCACCCAGTTGCACATGCGGGGCGAATAGGAGTCCCAGCCTTTGGACCCGGGGGCGGAAGGCGTTTCGGAGTACCAGAACGATCCCATATCCAATACTTCGAATTTGTCCTTGCGGTAGAAAACGGGGTTGTAGTGGCGTCGTTGGGCCGTTTTGTCACCGATGACGTTTTCTCCGACCCAGGTGTATCCGTCGAGGAACGGCTCGATGTCCTTGATCTGGGTCAGATAAGGCTCCTGCGCTCCGAAGATGTCGAACTTCTCGCTCTGGAGTAGTTGGCGAAGCAAATCCCGGCGGGTCGTCCATTTGTTGTCTTGATCGGAAGAGTTGTCGTACTGGATGTTGTAGGTGGCGACGCGAATCGGATCGAGCCACTCTTTTCCAGGTGCAGGGGCGGGTGCGGGATCGTCGTTTCCCGAACTGCACAGCGAGAAGAGCGGCAGGCAGAGCAGGAACAGACTGAAATACGGTTTTCGTATCATTTTTCCGAAAGAGATTGGTTTCGAATTTAAGACGAACTGTTTCCGGTTTTGTCCCCCGGGGAGCGAAAATTTGCTATTTCGCATTTTTTATTCGATTTTTACCGCTTGCAGGGGGACAAACCGGACGGTTTTCCGTTATATCAAATGACCGACCAAACCAATGAACCGAATGTTTCGGCAACGCAAGTACGACACCCGACGAATCGACCGGCAGTATGCCGAAGAGACCGACGTATATGTTATGTTGTATAACAGTTACGCCGATGCGCTCTATGCCTACGGCATGGGGTTCGGTTTCGACAACGAAACGGTCAAGGATGTCATCCACGACATATTCCTCGACATTATGACCCGCCAGGTCAACCTGGGCCGCATCGTCAACATCAAGGCCTACCTTTTCCGGATCGTTCACAACCGCCTGGTCGATCTGCACCGTTCGCGGGTGGACAAATGCGACCTTTCGGACCGGGAGCCGGGATTGCGGGTGTCGCTGACCTCGCTCGACGCGATGATCGAATCGGAGCACGTGCTGCGCATCCGCCAAACGATCGAGTCGCTGCTCAACCAGCTCTCGCCCAAGCAGCGCGAGGCGCTGCTGCTGCGCTTCGTCTACGAGATGGAGTATGACGACATCGCCGTCATACTCGACGCCACGCCCCACGCCGTCCGCAAGTTCGTGTCGAAGGGGCTGGGCAAACTTCGGAAGGGCAGGGAGTGCGGCAAGACGATGAAAATAGCCACTTGACACGGCGGACGCTGTTTTTTGCGGTTCGAGGGGGACAAAACGGCGGATTCGCCGTCATAGGGGAGAGCGCGGCGCCGCAGCCGTAGCATGCAGTTTGAAGATTACGATTGGAATCAATGATAAAACCGGACGATATTAAGAAGCACACGGCGGAGTTCTTCACCTCCGACCCGGACTTCGTTTTGTGGTGTCTCGATCCCGAGCGGGCGCAGGACGGCTATTGGTGCGGTTACACCGAACGCCATCCGCAGGACCTGGTCGAATTCGAGCGCGCCGTGAGCCTGGTGCGCCGTGTGGGCAAGACCCATCCCGCGCTGCCGTCCGTGGAGAAACAGTTGCTGCTCGACCGCATCCTGACCGACCATTACGCCCGGCGCCGTTTTGCAGCCCCTCCCCGCCGCCGCAACCGGGCGGCGCTCTTCGCCGCCGCTTCCCTGCTGGTCGCCGGCGTCGTGGCGGCCCTGTTCTGGAGTGCGGATTTCACGGGTTCCGGACTGCCTTCGGCCGAGGCCTATGAGAACATCACGCTCGTGACCCGCGAAGGCAGCCGCGAGGTGTACGACGACATCGCCCGTATCAGCCTTACGCCCAAGGGCGAAATCCTGATCGACGGCAAGGAGAACGAAGGGGCGGAGACCGATCGCAGGACGCCCCGGCAGGAGGTGCGCGTGCATACGAGCGAACTGGTGGTCCCCAAGGGCAAGCGCGCACATCTGCAACTCTCCGACGGGACGCGGGTGTGGATCAATTCGGCGTCGGTGCTCCGTTTCCCGTCGGCGTTCGGTGACACGCGCGACGTCTTCGTCGAGGGCGAAGCCTATTTCGAGGTGGCGAAGGATGCGAACCGTCCCTTCATCGTGCACACCGACCATTTTGCGACCCGCGTGCTGGGCACGTCGTTCGACGTGACGACCGCGCCCCGGGCCGACGGTTCGTCGGCCGTGGTGCTGGTCGAAGGCTCCGTGGCCATCGACGTGGCCAACGGCGAATCGGTGACGCTGAATCCTTCGGAACGCTTCTCGATGAAGGACGGCAGCTATTCGGTCTACGAGGTCGATCCCTATAAATACATCAGTTGGAAGGACGGACTGTTGTTCTTCACCTCGAACACGCTGTTCGAAGTCCTGCAAAAGGTGGCTGCGTTCTACAAGATCGAAATAACCTGCTTCGGGGAGATCGGGAGCCGGAAGTGTACCGGCAAGCTGATCCTGTTCGACGACCTGGACGGCACGCTCGACGTGCTCTCCGACATTTTCCGGATCGCCTACGTCCGGGGGCCCGACGGCTCGGTGGCGGTGAGGCCTGCCCCCGACGATTGCGCCGACGCCGTATATCGCTGACAACCAATTCCAGTCTTAAATACTAACCTTAATACTGTTACTTATGAAGAAACTTTTCTTTGTGAGGAGTGGCTCGACATGCCGTATGCTGCGGATTCTTGCGGCGGTGATGCTGTTGCTTCCGGTGAATCTCCAGCCCGTCCGGGCCTCCCGGCAGGACGCCGGGGCCAAATCGTCGCTGACCGTGAAGATGAAGCACGCAACGCTGTCGAGCGTCTTTGCCGAGGTCGAGCGGACCAGCCGCTACGCCTTCATTTACACCGACGACGTGCGGCCGCTGCTCGACCGCCGGGTTTCGGTTTCGGTCAGGTCTGCGACCATCGACGAACTGCTGTCCGCGGTCCTCAAGGGAACGGAGCTGACCGGACGGGTGCGCGAAAACCAGGTGATCATCTCGAAAGCGCCCGCCCGGAAAAACGCCGCCGTCGCCCCCCCCCCTCCCGGCTGCGGATTCCGGTAGGGAAATCGTCCTGCAGGGGACGGTGATCTCTTCGGCCGACAACAAGCCCATCGTCGGTGTTTCGGTCTATGTCGAGGGGACGACCGTCGGCGCCACCTCGGACATCAACGGCAACTACACCCTCAAGGTGCCGGCGGGAACGAAACACGTCACCTTCGCTTTTCTGGGCTACGACACCAAGAAGATCGCCGTCGCCGATGTCGAACTGTTCAAGCTCGTGACGCTGATCGAGGCGTCGAACGTCATGGACGACGTGGTGGTCGTGGCCTTCGGCACGCAGAAGAAGGAGAGTTTGGTGGGAGCCGTGCAGGTCGTGCGTCCCAGTACGCTCAAGGTGACGTCGAGCAACCTCTCGACCTCGTTCGCGGGCAAGATCGCCGGCGTCATCTCGACCCAGTCGTCGGGCGAACCCGGCGCCGACGGTGCGAATTTCTGGATTCGCGGCATCTCGACCTTCGGGGCCAACAAATCGCCGCTGCTGATTCTCGACGGCGTGGAGATCGTCTCGGAGATGCTCAACAACATTCCGCCCGAGGCGATCGAGTCGTTTTCGATCCTGCGCGACGCCACGGCCACGGCGCTCTACGGTTCGCGCGGCGCCAACGGCGTAATGATCATTACCACCAAAAACGGCCGCCAGTCGGAGAAGATGGCGATCAACGTTCGTCTCGAGTCGGGCATTTCGATGCCGACGCGCGTGCAGGACATCGCCGACGGCGTGACTTACATGGAGAACTACAACGAGGCGCTGCGCACCCGCACCCCGGCGGGCGAAACTTATGTGCAGCACTTTTCGGACGAGAAGATCACGGGCACGCGCAACCGGCTCAATCCCTACGTCTATCCCGACAATGACTGGTATTCGATGCTTTTCAAGGATTTTACGGTCAACGAGAACATGAATCTCAATGTGCGAGGCGGCGGCAAGGTGGTCGACTATTTCCTCAATGCTTCGATCTTCAACGAAAACGGTATCCTGAAGAAGCCCGCGGAGTCGAAATTCAACACCAACATCAATTCGCAGAAATACCTTTTCCAGGCCAACGTCGGCGCGCAGCTCACCCGAACGACCCGCGTGAGTCTGAAGATGAACACGCAACTGCTTTTCTGGCACCGTCCCGTCGAAGAGGTGAAAGACCTGTTCTACTATACGATGCGCGCCAATCCGGTCGCTTTCCCGGCCATCTATCCCAAAGGCTCCGTGGAGGATCTCGACGACCCGATTTTCGGAAATGCCCCTTCGTGGGACGGTGGTTCTACGGACATCAATCCTTATGCCCTGTTGAGCCGCGGATACGGACAGCGCCATACGCAGTACATCACCACGACCTTCTCGGTGGACCAGGACCTCGATTTCGTCACCAAGGGACTGAAGGTTCGGGGCATGGTCTCGTTCTACAACAAGACCTATGCGGCGACTTACCGTTCTTTTTCTCCCTATTATTACGAAATGACCGACTATACCGACAACGGCGACGGGACTTTCGACTACAACCTGCAAAGCATCGGCACGCCCGGATCGTCCTATCTGGGAACCTCCACGGGGCGGAACGGTTACCGTGAGATCTCGTTGCAGGGGCAGATCGAATATTCGCGCACGTTCGGCAAACACGACGTCAACGCCCTGTTCGTCTACCACCAGAAGGAGAAGGTCGACAATCAGCCCGCCAATGATGAGTACAAGGTGCTCCCTTACCGCGAGCAGGGTCTCGCCGGACGTTTTACCTATGGGTACGACAGTCGCTACCTGATGGAGTTCAACTTCGGCTACAACGGCTCGGAGAACTTCATATCGGGTCGTCGTTTCGGGTTTTTTCCCTCGATCGCCGGAGCGTGGGTCGTGTCGGGCGAACCGTTCTGGGAAGGTATCCGCAGCAAGGTGAACCTGCTGAAAATCCGTGCTTCGTACGGTCTTTCGGGCAACGACTATCTGGCCGACAGCAGCAACAACATCGTCCGTTTCCCCTATCTCACGACGGTCAACATGAACAAGGCGCTCTACGTGTGGTTTTCGCCCAACTTCGTCAAGCAGACCGGACACGAGATCAAGACCGTGGGCAATCCCCTGGCCACGTGGGAGGAGAGCACCAAACTTAACGTAGGACTTGAACTGGGACTGTTCGACGCCCTGACGCTGAACGTCGACGTTTACAAGGAAAATCGTACCGGCATCTTCATGCAGCGGCGTTCGCTGCCCTCGACGATGGGCCTTTCGGGCGTCACGCCCTACGGCAATCTGGGTGAGGTGGAGAACCGCGGCGTCGATGTTTCGCTCGAATACAACAAGGCGTTCAACAAGGACCTGCTGGTCTCCGTGCGCGGAACGTTCACCTATGCGCACAACGAGGTGAAGGCCCGCGACGAGGCGAAATACCTGCCCAACAAATACAACTCCGTGCTGGGCAAACCCGTCAATTCGGTTTACGGACTGGTCGCCGACGGCCTTTTCGCCTCGCAGGAGGAGATCGACAACTCGCCCCGGCAGACCTTCATGCCCGATTATCTGCCTGGCGACATCAAATACCGCGACCTGAACGGCGACGGCGTGATCGACGCCAACGACCGCACGTCGCTGGGTTATCCCACCGTGCCCGAGATCTTGTACGGCTTCGGCGCCTCGGTCAACTACAAACGCTGGGACTTCTCGTTCTTCTTCCAGGGCACGGCGCGCGTCTCGCTGCGCATGTACGACATGCACCCGTTCCGCGACAATCAGTATTCGGGCTTCAACATGACGCAGTACGTTGCCGACGACCACTGGTCGGAAGCCGATCCCAATCCCAATGCCGCCTATCCGCGCCTGGATTACCGCTACAACGCCAACAACACGCAGACCTCGTCGTTCTGGATCAAGAACGGCAGCTACCTGCGCCTGAAGAGCGTCGAACTGGGTTTCACGTACAAAAGCCTGCGCGCCTATCTGGCCGGCACGAATCTGTTCATCATTTCGCCCTTCAAATACTGGGACCCCGAAATGGGAAGCGGCAACGGCTTGAAATACCCGTTGCAGCGCGTGGTGAAACTCGGCCTTCAGTATAACTTCTAAAATTCGAGCGACATGAAAAAAATCATATCCATTTTGCTGTTTGCGTGCGCCGGAGCGCTTGCCGCGTGCGATTTCCTCGACGTGGTTCCCGAGGGGCAGGCGACGCAGGAGGACATCTTCAAAACCTCCAAGGAGGCCCGCAAGTACCTCAATACGCTCTACACCTACGCCCCCAACATCGCGGCCTACCGCTACATGCCCGACTTCTGCGCCGGCGACGACATTATCACCGCCACCAACGGCCAGACCCGTTATTTCCCCTACAAGAGCATGCTCTACAACGAGGAGAACGCCAGCCAGACCTACTACGGTCTGTGGGACGCGACGACCTCTTCCCCGTCCGGGCGCACGAACTACGACATGTACAAGGGCATCCGCTACTGTTACATTATGATCGACAATATCGACGCAGTCCCGGGCATCTCGCCGTCCGTGGCCGACGAGTTCAAGGGCGAAGCCTATTTTCTGATCGCCTATTACCACTGGGTGCTGCTGACTCACTACGGCCCGGTCATCCTCGTCAGGGGGCAGCTGGACATGGGGCTTCCCGAGGAGCAGGTCTATGTGGCCCGCAGTCCGTTCGACGAATGCGTGACGTTCATCGCCGAGACCTACGACCGCGCGGCCGATTTGCTGCACGGGTATCCGACGCGTCCCGATGCCGACCTGGGGCGCGCCACCTCGGTGGCGGCCAAGGCGATGAAGGCCCGGCTGCTGCTCTATGCCGCCAGTCCGCTCTGCAACGGCAACACGGAGTTCTACGCGCGTTTCCGCAACAACGACGGCACGCCGCTGATGAGCCAGACCTACAATCCCGAAAAGTGGAAGTGGGCGCTCGACGCCTGCCAGGAAGCGATCACGCTGGCCGAGGACAACGGGCACAGGCTCTACGAAAGCCCGAACGCGACTGCGGCTGCAACCGCTGCCGAGCGCGGCGAGATCAACTACCACGACTGCTTCGTCGAACCGCTCTGGAACACGACCGAGTACCTTTGGGCAATGGGCGACCAGACCGGCATCGGGCACTTGCAGCGTTACGGAGGCGCGCGCCTGAAGCTGCCGTACAGTACCGACGGCTTCTGCATCAACATCGTTCCGACGTTCGAGTGCGTGGAGATGTACTACACGCACAACGGCCTGCCGTGGGACCGAGACCCCGAGACCATGCATATCGACCCCTATGCCTATAATGCCGAAAAGGAGACTGCCAACCTCCATGTCTACAAGGAGCCGCGCTTCTATGCGTCGGTGGGCTACGACCGCGGCAAGTACGCCATCAACGGCGAGGAGTTCATTCTCAAATGCCGCGCCGGCGAGATGCAGGGCAGCGTGCTCGACGCCTCGAAGGAGTACCAGAGCTGTACGGGCTACATTCTCAAGAAGTGGATTCACCGCCAGTCGGCCTTCAACTACGACACCAAGTCGTGGACCTACCGCAAGTACGCCTATCCTTACATCCGCCTTGCGGAACTCTACCTGAGCTATGCCGAGGCCGATTTCGAATACAACGGGTCGTTGAGCGACGCGAGCCTCAATTACCTGAATCTGGTCCGCCGCCGCTCGGGGCTGCCCGATTTCAAGGATTCGTGGGCCTTGGCCGGGGGCATTCCCACCGGCGACGAACTGCGCGAGGTGCTGCACCGGGAGCGTTCGATCGAACTGCTGATGGAGGGCATGCGCTACCACGACCTGCGCCGTTGGAAAGAGGCGGGCGAAGCGATGTCCCGGCGTCCCAAGGCGTGGAACCTCGACGGCAGGACGGCGGCCGATTTCTACCGGGTCTCCACGATGAAGGAGAGCGGCGTACGCACGTTCGAATCCCCCAAGACCTACTGGATGGCCATTCCGTTGAGCGAAATCAATATCAACTACAACCTCGTGCAGAATCCCGGTTACTAACCTTAATAATCCGATTGCGATGAAGAATCTTGCGATATGCCTCCTGCTTCTGCTGGGAGCCGTAGGGTGCGGCGACGATTACGTCGTCTACGAGACGGTGGACACTATGGTCTGCATCCCGAAGAACGATTTCCAGGTCCTCGAATACGATGCCGCTTCGGGCCAGGCGTGCGTTTACGATCTCTATCTTTACAAGGGCGGTTACAATGACGACGGAATCACCGTGAAACTGGTGGTCGACCCCTCCGTGCTCGATGTCTATAACGTGGAAAACAGACTCGAACTGAAGGTGATGCCCGACAGGTATTTCGCCTTCGACCCCGAAGTGCGCTTGTCGGGGGACAGGGTCATGGACCGCGCCGAAATCCGCTTCGATGCCGCTTCGATGCTTGCCGACGGCATTGATTCCTCCTATGTGCTGCCGCTTTCCGTCAGGGCCGATGATCAGGGCAAGGTGCGTCCCGAAAAGAACAGCGTAATCATCCGGGTCGTGATGAAATAACCGTGATGCGGAGGAGGTCCGGCCTCCTCCGCATCCTCAATGCAAAAAAATATGTCAAAATTCTACATGCGGCTTCTGTCGGTGTGCCTCGCCGCCCTTGTCCTGGCGGCCTGCTCCTCCTCGGAGGGCGGCGGTGACGACGGCCCGACCGCCGGACAGATTCCCGATAAGGCCGGAATGACGGTGAAGGGAATCGTGAAGGACAGCGCCGGCAATGGCATTGCCGGGGTGGTGGTGAGCGACGGCCTGGAGGTGACGGCGACCGACGAACGGGGGATTTACTATCTGGCCTCCGACCTCGCGCGGCGCAATTTCGTCTTTGTCTCCGTGCCTGCCGACTGCGAGATTCCCGCCACGCAGGGCTGTCCGCGGTTCTACCGCAAAATCGACCGCAAACAGGCCGTCAACCGGGCCGATTTTACGCTGACACGACGCAAGACTCCGTCCGACCGCCATTCGCTGATCGTTATGGCCGACATTCAGCTGGCTGCCGATAACACGTCGGTGGATTCCTATCTCGGTCATGTCGTTCCCGATGTGCTGAAAACCGTGCAGGGGCTTCCGACGGAGGTTTACGGAGTCAGCCTGGGCGATCTGGTCTGGAACGATATGTCGCTTTTCCCGAAGTACCGTCAGGGGCTGGAGACGCTTGGCTTCACGACCTTCAGCCTGCCGGGCAACCACGATCACGATCCGGCCGAGTTGACCGATTCGCTCGCCTTGCAGAGCTACGAACGTTATTTCGGTCCGGCGAACTACTCGGTGAACATCGGGAAAATCCATTATCTGTTCCTCGACAACATCCTTTTCGACCATGCGCCGACCGCCGGGGAGGAGTATACGATCGGTCTTACGGACGAAATTTGCCGTTGGATCGAAGCCGATTTGCGCTACGTTCCGGCGGGCAGCACGCTCGTCGTCTCGTCCCATTGCCCGATTCTCTATCACACGAAGAACACCGCAGCGCGCAACCACCGCAATTTCCAGCGTTTCCTCGATGCGATAAGCCCCTATAAGGTCCATGCCTTCGGGGGGCACAAGCACTACCATGACATTTACCGTTACGACGACGGACGCAAGGTCATGCACTGCATCGCCCGCACGCCGGGCGACCTGTTCATCAACGGCGACGTCAACTGCGACGGCACGCCGCGCGGCTATGCCGTGGTCGAGGTCGATGGCGAACGGCTCTCGTGGTATTACAAGCCGGCGGGCGGGAAGCGCGATATGCAGATGCGCCTCTATGCACCCGGACGCACCAATTCGGCCTGTGTCTATGCCAATGTCTGGGGTTATGACACGGCCTGGAGCGCCGTGGAGTGGATTCCCGCTTCGGGCGGGCAGGCGGTGGCGATGGAGCGGACGCAGCGCACCGATCCCTATTACGAGGAGGTGCTGGCGACGGGTGTGCGCGGAGGGACGCCGACCAATACGTGGCATATGTTCCGGGTCGATCCGGGCAGCGAGCGGGGCGGCATGGTGCGGGTCACCGACAGTTTCGGGCATACCTACGAATCGTCCGTGTCCTGGTAAATACGACATTCGAACAAAACCTTAAATACAACTTCAACGATGAAGAGACTTTTTCTTTTTCTGACCGTCGCGGCAGCCGTTTGCTGTGCGGCGTGCAGCGACGATCCCGAGGTCGCCGAATCCAACCTTTCACTGCTCGAGGATAACGTGACGTTCGATATGTTCGGAGGGCGCAGCGTCCTTGAAATCACGGCCGATTCGCCGTGGACGGTCTCCTGCGACGACGATTGGTGCCGCACCAACGTCGCCGAAGGTTCGCACACGAAGAAGATCGTTCTGACGGTCGACCAGAGTTTCCTGCCCGAGGAGCGCACGACCGCGGTGCGTTTTTACGCCGCGGGCGAAGAGAAGCACACCGTGACCGTGACGCAGGAGAAGTTCGAGCCGATCCTCGTGCTGGCGGAGAACGGCGCCGATATAACCGTCTACGGCGCCGGGAGCGAACCGGCCCTGAACTTGCGTGCATCCGTGGCATGGAAAATCGAGGGCGCGACCGACTGGTGCGCCGTGTCGCAGTCCGAAGGGACGAAAAGTTCGGTCGTGAAACTGTTGCTGACCGACGACGGCGAGGGCGTGCGTCCGCGCAGCGCGACGCTGACCGTCTCCTCCGAGATGGAGGGCGTCGAACCGCAGCAGGTGACCGTCGTGCAGCGGTCGACCGGAGCGAATACGGTCGTGGTCCGGGCGGGTGAAACCCGTGCGTTTCCGGCGCGGCGCACCGACGGCGCGTATGTGAAGGGCGTTGCGGCGGACTGGGTCTGGACTACCGACGCAGAGTTGCTTTCGGGGCTTGACTACGACGCTTCCCGGAATGAAATCACCTGCACTGCGGCCAAGTCGAAGCAGGGCAGCGGGCTGGTCGCGCTGTTCGACGCCGGAGGCGCGGTTGTCTGGTCGTGGCTGGTCTGGGTCGTGGACAAGATGCCTTCGGACGTGACCGTCGGCGGTATCGCCTGGCAGGACCGCAATGTCGGGGCCGAATACCATTCGGCCGATCCGAAGGCCTGTGTGCAGGATTTCCGCTCCTACGGACTGTTCTATCAGTGGGGCCGCAAGGAGCCGTTCATCGGCGCGAAGATCCTCTCGAAGAACAAATATTACGAGGGGCATGCGGAGTATCCCGATGCTTTCGGCGCGATGACGCGCGAGGTGGTTTTCAACGCCTCCCGCACCGCCGGCTGGCAGATCAGCGGCGAGGAGATGACCGCCGCAACGGCAAACGGCAATCCGACGACGTTCTATACCCGGTCGTCCGCAGCGATGTCCGAAGGCTGGACCGAGGGCGGCAAGGGGCTGAACGATCCCTGCCCGGTGGGATACCGGGTGCCGACGGCGGCCGAATGGCAGTCGCTGCTTGCCTACGTGGACGGCAACGCCGCCAAGAACCAGGATTCGGGCGACACGTACAGCCGCTGGTATGCGCTCAATTCGGGCGGAACCCTCATCGGCCCGTCGACGATGTTCCGCAAGGGCGATAACGGCCGCATCCACTATCCGGGGCGTTCGGCAGCCTATTGTTCGTCGACGCTCGCCGGCGGCAAGCCGCTCCCGATGTACGACTGGAAGGCGGGCGACGCCACGGGCGAGGGGACCTATTACGAACGGAAGATGACCACAGCCTACGGTATGCGCTGCGTGAAGGAGTGACGCCGCTGCGATCGCGGGGGCTTCGGGCGGGAGTGAGTTTATTCCGTTCCGAAGCCCTTTTTTGCGGTATTTTCATTACCTTCGCATGTCTTTTCAAACTTTTACCGATGAAAAATAGCATCTTTACCGTATTGGCGGCCCTCGTGCTGTATCCCGCCGGGGCGCAGCCCGTCACCCCGCAGGACCGGCGGCGCGCCGCGGAACTGGTCGAACGCATGACGCTCGACGAAAAGATCGGCCAGCTGGTCCAGCAGCGCGGAGGCGGCGCCGTCACGGGACCCGACAAGACGGAACTTTCCGTCGAACGGCTGGTCCGCGAAGGGCGCTGCGGCAGCGTATTCAACATCAAGTCCTTCGAGGAGACCGAGCGGTTGCAGCGGATCGCCGTCGAGGAGAGCCGGCTGGGCATCCCGCTGTTGATCGGCGCCGATGTGATCCACGGTTTCCGGACGATCTTCCCGATCAACCTCGCCGTCGCCGCCTCGTGGGACCCTGCCGCCGCGGAGTCGCTGGCCCGCGTTTCGGCCCGCGAAGCCTCGGCCATGGGCATCCATTGGACCTTTTCGCCGATGTGCGACGTTTCGCGCGACCCCCGGTGGGGCCGTGTCTCCGAGGGCGCGGGCGAAGACCCCTATCTGGGCGCGCGTGTCGCCGAAGCGATGGTGCGGGGCTATCAGGGCGACTTGTCCGACCCTTCGTCGGTTCTTGCCTGCGTGAAGCATTTCGCCGCCTACGGCGCTCCGCAGGCCGGGCGCGAATACCATGCGGTCGATATGTCCGAGCGGGTTTTCCGCGACAGCTACCTGCCGCCTTACCGGGCGGCGCTCGATGCCGGGGCCGCGACGGTGATGACCTCGTTCAACGACCTCGACGGCGTTCCGGCCACGGCCAACCGCTGGCTGATGCGCGACCTGTTGCGCGACGAACTGGGCTTCGGCGGATTCGTGGTGACCGACTACGGCACGATCGGCGAACTGAAAGCTCACGGCGTGGCGGGCGACGATGCGCAGGCTGCCGAACTGGCCCTGCGCGCCGGGGTCAACATGGACATGATGAGCGCCGCCTACCTGTTCCATGCCGCCGAACTGGTGCGGGAGGGGCGTATCCCGGAGTCGCTGATCGACAGCCTTTGCCGTGAGGTGCTGGCCGTGAAGTTCCGCCTGGGGCTGTTCGACGATCCTTTCCGCTACCAGGCGAAGGAGCGCGAGAAGTGCTATTACGCCCCGGAACATCTCGATGCCGCGCGCCGCGTGGCCCGCAGTTCGATGGTGCTGCTGGAGAACCGCGGCGGCGTGCTGCCCCTGAAAAAGGGGAGCCGGATCGCGCTGGTGGGACCTTTCGCCGATTCCCGGTGGGACCTGATCGGCTCGTGGGTTCATTTCGCCGAGGCCGGCCGGACCTCGACCTTTCTCGACGGACTGCGGGCGCGTTTCGGAGCCGACCGTGTGACCTATGCCCGCGGATGCGACCCGCACAAGGCCCTCGAAGGCGGTATTTCGGAGGCGGTGGCCGCAGCCGCGAAGTCGGACGTGGTGCTGGTTGCGCTCGGATTGAAGGCGGGGGAGAGCGGCGAGGCGGCAAGCCTTGCGTCGCTTGCGCTGCCCGACGCGCAGCGTGACCTGCTGGAGAACTTGAAGCAAACCGGGAAACCGGTTGTCGTCCTGCTGGTTACGGGTCGTCCTATGGGGCTGGCCCGCGAAGCGGAACTTGCCGACGCCCTGCTGCTGACCTGGTATCCGGGCACGATGGCGGGCGAGGCGCTGGCCGATGTCGTGTCGGGCGACTACAACCCCTCGGGGCGTTTGCCGATGACCTTTCCCCGCACGGTGGGGCAGGTTCCGATCCATTACGACATGAAGAGCACGGGACGTCCGGCCGACGAGTCGGGCAAGCCCAACAAATACACTTCGCGCTATCTCGACGTACCCAATTCGCCGCAGTATTGTTTCGGCTACGGGTTGAGCTACACGACGTTCGGTTATTCGGACCTGCGGGTGCTGACGCCCGAAGCCGCCGTCGGCGGCGAGGTTCGCGTGTCGGTCCGCGTGACCAACACGGGCGGCCGCGACGGCGAGGAGGTCGTGCAGCTCTACGTGCGCGATCTGCTGTCCGGTGTGACGCGTCCGGTTCGTGAACTGAAAGGTTTCCGGAAGGTCATGCTTCGCGCCGGGGAGAGCCGCGAGGTGACCTTCACACTGACGCCCGACGACCTTTCGTTCTGGCGTCTCGACAAAAAGTGGGGCCAGGAGCCGGGCGACTACCATGTCTGGGTAGGGCACGACTCCGACTGCACGCTCGGCGGCAGTTTCCGGATCACCGAATGATTCGTCTCTCCGGCACGGCGGCCGACGCCGCGGGTGCGGGACAGCTGCAAGGGAGCAGCGGCTTCGGCCGCCGCTCCCTTTTCCGTGCCCGGCGGGACGGTCCGGATGTCCCGGAAAAACCCGTTCGGAGATGTTTCGGACAAAAGGTTCCGGGGAATGGCTGGGCTTTCGCAAATTTTTTCTACCTTTGGAGGTCAAAACAGTACGCAATGATGGATTTGAAGACGATACGTGCCGAACTGCGCAAGCTGACCGCGATTGTCGACGGCTGGGAGCCTTCCGGGGAGATTCCGGCCCTCGAACGCGACCTGGCGCTGGAAAAACTGCGGACGCTCTACGATGCGGTGCGCTTTACGGAGGTGGAATCCCTTCCGGAATTCCCGGTTGCGGAGACGGAGCCTGCGGCGGCTCCGGTGCCCATCGACCTCGGGGCGGTGCTTTCGCTCGACCCGACGGACGAAGCCGTGTTCGAACCCGGTCCCGATGCCGTTTCAGGACCCGCGTTCGATGCGGAGGCGGAACCCGCAGAGCCGTTTTCCGAACCCGATACGACGGTCGCGGCCGATTCTGCCGGGGCGTTTGCCGGGGGGAATCCCGATACGGAGACGCCCGGAATGGCGGAGCCTGCGGTGTCGGATTCCGAGCCGGAACTTGAGGGGGAATTCGGATTTGAGCCTGATCCCGAAGCGGCGTCCGAAGCCGCATTCGTCGCCGGAGAATCCGAACCGGCCGCCGAATCCGGACCGGTCGCAGCATCCGAATCCGACGCTGTGCCCGAACCGTCTGCGAAGCCGGTCGCTGCGCCTGAATCCGAGGCTGTGTCCGAACCGTCTGCGAAGCCGGTCGCTGCGCCTGGACCTGCCGCTGCGGCTGAACCGGTCGTCGTTCCGGAACCCGCTCCTGCGCCAGCTCCGGAACCCGCTCCTGCGGAGAAACCCCAATACATTGCGCCCACGCTGTTCGGACTGGAGGAGGAGACCGTCCGCCACCGTCACAAACAGCGCGTCATCATGTCGCTCTACGATACGCCTGCGCCCGCCGAAAAGCCCGCAAGGCCCGAAACGGCGGAAAGACCGGCGGAGCGTCCCGAACCCGCTGCCCGTCCCGAACCTGCTGTGACGCTCGAACCCGCTGCCCGTCACGAACCCGCTGTGACGCCCGGACCGACTGTCCGTCCCGGGTTTGCCGCGACTCCCGAACCGGCTGCTGCGTCTGCGTCCGCAGGCCCCGTGCCGCAGTCCGGAACGTCCGTGCCGCAGTCCGGAACGTCCGTGCCGCAGTCCGCGGCGGAGCCCGTCACCGTTTCGGAAGCGCCTGCCGCCGCCGAGCCGGAGGAGGCCGAATCCGGAGCGAGGGAGGTTGCGGTCCCTGTCGGGGCCGTGCTGGGCGAGGTGATCAACCACGACGTGCAGACGCTGGCCGACACGATCGCTCCGCGGCGCGACATGGCTTCGGAACTGCGCCGCGGCGAACCGGTCGCCGACCTTCGCAACGCCATCGGCATCAACGACAAGTTCCTGCTGATCCGCGATCTGTTCGGCGGCGACGGCGAAGCCTATGAAGAGGCGATCGCGACGCTCAACGCCTTCGACGATTTCGACGAGTGCATGATCCACATTGCCGAGAACTACGCCTGGAATCCCAATTCGGACGGCGCGAAGTTTATGATGGAACTGCTCGAACGCAAATTCGCCTGACACGATGGCCAAACTCTATATCGTACCTACGCCGATCGGGAATCTGGACGACATCACGCTGCGCGCGGTGAACGTCCTGCGCGAGGTGGATTTCATCCTCGCCGAGGACACGCGCACGACGTCGTTCCTGCTGAAGCACCTCGGCATCGAGCAGAAACTCCGTTCGCACCACAAGTTCAACGAGCACGCCACGGTCGAAATGGTTGCCGGGGCGATCGCCGCAGGACGCAATGCCGCCCTGGTGTCGGACGCCGGGACGCCCGGCATTTCGGACCCCGGGTTCCTGTTGGTGCGCACGTGCGTCGAGGCGGGAATCGAGGTCGAGACGCTGCCCGGCGCCACGGCGCTGATTCCGGCGCTGGTGCAGAGCGGGTTTCCGTGCGACCGTTTCTGCTTCGAGGGCTTCCTGCCCCAGAAGAAGGGGCGGATGAAGCAGTTGCAGGCGCTTGCCGGCGAGGAGCGCACGATGATTTTCTACGAATCGCCCTACCGCGTGGTCCGGTGTCTCGAGCAGTTCGCCGAGGTTTTCGGCGAAGACCGCCGGGTTTCGGTGTCGCGCGAGATCACCAAGAAGTTCGAGCAGACCGTGCGCGGAACCGTCGCCGAGGCGCTCGGGCATTTCCGCACGACCGAACCCAAGGGCGAGTTCGTGATCGTCGTGGCCGGAAAACCCAAAGTCCGCCGCGTCCGGGAGGACGGGGAGGAGTAACTCAAATCGAAACGCATTGATGGAAGAGAACCGTACAGACGATACACAAAAGGTAAAACGTTCGTTTTCGGCGTGGCTCGGGGAGCTGCGCGAATTTATGAAGGGCCGTTTCAGCCTCGACGAGGACAAGGCGCAGCGCGACGAGGTCGTGGCCTCCGTCTCGAAGGGCGTGGAGTTCCGCGGCGTCAACCTCTGGGTGCTGATCTTCGCCACGATGATCGCCTCGCTGGGCCTGAACGTCAATTCGGCCGCGGTGATCATCGGCGCGATGCTCATTTCGCCGATCATGGGCCCGATCATGGGTGTCGGCCTCGCGCTGGGCATCAACGATTTCGAACTGCTCAAGAAGTCGCTGCGCAACCTGGCGCTGATGTTCATCGTCGCCATCATCACCTCGACGGTCTATTTCTTCATCTCGCCGCTCTCGTCGAACAGCAGCGAGCTGCTGGCGCGCACCGTGCCTACGACCTACGACGTGCTGATCGCCCTGTTCGGCGGCCTGGCGGGTATCGTGGCGCAGACGCGGCAGGACCGCACGTCGACCGTCATTCCCGGCGTGGCCATCGCCACGGCCCTCATCCCGCCCCTCTGTACGGCGGGCTTCGGACTGGCCACGGGGCAGTTCCGCTTTTTCATCGGCGCCTTCTACCTCTTCTTCATCAATTCGGTGTTCATCGCGCTGGCGACCTATGCCATGGTGCGTTTTCTGCAATACGAGAAGAAGGTCTTCATCGACAAGGTCCGCGAGCGCACGGTCAAGCGGCTGATGATGGTCATCACGCTGGTGACCTTCATTCCGAGCGTCGTCATCGGGTTCCACATGGTCCGCGTCTCGTTGTTCGAGGCCGTGGCCGACAAATACGTGTCGCAGGTCTTCAACTTTCCGCATACCCGCGTGATCGAGTGCAACAAACACTACGCGCAGGGCAAGAACCCCTCGCAGATCGAGCTGCTGCTCGTGGGCGAGCCGCTGGGCGAGGAGGTGATCGAGAATGCCCGTACGCAGATGCGCAATTTCGGGCTGGAGGAGGCCGAACTGGTCGTCCGGCAGGCCAATACGGAGGACAAGGTCGACGTGGTTTCGCTCCAGAAGAGCTATCAGGAGCTGCTGGAGGAGAAGAACCGCCGGATCGGCGAGATGTCCTCGCAGCTGAAACGCTACCGGGTGACCAACGTCGAGGTGAACGACATCTCGCGCGAAGTGGGGGCCATGATGGACAACATCGGGGCCATTTCGCTGACCAAGGGCATCACCTTCGACGTCGAGGGCACGCCCGGCGATACGACGCTCGTGTGCGTGGTGACGCCCCGGGATTCCGCGCTTCCGGTCGACCGTGAAACGCTGATCCGCTGGTTGAGAATCCGCACCAAGGTCGAGAACGTCAAACTTTTCGTGGAACCCTAATCCGGGCGGCAGGCATGAAACGAACCGATCTGACCATTTTGCAGCGCTTCTGGCTGGAGACCCTTTGGCTGGGCGCACGCGTGTTCGCCGTGATGCCTTACTGGTTCAAGTACTACGTCGTCGAAAACCTGCTTTTCGTCCTGCTCTACTACTGCCTGCGCTACCGCATGAAGGTCGTCAAGACCAACCTGCGGAACTCGTTCCCCGAGAAGAGCGAACGCGAACTGGCCGTCATCCGGCGGCGGTTCTACCGCACGCTGTCCGAAATCTTCGTCGACACGATCAACATGGCCTACATGAACGAGGAGAAGGGGCGGACGGTGCTTACGGTCAAAGACGTGGAGAAACACGTGGAAGCGGTGCACGGCCGCGATTGGATCGCCATGACGGCCCATTTCGGCTGCTGGGAGTACTGCTCCTACTGGGGGCTTTACGAGCGGTCGCAGATGCTGGTCGCCGTCTACCATCCGCTGCGCAGCAAGGTGATGGAGGAACTCTACCGGCGGCTGCGCAATTACGAAAATTCGATGACCGTCTCGATGAAGGAGAGCCTGCGTTTCTACCTGCGCAACCGGACCGGAGGCATCGCCGGCAAGAACCTCGTGATGGGGCTTATCGCCGACCAGAATCCCCCGCGGCGGCCCGACAGCCGTTGGTTCCGCTTCCTCAATCAGGATACGATCTTCTTCGACGGCGGCGAGAAACTGGCCCTGCGCTGCAACCTCCCGGTCTACTTCGTGAAGATGAGCCGCCTGCGGCGGGGACGCTACGAAATGTCCTTCGAACTGATTTATGACGGCAAAGAGGAGGTCGCCGAATACGAAATCACGCAGCGTTACGTTCGTAAGTTGGAGCGGATGATCTGCGAGTGTCCCGAACTGTGGATGTGGTCGCATCGCCGCTGGAAGCACAAACGAACTCATGTCGGTCGCTAAAATTATCATACTCAACTGGAACGGTGCGGACCACCTGCGTCGTTTCCTGCCGTCGGTCGTGGCCGCGGCTCCCGCCGGCGTCGAGGTCATCGTCGCCGACAACGGTTCGACGGACGACTCTCTTGCGGCGCTCGCCGCCGGGTTTCCGTCGGTCACGGTCCTGCGCATGGACCGCAACTACGGCTTTGCCGGAGGCTACAACCGCGCATTGGAGTATATCGAGGCCGATTATTACCTGCTGCTGAACTCCGATGTCGAGACCCCCGAGGGGTGGCTTGCGCCGATTCTCGACTGTCTGGACCGGAATCCCGACGTGGCGGTCGCCGCGCCGAAGCTGATCTCCTGCGCCGACCGCACGGAGTTCGAGTATGCGGGGGCTGCGGGCGGTTTCATCGACTACCTGGGCTATCCCTTCTGCCGGGGGCGCATCCTGCGCTGCGTGGAGAAGGACCGGGGCCAGTACGACGACGAGCGCGACGTGTTCTGGGTGAGCGGCGCGGCTTTCTGCTGCCGGGCCGACGTGTTCCGTGCGCTGGGCGGCTTCGACGGCGATTTCTTCGCCCACATGGAGGAGATCGACCTCTGCTGGCGGATGCAGCTGGCGGGTTACCGGGTGCGGATCGTGCCCCGGAGCAGGGTCTACCACCTGGGCGGCGGCACGCTCCAGACCGATTCTCCGGCCAAGGTCTTCTACAATCACCGGAACAATCTCGCCATGCTTTACAAGTGCGCCTCGCCCGCACAGCGGCTTTGCGTGGCCGTCGCGCGCCCGGCGCTCGACCTGCTCGCCGCGCTGTCCTACCTCATGCAGGGCCGCCGGGATAACTTCCGCGCCGTGTTCCGCGCCTGGCGCGACTTCATCCGCTGGCACGGGGCGCTGGCCCGCAAACGGCGTGAGATCCGCGCGAACCGCAAGGGCTCCGCCGCGGAAAACATCTACCGCGGCTCGGTGGTGCTGCGCTATCTTTTCGGCCGGCGGACCTTCGGCGGCATGATGCGCTGACGCGGAGCCGATGTCGTCGTTTTCGCAACGGGACTTGTGCGATCTTCGTTTTTTGCGTATCTTTCTGAAAAATACCCTCGCTTATGATACGTGCGGCTCTTCTGTTGTCGGCAGTCGTGTGTTTTTTGCAGCCTTTTCGCGCGTCGGCGACAGGGCAGGCTGCCGAACGGCTTGTCGTCGGGCGCGATACGATGCAGTTGTTCGCACTGCCGCTGGCGACGGCGGATTCCGCCGTGCTCGCCCGGCTCGAAAAACGGCTGGACGAACTCGATGCCTCCGGCTCTACGGCTTGCTGGCGTCGGTGTATCGGTGTCTGGCGGCTGGACGACGAGGGCATCTTGTGGCTTGAGTGCGTGAACACCGAGGACGGCGACGTCGTATTTTCCGGAGCGGAGCTGGTTCCCGAATTTGCAGCGGGATCACGCGCCCGGGCCGGCTGGTTCAGCGGAGAGATCCGCTATGGCACGGGGAATCTGGTGTATTACCAACACGATGGATTTATGCGGAATCTCGAACGCGAATGGGTGGCTGCGGTGTCCGAGGGGCGCGTGAGGGAGACGAAAGCCTACCGGAACCGGCTGTATGAAAGAGGTGCGGATGCGACGGACAATGCGCAGCGTGTGGCCGCGGCGTTCGACAGCCTTCATGTCGGAAAGTCGCCCGATCTGCTGTCGCTGTATGTGGTCTTTGCAGCCGATTCCACAGGGCGGGTGGTTCGGATCGACCGGGCGCGACTGTTGTCGGAAAAGGGAAGTCCTGTTGTCAGCGATCCGGCTGACCCGCTGTTGCAGGCAGCTCTGCGGGCGTTTCGCTCGGTGTCGCGCTGGGATGCCTGGTGGGTCGGAGGGGTCTGGAAGGAACAGGCGTATTTTATTCCGCTGCGCAGGGCCGGGACGGTTTGGAAACCGCGAAGAGGATAACGATGCTTATTGCTCCGGCTTGCAGGGAAGCGTGAACCAGAAGGTCGAGCCTTTGCCCGGTCGGGATTCGACGCCGATGCGGCCGCCCATCGTTTCGACGATCGACTTCGAGATCGCCAGTCCGATGCCGATGCCCTGCCTGAACGATCCCGCCTTGACGAAACGTTGGAAAAGCTGTTCCCGGTGTTCTTCGGGGATGCCGGCTCCCGTGTCGGCGACGTAGACGTAGAGTTCCCCGCCGCGGATTTCGAATCCGAAATCGACGGAGCCTTCGGAGGTGAATTTCATGGCGTTGCTCAAAAAGTTGGCGATCACCTGAATCAGCCGTTTGCGGTCCGTGCGGATGTAGCGGACGGGATATTTCCTGTGGAAGGTGATCCGCACCGGGCTGTTCTTGGGCTGCCGCATGCGGAAACCGCCTTCCAGCTCTTCCATGACGGCATTGAGTTCCACGTCGGTATATTCGTAGCCGAGGGTTCCGGCTTCGATCTTCGAGAGATCGAGGATGTCGCTGAGTTGCTGCATCAGTACCTCGCCGTTGGAGCGGATGATGCGCATGTACTCCTGTTTCTCGGTCGGGGCGGGGTCGTCCATGAGCAGTTCCGAGAATCCGATGATGGCGTTCAGCGGCGTGCGCAGTTCGTGGCTCATGTTGGCCAGGAAGCGTGATTTCATGCGGTCCGACTCCTCGGCGCGAACGCGGGCTTTCTCCAGTTCGCGCTGGGTGCGTTTCTGGGCCGAGATGTCGCTCACGGTCAGCACCACCCGGGGCTGTCCTGCGACGGTGAGGAAATTGCCCGCCACGCTTACGTCGCAGTCGACGGTTGCCGTGCGGTCGTCGGAGGTGTAGAGCACCATCGGGACCTCCAGTCCCGAGAAGCCTTTCTTCGTCCGGAACACCCCGGTGATGGCCGCGCGGACGGGACAGTCGGCGCACAATTCGTGCGTGCCGCAGACGCCGGCGTCCTCGCCGTTCCTGCAGCGCAGCAGGTTGCCCACCTTGGGCGGCACGGCTTGCGGTGCGGTTCCCGTCGCGGAGCGATAGTTGGTTTGCAGAACGTTGAAATCGGGGTCGATCAGCAGCAGGTAGGCGGCTACGTTGCGGAATATGCAGTCGTTGATCCGGTCGCTTGTTCGGATGTACCGGCGCTGGTAGCAGATACGGACGGCCAGGAGGACGCAAAACGCCGCCAGCACCCCTGTTCCTATTACGTATAACAACTGCATCCGATTATTCGGTTTTCGTTTCCGATCCCAAAGGTAGGTAAAATCCGGTGAAATAGGAGGGTAAATGATAAAAAAGACATCCGGAATCGTCCGGATGTCTTTTTTTGTCGGTGGGGGATCTTTCTATTTGTTGATCTTGGCCCACGAGTCCTTGAGCGTTACCGTGCGGTTGAACACCAGATGACCGGGGGTCGAGTCGGTGTCGGGGCAGAAGTAGCCCACGCGCTCGAACTGTACGGCCTGGCCTACGGGGATGTCGCGCAGCGACGGCTCGAGGTAGCCTGTGATTTTGACCATTGATTCGGGATTGAGGTTGTCCTCCCAGGTCTGCCCTTCGTCCACGTCGTCGGGGTCCTCCTTCGTGAAGAGCGGGTTGAACAGCCGGATTTCGGCCTCCACGGCATCCGCGGCCGACACCCAGTGGATGACGCCTTTCACGCGGCGGCCGTCGCTCGACGAACCTCCGCCCGACATCGGGTCGTAGGTGCAGCGCAGTTCGGTGATGTTGCCCCCCTCGTCCTTGACGACCTCCTCGCACTTGATGAGGTACGAATAGCGCAGGCGCACCTCGCCGCCCGGCGAGAGGCGGAAGAACTTCTTGGGCGGATTCTCCATGAAGTCGTCGCGCTCGATCCAGATCACCTTCGAGAAGGGAACCTGCCGCGTGCCGGCGGCTTCGTCCTCGGGGTTGTTGATCGCCGTGAACAGCTCGGTTTTGTCGTCCTCGTAGTTCGTGATGACCACCTTCAGCGGATTCAGCACGGCCATGCGGCGCTGGGCGACCCGGTTCAGGTCTTCGCGCACGCAGTATTCCAGCTTCCCGAGGTCGATCACGTTGTCGCGCTTGGCGACGCCCACCATCTCGGCGAAGTTGCGCACCGAGGCGGGCGTGTAGCCCTTGCGGCGCAGGGCGCAGATCGTCGGCATGCGGGGATCGTCCCAGCCCATCACGGCGCCCTCCTGCACGAGCTTCAGCAGCTTGCGCTTCGACATCATCGTATAGGTGAGGTTCAGGCGTGCGAACTCGTACTGGTGCGAGGGGAAAATGTCGAGCGCCTGGATGAACCAGTCGTACAGCGGACGGTGCACGTCGAATTCCAGGGTGCAGATCGAGTGGGTGATCCGCTCGATCGAGTCGCTCTGGCCGTGGGCGTAGTCGTACATCGGGTAGATGCACCATTTGTCGCCCGTGCGGTGATGCTCGGCGTGGATGATGCGGTACATGATCGGGTCGCGGAACAGCATGTTCGGATGGGCCATGTCGATCTTGGCGCGCAGCACCTTGGCTCCGTCGGGGAACTCGCCGTTCTTCATTCTCGTGAACAAATCGAGGTTTTCCTCCACCGAACGGTCGCGCCACGGCGAGGGCGTTCCCGGCACGGATACCGTACCGCGGTTTTCGCGGATCTCGTCCTGCGTCTGGTCGTCGACATAGGCCAGCCCCTTCTTGATCAGTACGACGGCCCATTCGTAGAGCTGGTCGAAATAGTCCGACGCGTAACGCTCCAGCTCCCACTGGAAGCCGAGCCACTGGATGTCGCGCTTGATCGAGTCGACGTACTCCACGTCCTCCTTGACGGGGTTCGTGTCGTCGAAGCGCAGGTTGCACTTGCCGCCGTATTTCTTCGCCAGTCCGAAGTTGATGCAGATGCTCTTGGCGTGGCCGATATGCAGGTAACCGTTCGGTTCGGGCGGGAAACGGGTCTGTATGCGCGTTTCGCCCCCGGCGATCGACTCTTCGATGATCTCTTCGAGGAAGTTCAGCGACTTCTCCCGTGTTTCGTTTGTTTCGCTTGCCATAT
>ENA-UEPH01001057-UEPH01001057.1-human-gut-metagenome-genome-assembly--contig:-NODE-1057-length-28747-cov-6.156645_pt1 | contig 28747 bp, 22 predicted proteins | sample MGYA00242891_ERZ507898 | MGnify/ENA primary metagenome ERZ507898 (study PRJEB26167, sample SAMN06115411) | human gut metagenome | host: Homo sapiens | place: China:Guizhou | collected 2014-10-15... | reverse complement strand
ATTCCGCCGACCTCGCCATTTTCCGGTTTCTCGCCCAGAAATGCCAGTCCGCAGAACTCATAGCTGTAATCCTTAAAATTTTTCATATCCATGACGAGCGGCACTGCGAACACATCGTCCGCAACCAACAGCGTCTTCCTGCTCTCCCGAAAAATCCGATACAAAGACGGCAGACATTTTTTCCAGAGCTGGTGCACAATCAGCATCAGGATACAGTCAATCAGAAGAAAATAGAAGAACACCAGACGCGAGTAAGCATCCAGCAGTCCCATAAAATACAGTACAACCGCCGCGCCCGCAAAACTGATTGCATTATTGCGAATCACACACATGCATTCATGCAGCGGTCCCCGCAGCATCATGTTCCGGTACAGGCTGCCAAACAGGTTCATTGCCAGAAAAACGACAAGCACTGCTCCGAGCAAAAGGCCGAAATCCATCCGGGCATCATCGCTCTCAAACAGCCGACCATTTCGAATATAGTTTGCCAGAATCAGGCTCACGACAATCGTCAGACAGTCCAGCAGCAAAATCATCAGATTCTGCAGATTCGATCTTCTCTGATACATTTTTACAGTCCTTCCATTTGATTGTAAAAGCTAGTTATATATTTTACACGGTTTTAAACTGCAATGCAATTCCGTGAAAACGTACTTTTCCGGCAGCAATAAACTTCAGAAAACCAGGTTCCTCCGGGTTGGAATTTATAAACAAGGGATCCTTCATACGCTCTTTTCCTGCGGTTTCTGGTAGGCAGCAATTTCCCAGCGAAACGGAATTTTCTATTTTCTTTACAGCTCGCTCACAATCCGATTGCGGATTTTGCGGGTCATGGAAAACGTGCCTGCGTCCACCTTCTGCATCCCCATCAGGATGGTCGTCTTTTCATTCGGCAGGTTTGCAAAGTAAACACCCAGCCAGCCGTCCCAGCCATATTCATCCTGCATTGCAAGATAGCCGCACTGCGCCGGATTTTTGCAGACGCGCATCAGATTGCCGTAGCTGTAGCCGTCCAGTCCGACCCATCCGGAAAATGCCTTCTGGGAAACGGGCATCAGCTCCGGACTGGTAAAATACTTCGTCGTCTTTTCGCTCAGCACCCGCACACCGTTTAAGCTTCCGCCCTGCATCAGCATCTGTGCAAATTTCATATAATCATCCAGCGTCGAAGCAAGTCCCGCACCGCCCGACTCAAAGGCAGGGGACTTTTCCATCCGGTTTGCAACGACCAGATGATCCTGCGTATAGCGTTTCAGTACGTTTTGACCACTCTGGTCAATTTCTGTCTGGTAGACTGCCGCCAGACGGTCCTGCTTTTCCTCCGGTACCCAAAACGCCGTATCCTTCATTCCAAGCGGCTCGAAAATTTCTTCTTGCAAAAATTCCCCGAACCGTTTGCCGGACGCAGCTTCAATAACCGCACCGAGCACATCTGCAGAGGAACCGTACTGCCAGCCCTGCCCGGGCGCATAAATCAGCGGGCACTTTGCCAGTGCATCCGCCACATTTCTTGTCGTCATCGCCTCTGGCGTATGCATCCGTTCCTTTCCCTCTTCGAAAACGTGCTCATACATCCGCCCCGGCTCCGTCGTCGTATCGCCATAAATCAGCCCCGACGTCATCCGTAAAAGATCGACAACCAGCATCTCCCGTTCTCCGGGCAAAAGCGCTTCGCATCTGCCGTTGCGCCAGATTTTTTGTTCGCGGAATGCAGGCAGGTATTCTGCAACCGGCTGATACAGATCCAGCTTGCCGCGCTCCATCAAAATCATCGCAGCCGCTCCGGTAACCGGTTTCGTCTGGGAATATAACCGAAAAATCGTATCGCGCTTCATCACACGTCCATTTTCGATATCCGCCATGCCTTCCTGGCAGTCGCAGATTTCTTTTCCATCCTGCACCGCCAGCACTGTCACACCCGCTACACTGTTGTCGCCGATGTATTCTTTCATAATCTCCCTTACTTCTTCTGAAAGTCCCTTCATCCCCGTCTTCTCCCTTCTGAAGTATACAACTTTTCGTGCGATACACCACTTTTCAGGCTATTTCCACCTGCTTTGTTTTCTTTTTATCCGGAAGCTGTACGCAGATCACCGCTGCAAACACGAGCGCGCAGCCCAAAAGCTCCCGCGCCGAAAGCTTCTGTCCCAAAATCACCCAGCCTGCCAGCACGGAAAAAACAGATTCCATGCTCAAAAGCAGGGATGCCGCTGTTGGCTCCACTTTTTTCTGTCCGACAACCTGAAGCGTATACCCAACGCCGCTGGACAGAACGCCCGCGTATAAAACCGGCACGATTCCGGCAAACAATGCATTCCAGGACGGATGCTCCGTCAAAAACGCAAGCACCAGACAGATGACGCCGCTCGTCAGAAACTGCAGACACGAAAGCTTTACGCCATCCACCTGCTCTGCAAAATGATCCACCACCAGAATATGAATGGAAAATACAAACGCGCAGCCGATCACCAACCCATCCCCCAGTCCGATCCGAACGCTTCCGGAAATACATAGAAGATACATTCCGATTAACGCAACCACAACGCTGCACCATACCTTCACACCTGGAATGCGGCGCACAAAAATCCCGAGCAGCGGCACGATAACGATATAGAGCGTCGTCAGGAATCCTGCTTTTCCCACTGACGTATACCGGATACCAAACTGCTGCAGAAGGCTTGCCGCACACAGCGCGATACCGCAGCATACGCCGCCAGACAAAAGCGCGCCGGATTTCTTTTTTTTTCGCAGGAGCTCCTGTTGCGCCTTTTTTTTCTTCCATCCGTTCTTTTGTCCAGATCACCGGCAGGAGCACAACGCCGCCAATTAAAAACCGAGATGCATTAAACGTACACGGCCCCATGTAATCCATTCCAACACTCTGCGCCACAAAGGCAATGCCCCAGATAAATGCGGCAAGAAGCAGCAAAAAGCCGCTCCGCACAGATTCAAACTGCTGTTTCAATTGTCTTGTCCCCTGTTGTCACTTCGGCAGTCTTGCCACAATCTCTGCAACAATCTCCCGAATACTTTTGTTTTCACAGTCCACTGTAATGTCCGCATAACGCTCGTATAGCGGGACACGTTCATCGTAAAGCTGCTGCAGCGTCTGTCCCTCCCGCAGCGTAATGCCGCGTTTGCGCAGATCGCCCAGACGCGCTGCGATCGATTCGCACGACAGCTTCAGATAGATTACAACACCGATTTTTTTCAGATGCTGCATGGCTTCCCGCCCATAAATCACGCTGCCGCCGGTCGCAATGACAGAATGCTTGACTGCCAGATCCGCATTGATCCGATTTTCCACCTGCCGGAAACCGTCGTCACCCTGCTGTTCGATGATCTCATGCAGTAAAAGTCCGGTTTGCTCCTGAATGACCAGATCGGAATCCACGAAATGATATCCCTGCTGCTTTGCAAGCACGACACCGACCGTGCTTTTTCCTGCGCCGGGCATGCCAATCAGTATCAGATTTTTCATAGGATTATTCCCCTAAATAAGCAATTACTTCTACTTCACATAAAACATCCTTGGGAAGCTTTTTCACTGCAACACAGCTTCTTGCGGGCTTTCCGGTAAAATATTTTTCGTATACTGCGTTAAATGCAGCGAAATCGCCCATATCATCCAAAAAGCAGGTTGTCTTTACCACATGGGTATAGTCGGTTCCGGCCTCAGCCAAAATTGCGCCGATATTTTTCATGACCTGCTCTGTCTGCGCCTCGATGCCTTCCGCTTCGATCGCTCCGTTTGCCGGGTTGATCGGAATCTGTCCGGATGCAAATAAGAAATCTCCTGCAACGATCGCCTGAGAATAAGGGCCGATTGCAGCCGGTGCTTTCACAGTTGAAATTACTTTAAACATGTCTTTTTCCTCCTCTGGGTACGTCCCGCTTCGGGGCTTTCGTTTTTTAGTATAGCACGCTTTTTCCTGTACTGTCACTCCGAAAATGCCACAGTCACATAAAATCCCCTTGGATTTTCTACAACGCTCGTCACATCGCCCTCCCGCGCGAGCAAACGCTCCCGAAACGGATAATTGCCTGACATCGCAAGGGACGGATCGATCGTATAATAATAATTGCTCGGAAGTACGCCCTCCGTCACGGTCACATGGTCGCCCTCTTTTAACAGACCCGGACGCTCCATTTTAAACTCCATCATTCTGACACCCATACTTCGCCTTCTTTCTGTGCAAGCCTGCTTTCGAAACACAATGGCTGCACACTTTCCATCCACACATGCCTCATATCATGAGCTGCCAGCCGCCCCCTACGCGCCTTCCCTTTCAAACGCAGTTTCCGCATCGTCCGAGGTACTTACCGCATACGCTGCATACCGCCCGGCGTCGCTTTCTTTACACGACACGGAAATCAGCACGCCGTCTGTCTCATAGGAAATGCTGCGCACAAGCGCCTGCTCCTGCAGCCTCGAAACCGCCGCACCATCCGTATACGGAATCAAAAACGTGCATTCCCGGTAATCGCCAAACAGCTTCTTCTGAATCAGCTCCAGCAATTCGGCAAGCCCAATTCCCTGCTTCGCAGACAGATAAATCCGATCGCCTAAAACTTTGGGAAGCTCGCTTTCTTCCATCACGAGATCGGCTTTATTCATCACATACAGACAGGGAATCTGTCCCGCCTGCAGCTCTTTTAACGTCTCCTGCGTCACCTCCATCTGCTCCCGGTGATGCGGATCGGAAAAATCGACCACCTGCAGCAGCAGATCTGCCGTGCATGCTTCTTCCAGCGTGGAGCGGAATGCCTTGACCAACGTATGCGGCAGCTGGCTGATAAACCCTACCGTATCCGACAACAGGAACGGTAGATTATCGATAATCACTTTGCGCACAGTAGTGTCTAAAGTAGCGAACAGTTTGTTTTCCGCAAACACTTCACTCTTGGAGAGAAGATTCATCATGGTTGATTTTCCCACATTGGTATAACCAACCAGTGCAACACGTATCATGCGTCCGCGATTCTTGCGTTGGGTAGCTTTCTGCTTGTCAATCTCCGCTAGACGTTCTTTCAGCAATGACATACGGTTCAGGATGATACGGCGGTCCATCTCAAGCTGTGTTTCACCCGGACCACGAAGTCCCACGGAACCTTTGCCACCACCGGCACCGGAACCACCTCCCTGGCGTTCCAAGTGAGTCCAAAGCCGCTGCAAACGCGGCAACATATATTTATACTGTGCCAGTTCTACCTGTGTCTTCGCATTGGCTGTCTGCGCACGCATGGCAAATATATCAAGAATCAGTGAAGTACGGTCCAGTATCTTCACTTTCAGTTCAGCTTCAATATTACGAATCTGTTTCGCAGAAAGCTCATCATCAAAGATGACCATTCCTACTTCACGTTCTGCTTCCTCTTCGTCATGGATATATTGTCTGATTTCTTCCAACTTTCCTTTTCCAACATAAGTTACAGAGTTAGCCGTCGGCAACTTTTGTGTAAATCGTTTCACTACTTCCGCCCCAGCCGTCTCGGCAAGGAAAGCCAGTTCATCCAGATACTCGTTTGTTTTACGCTCATCCTGCGTCTGTGTGATGAGTCCTACAAGCACTGCTGTTTCTACTTTGGCTTCGGATATTACAAATTCTTTCATTCTTTACTTCTATTATATATAATAATGTGGGCGCAAATATAACAAAAAAAAAGAGGACAATGTTTTATTGTCCTCTTTTTCGTATCATTTATGGTAATTCAATTATAAATCAAACCATAGTTTTTCCCAGATTTTCGGAGATTCTTTCGGTGCATTAATATTAGCTGTCATTTCTTCAGGACTATATTCCCATCTTCTGATCAATTCTTTTGAAGTTGCATCTTCCGGGACTTGCAATGTCGGAACCTCGTTTCCGGCAGTACCAGATCGCCTCCATTGTACAAACTCCTCAAACGGACGATCCATCAAATCAATCCATTGCTGCATATGAATCTCATACAGAGCTTTTTCCTGGGTCATCGTTGTCAATTCCGGTAAACCTGTAACATATGTATCAATATCGGATTCCGCAACTCCATAAAAAGCACATGCTTCACGAATTCCTTTCAGGTACAGTTCATTAGCTTTCGACAGATTTTGAGCAACTCCTAATCCGCGCGCATAAGCTTCTGCTTCCAAAAGTAGCTGTTCTTGACAAGAATAAATCAATTCCGGAGCGTCTCTTCTGAAAAGGTAGTTGCTTACAACAGATGACAGTAGATTTTCTTCATCATCCGTCTTTGCAGCCTCTCTATTACCCAACCCCCGGTATACACCATCCGCACCCGGTTCAAAATAACAGGGAATACGGGGATCATCACGTTCTTGCATCGGTTTCAACATATAATTGCTAGCAAAGAACAATATTTGTGTCCCCCCAACCAATTCTATAAGTTCATATTTAGGGTTCTGGTTACCCGGATCTGTAGAGTAAGGAAATACCAAATTGTCCGCTGCTGATGCAACCATTCCTCCAGCCTGCAGCAACGTACCAATAGCAGCAGCCTTAGAAGGGTCTTTATCTACCATAACCATCAATGTTCTAAACTTTAAAGACTTTGCCAAAGTCATCCATTTGTTCATATCACCTTTGTAATAGATATCGTACTCATCAATTGCATTAGCATCATTCAGATCTATAAGCTGTAATGCCTCATCAAGTAATGACAAAACACCATTCAATACACTTTCCTGAGAATCAAATTTCGGATATTTAATTGTTCCGTTCCAGGATTCTGTGAAAGGAATATCTCCCCACAACATCGTTGCCTCATACATATGCTCAGCCAAAAGAATCTTACACTGCGCAATAGCATTGTGATTCACCGGTTCTGACTCTTCTGCATTTTTAATAGCTAACATCAAATTATTGCCACCTACAGAATAATAATGTTTCCAGACATTCCCTGTACTATAAGGAGAAATAGTATATACAGATTCATCCCAGCCACCGTAATCAAGTCCACCATCAACTTGACACTGCGAACTCATAGATAAAGGAATATAAAAGTCACCACCAGTGCGTGTTCCAGCCCAGTTTACAGCTACATAGTTAAACAAATACCCGGGATCAACTTTCTCGGCAGTATTGGGATCATGGTTAATATCGAGCCAATCGCTACATGAAGTTAAACATGCCAAAGCGCTCAATGCGTATGTTAATATTTTCTTTTTCATTATCATATTCGTTTAAATCTTACAATGTTAATCTGACATTAAATCCAAAACTTCTGGTAGAAGGTATGCTGTTAAACTCTACACCACCCCCAATCTGAGAAGGACCGAAGAAGTTAGCTTCCGGATCAATATGTGGCACATGATCTTTAATAATCCATAAGTTACGTGCCTCAAAACCTAAATCCAATGATTTAACAAAAAAGCTCTTGAACCATTTGCGCGGGAAGCTATAAGACAACTGTACCTCTCTGAGTTTTACAAATGATGCATTATAGATATTCCCTTCATTATTACTAGAATTGGATATATGCTGCCAATAATCCTGCATACTTTTCACAGGAACATCATTAGGTCTATATGTTCCATCATCCTGAAGGATTACACCCGGCTCAATAAAGGAAGCATCTTCACGGTGAGCTATTGTTTCAGCAGCCAAACCGCTACTTCTTAAATTAGCTACAGTCTCTGAATACAAAGAACCTCCATGACGGATATCAATCAAGAAACTCAAGGTAACTCCCTTATAAGTAAATGTATTGTTGATTCCCATCGTAAAATCAGGATATACATCTCCTAAACGCACGTTATTAACAGTTTCTCTCAAACCTGTTTTAGAATTAATCACATAATTTCCTTGGTCATCACGTTTCCAACCCGTGCCATACAAGCCAAACGAATCTCCTTTAGCAGCCTTAATTTGTAAACCGCTCAGTCCACTCGTTAACGTATATTCATCAAGTCCTTCAGCTAACTCCTCCACTGTCTGCTTATTTGAAGCAAATGTTGCATCCAGGTCCCATTTAAAATCACGTGTTTCCACAGGAGTCAACCCCAAAGTTACTTCAACACCTTTATTGGCAATCTTCCCGGCATTAATATTATTGGCAAAGTAGCCTGTTGACAATGGGACATCAATACTTACAATCTGATTCTTTGTAATATTGCTATAATAAGTCATATCTAACCTAATTTTTCCACCGAAGAAACGCAAATCAGCTCCAACTTCAAAAGAACTTTGATTTTGCGGCTTCAAATTCTCATTTGGTAAGACACGAGGTCCCGTAAAGCCAACTAATCCCATATGGGGGAAAGTGTTAACATCACCCAGATATTGCAAAAAGTAAGTACTAGCGGGAGTATATTTAAATGCCAAATTGTACGGATCTTCATCACTACCCACATTAGCATAACTCAAACGAACCTTACCAAAATTCAGAATATCTTTGTTTTCCATCAACTCCGTAAAAATAAAACTACCACTTATGGAAGGATAGAAATAGGAACGATTATTGATCGGTAGAGTAGACGACCAGTCATTACGTCCTGTTACATTTACGAAAAGCATATCTTTGTATCCCAAACTAATATCTCCATATAAACCAACAAGACGTTTCTTTTCATAATAATTTACCGGAGTAGTAGACTTCGCATTAGTATATGTGTATAGCCCATCAACAACCAGATTCTGCGCCTGCACATTTTCATTTTTCCATTCCTCCTGATAGAGATTATGCCCCATCATTACCTTAAAATGATAGTCATTTGCAAAAGTCTTCTCGTAAGAAACCATTAAGTCATTATTTATAATTCTTTTATACAAATTCCAAGTCTGGAACTTTCCGTTCAAGGCTCCTACAGTCCCCTTTGCATACACCTTACGCCTTCCTTCTGTGTAAAAATCTGTTCCGGCATTATTGGTGATAGTCAATCCTTCAATCGGTTTATAAGTCAATGTAATATTACCAATCATACGATCTAAATTATTGGTAAACTTATTCTTATTAATAATCCAATATGGATTATTACTTTTACCTTCCGGATCTAATGTTATCTGCTTTCCATTCTCATCAATCCAATTCTTTTGAATATCATGTATATCAATAGTTCTAGGCAATCCGTTGATCAATGGAATCAGTAGGTTGCTATCATTTGCACCTTGTGCCGGACGACCTTCAGAATCGGAACGTATATATTGAGCAGAAATACGACCAGTGAAGTTCTTAGTAAAATTCATACCCGCATTGACAGAAAAAGCGTATTTATTGTAGTCAGACCCAGGTACAACACCAGTCTGATTAGTAGAAGTAAAGCTCAAGCGGAAGTCGGCCTTTTCACCACCACCCGCAACTGATACATTATTAATATAACTCATTCCAGTTTCATAGAAATCCTTTACATTATCAGGATTTGCTTTCAAAGTCACTTTGTCACCTTTGTAATCTGTAAACTGTTGATCTTGTACCGATGAAATCTTCGGTCCCCAACCATTCAACATTTTCACATTATATACGCCATAACTACCTTGTGCATATTCATTTTGAAAATCAGGTAACTTCAGTACATTTTCAAATCGTGTAGAAGAGTTTACTGTTACAAATACCGGAGAGTTCTTTTTTCCCTTCTTTGTAGTAATAACAATAGCACCATCCTTTGCACGCGCTCCATACAATGCAGTTGCAGCTGCTCCTTTCAATACATTGATAGATTCAATATCGTCTGAATTGATATCCCCTGCACGGTTACCAACATCGACTATACCATTAGTTCTGTCAGGATTATAAGAACCATTGTCAATTGGAAGCCCGTCAATAATAAATAAAGGAGAAGAAACGGAACCAATAGAAGAGGCACCACGAATCTGTATACTTGAACTACCACCTACCGTACCAGATGATTGGGCTATTTGCAGTCCCGCAATCTTACCAGACAATGAGTTAAGTACATTACTTTCACGTGCTTTAGTTATTTCATCTCCCTTCACACTAGATACGGCATAACCTAGGGATTTTTCCGATCGCTTAATCCCCATAGCTGTCACTACAACCTCATCTAGATTTTGGGAATCAGACTTTAGCACAACTTTTAAAGTTGGTTTGATCACCACTTCTTGTGTCTGCATACCAATATACGAAATCTGCAAAGTCTTTGCAGAACTAAATATTTTGTATATTATTGATTATCAATGATGTAATATCTAATATTTAGGCGTGGAGAGCTTTTTCTTTTCTTAATTAATGATACATATATGCTTAATTATTAGCTAATTAAATAAATTCGTTATTATTGCCAGTCTATATATGTAATACTTAATCTCTACCCAAAATGGACTTAATTATCTGATAATAAGCGTGATATTTATTTAGTAAGAGAATACTATATGAAGAAAATTGCAACAAACTAATTCTGACTAATATTCAAATGTTGATTATTAGTCAAGGTAAATATGACATTCATTGAAATTTTGCAAGCGAATTATTGTTTCTTACGTAAAACTACTTATGTATATATTTATAAATAATAAGACCTGCAATTTTAGAATTAATCGAAATTGCAGGTCTCATCTATTTATTTAAAACTTATCCTTATATGGAGGCAATATTAAAAAATGTTTTATCGAGGTAAATTATTACTCCATCCCTCTGTTTGTATAACTCCAAAACCTGAATTGACTTCAAAAGAAGGTATTGGGTACACAAATTTTGCGATGTTGAAATTAGTGTACGATCCATCTGCTACACTAATAATTTTACCTAATCTTCTTGCATCAAAGAAGCGATGTCCTTCTTGAACCAGTTCTAATTTTCTTTCTTTATCAATGGCATCAATAACCGTTTGATCCTCTGCTATTTCATTGTCATCCAAATCCGGATTTCTTTTGGAAGCTACTTCCAATAGCTTTTCTTTAGCTTTTCCATAATTAGGAGTTGACTGTTTTGCATATGCTTCTGCCTGTATTAAATACATTTCAGGCAGTCTGAAAACTGGCAAATTAGAAATCTGATTATTGGTTGTGATACCACGCATTTTTCCACCAGTCCACGTACCGCCAAGAAGCGCCAGCCGAATATCATTAGGTGAATATTCTGCTACTGTTGCGCTGTTAATAGACAAACCGTATTTATTCCATAAAGTATTCAGAGCATTAGCGGACAAATAATCATCTTCGGCTTTTGCTATAAAGAAAATGTCTTCTGTCGAAACAGCCAATGTCGTATACATATTCTTATAGTCTTCTTTGGTTGATACAACTGTACCACCACTTAGGGTTATTGCCTCTTGAGCCGCTGTAATAGCCCCTTCGTAATTTTTCATATAGAGTTTTACGCGAGCTTCAAGTGCAGCAACTGCAGCCGTATTCATATACTGTTTACCTACATTTTCAACACCTTCTTTAGCATAATATTCTTTAGCTTTCGTTATATCATCAAGAATCAGGCTATAATTTTGTTCTACACTGACTCTTGACACCTGTGAATAGGCAGGGACGGGTTCAGTAACGTTTACGATACCTAATGTCGTTTTGTTGGCTTCCGAATATGGCAAACCAAACATGTTAGTCAAATAGAAAGAGCAGAGGGCTTTAATTGCATAGGCTTGAGCGATGCATCCTTCCACTTCTGCCAGATCCCCCTTTGTTACTTCTTTAAATGAAGCACCTTCTTTAATGATACGTGCACAACGGTCGATAGCCCAATATCCGTATGCCCATATTTCTTCTATGTATGAATTAGTATCCAGTATCTGATAGCGGAAGATGTCATAGAAATGAGACGTTGCAACGGAATGTGAAGTGATATCCGTTGGCGCATCTCCAATTGCTAATACATCACGTCCCAGAAAACGATATGAACCTAATGTGTAATATACACCATTTAGAGCGTTCTGAAAATCTTGGGTAGTAACCAAGGCTTCTTCTGTCGGAACAGAAGTTGATGGCGTTTCTGTCAAGAAGTCATCGCATGCGGTGAATGAAATTGCCATCCAACCGGTTAATAAAGCAAATAATATTTTCTTCATTGTCATAAATTTCTAAAGTTATTTTTTTAGAAGCTAAGATTAAGACCGAACATGATATTTCTAGGTACAGGATATGCCCAAGACTGCATACCGGTAGATCTGGTTTGTGGATCAAATCCTATAAAATCTTTAGCAGTGATAGTGAACAAATTGTCAGCAGAGATATAAACTCTTAAATTGTCAATAGCCACCTTATTCATAAGGTTCTTCGGAAGAGTATATCCTAAAACCATGGATTTCATTCTTAAATAAGAACCATTCATTAAGAAACGGCTGGAATTAGTTTCTGCTCCCGAGTTGTCTCCAGCTACAAATTTGGGTACGTCGGTTATATCTCCCGGCTTTTGCCAGCGGTTGTCATAAACGTAGTTAGATACCGGGCCTAAGAAATAATGTCCAACCTGCATATCAAATGCAAATCCGGAGTTATATACTTTATTTCCCAAGGTGAAACTGGTATCAAAAGAGAAGTCAAAACCTTTGTATTTGAAATTCATTCCAAAGCCACCATAAAATTTAGGATCGGCAGAACCTACAATTCGCTGACCGGCCTCATTTACATTTTTTGTTTTCTCATCCCCTTCTTGTCCTTTATACCACATTGCTTCTCCTGTTTCAGGATCCACTCCTGCATATTCCGGCATATAGAACGTATTATACGCTTCACCAACTTTTCTGATAGTTAGAGTATTCTCAATTGGTTTTTCTGTAGCAAGTTTTATGATTTTATTTTTATTTGCCGTACCAGTGAAACGAACATCCCAACTGAAATCTTTATTTCTAAGTACGTTAGCGTTAATTAAGAATTCTATACCTTTGTTTTCCATCTCACCTACATTTTTCAGGATAGATCCGAATCCAGTTGTGTAAGAAAGTGGTACATCAAATATCATATCTTTTGTCCGTTGGTTATAATAGTCTACTTCGAGTGTCAGTCTTTCGAAGAAAACAGCATGGATACCGATATCGGCTTTCGCAACAGTCTCCCATTTAAGATCCGGATTGGCTATTTGGTAAGGAATAGCTCCAGGTTTGCCATTATAAGAATATCCATAATTATACAATCCCATTGCTGCATAATAACCAATATCCTGGTTACCTACAGTTCCATAACTACCTCTGATAGTCAAATCTGTCAACCAATTTTTGGTATTTTCCATAAAGCTTTCGTTAGAGATTCGGTATTTTGCTCCTATAGACCAAAAAGGAGCCCATTTGTTGTTTACACCAAATCTTGACGAGCCGTCATAACGGAAACTGCCTGACAGATAATATTTATCATTCAAGTTATATTCTGCATTCATAAAGAATGAAGAAAGAGTGCTTGCTTTGGTTGAAGATCCCGCCCCTGTTGGCTTGGAAGCATTGTCCAATTCAAAAACAGCATCACTAGGATATCCACTGGCAGCTGCATAAATTGTTCTATAAGATATTTTCTGTGCTTCTTGTCCCAACAACACATTCAAATGATGCATGTCTTTGAAAGTGCGGTTGAAGTTTACGGTATTGGTAATGGTCAAGGTTGTTGCTCTTTCCTGGTTTCTTTGACCAAGCATACCACTACCGGAATATTGAGGATTATAAATTGAACTGTAAAAGAACTCGTCCAAGTCAATCAAGCTCAATCCTGCATTTGTCTTCCATGTTAAGCCATCAATAATATTATAAGTAAAATATGGATTCACAACCAATGTAATCTGCTTTTGATTGCGTTTATCACCTTTTTCTTTATCGTTAATAGCTACAGGATTATAATTAACATTTGTATTATATGTTCCGTCTTCATTGCGCACCTGTTCAAACGGACGGATGTCATATACTGCTACAATAGGATTAGTATATTGGCTTTCAGTCATAGTGTTGTTTATATCGGAGAGTGCTCCATTCACAGAAAGTCCATATCCTATCCGCCCGCTTTTTCCATCTAAACTAATACGTCCGCTATAGCGTTTCATTCCAGTTCCGATGACGATACCTGTGTTCTGAAAATATCCTCCACTAATATAATAGCGCAAATTTTCATTCCCACCTTGAGCACTGATATCATATTCTTGTGAAAAACCATTTTGCAGAATCTCCTTCAGCCAATCCACACTCTTGATATTTTGCGTCAAGTCCACATTATACCAATCCATAACATAGGCATTCAGCCATTCAGCAGAAGTCATGCCATCCTCACCGTCATATCCTGCATTTGTTAGTCCTTCGGTCCAGATCTCTTTGTATTTATCCAGATTTGTCGTACGATAATTATGATCTATCTTACCTACAAAACTAGTTCCGACTTTTGCATTCACATTAAAACGCGCTTTTCCCAGACTACCTTTTTTAGTAGTAACTACAATTACTCCATTCGCTGCACGAGCTCCATAAATAGCTGTAGCTGTAGCATCTTTCAAAACTGTGATGGACTCAATGTCGTTAGGATTGATATTAGCCATCGGACTTGCCGCCATATCCCCTGTCCCGGCTTTGTTATAAGCCCCCATTTTGTCTGTGTAAATGGCAATACCATCAATTACGTATAAAGGTTCAGTTCCAGAGTTCATTGAACCAACCCCACGAATAGTAGTAGAAGCATATGCACCAGGTTGTCCAGTCAAGCTATTTACTTGTAAACCAGCTACTGATCCTTCCAAAGACTTCATAAAGTTTGCATCTGTTTTTTTCATCAAGTCCTTATTATCCACCGTTTGGGCAGATCCCGTAAATGCCGCTTTTTTAGTTACCCCATATCCGGTTACCACAACCTCATCTATTAGCTGTGCATCAGATTTGAGAACCACTCGCAAATTGAGCTTTATCGCCACTTCCTGCGTCTGCATACCGATGTACGAAATCTGCAAAGTCTTTGCAGAACTAAATACAACTATAATATGTTGATTACTAACAATATATATGATGTTTGCTTTCCTTCGGAAATAAATTTTTGTTGTAGTTATTATGCAGATTATCAATATATTAAGCACCTACCAAACATATTAATTTACTGATTTATGATACCAGATTTCTATCAAAAATAGGGCATAACCATCTATTAATTAATTATTTAAGTTCTTATCTTATATGATATAAGCTAAAACTTATTTCCATCTTAACTGTTGAAGATGGTTTTCTTGTTCTAAATTATATCCAATAATTATTGACTATAATAATATATTCATTAGCAAACGGTAATCTAAGAAAAAGAAAAACTCCAGATGAAAAAATGCATATTTTATTACTGTATATTTTAAAATATGCAGGGGTGGATTCAAATATCCTCCAAAATCGCAGAGAATATGATTGATGAATATTTATATTGGATGGTTATATGCTTTTTCTGTATCAAAGAGATTGTGTAATTACATCTAATTATGCAAAAAGAGGTATTTATCATTTATCTGATGCTAAAATGAAAGAACCCCAAATGCCGGATTTTAATAGCTATTAGAGGCTGTCAAGTTTATAAATTAGCTTTTAATCCTTTCCTTTTAAAGAAAGCAAGGGCTTCTCTACGACCAATGACTCGTTCCTTTTAAAGGAACGTTTTATTCCTTTAAATGGGACGAGTGATAATATTCGTAATTATGATGTATCTTTAGATTATATATATGCGTTTTCGGAACTTATATTGCATATTCTTTCATTTAATTATACACACTGTTCTTCTATTAGAGAGAATTATACCTTCCATTTCTATAACCAAATCTTAAAAACAGAACACTTTCGTTTAGTTTTTGTGCTTATTATTATTTTTTTGATGAGGCAGTTTTCTCAAGATCACGCACCACTGTAATATCCATTATATTCGCATATACCTGCGTGGTCTTTACACTTTTATGTCCTAACAGTTTTTGTACAGTAGTTATATTGGCACCATTATATAATAATAAGGTAGCATTTGTATGACGGGCGGTGTGAAACGATACACGTTTATCAATTTTAGCCAAGCCTGCCAATATGTTTAATTCCTTATTAATATTAGAATTGTCTTTCAACTTGAAAAAACTATTGAGGTCATCTTTATAGCGTTGCAATATCTGGATTCCTTTACCCTCAAATAATAAATATAAAGGAAGGCGTACCTCCATACCTGTTTTGACAGATTTGTATATTATCCAAGTCTCCTGATGGAACTCAACAATATTTGCAGAGGTCAGATTAGTGAAATCAGAATATCGTAATCCAGCATAACAGCAAAATAAAAAAGCATCTTTTGTTTTTTGCAGTCTCGTATATCTTCCAGTCAGCTGCAAATTCTCAAATTTGTGTAACTCTTCCGGAGCTAAGTGTGTATGGCTTCCTTCTATACTTTTAATTTTATATTTTCTAAAGGCATACTTCTGTATATCCATATACTCCTTATTTATTGCAACATTAATATATCGTTTCAGATGCTTCATGTGCTTGGCAATAGTATTAAGGTGATAACCTTTAGATTGCAGATAATTATCAAATGAAGACACAAACTCAAATGTCAAATCGGTAAATAATACCTCTTTCTTGAACTCCTGAAGTAATTCAAGCGTGGAAAGGTGATTTTGACGGGTACTTTCTTTCAAAGAAGAATTGGCTATCTCCTCTTTAAAAAAAGTCAAAAACGACCTTCCATTGCTTAGAGGTTTATCAATAGAATTTTTTAATAAATCTAACGATATGGACTTTCCCTGTTGCCATAGTCCAAGTTCTGTTTGCTCAATAGCTGCTATATTTTCATATAACATACGATTCAAAACATTCGCATTAGGATGATTCTTCACCATTTTTCGTTTGGCATCCCACTGTTCCGGTTTGAGATATATTTTGGTGGAGAAATACATCTTTTTCCTGTTCAGATAGGCTTCTACCTGAACTAATGCCATTCCTCTTTTATTCAATCTCTTCTTTCTGTTAAACACAAGGTTGTAACTGATCTTTTCCATACTTTCATTTTTTAATTAATAATAGAACAAATTAGACGTAGTTCTGTGCTACGCCAGGGTTGAATATGCATTAATATCTCTAAAAAAATAAATCCTCAAAAATGAAGTATTCACAAAACTTTAAATTAAATGCCACTTTTTTATTCGCTTTTTCACGAAAAAAGCAAAAAGAATGGCTTTTAAAGGTGTTTTATGACTAAAAACGAGTAAAAGAAATATTAAAAGAGGCATTTTGCTTATGCAAAGTGTCAATTGCTGTTTTAGCAATCAAAGCTTTTGGTTGAAAAAAATATGCTTATCGGCATAAATACAGCTTGTAAAATAACAAAATGTTATATTTGCAACCTTTTTTTATTAATATAATTGCTAGTTTCAGTTTTATTAATATATTTGCAAATTGTTAGAGTAAAGATACAAATAATGTAAAGTTAAACTTTAAGAGAGAATTTATGAAAAGAAAATTAATGCTGTTATTGGCATGCCTTTTTGTGGGCATAGGCCTAGTAACTGCCCAGACTCAAAAGGTCACAGGCGTTGTGATTTCTGAAGAAGACGGGCAGCCAGTTGTTGGCGCTTCTGTGTTGGTAAAAGGTACCACTCTGGGTACAATCACAGATGTAGATGGTAATTTTAATTTGTCGAATGTACCAAGTTCTGCAAAGACTTTGCAGATTTCGTATATCGGAATGCAAACACAAGAAGTAGTTATTAAGCCAAATTTGAGAGTTGTATTAAAGGCTGACGCCCAAAAGCTAGACGAAGTAGTAGTTACCGCTATGGGTATTTCACGCGAAAAGAAAGCATTGGGATATGCCGTACAAGATGTCAAATCGGATGCGTTGACACGTGCTGCTAATACAGATTTAGCGGGAGCCTTACAAGGAAAAGTATCAGGTATTGACATCACCCCATCATCAGGTATGCCGGGTGCTTCTTCAAAGATCACGATTCGCGGTTCTCGTTCTTTCACTGGAGACAATACTCCATTGTATGTAATTGATGGTATGCCTATCGCTTCTACCGCAGATGTGAGTACTTCTCTTACCGATGGAGCGTATGGAACGGACTATGCTAACCGTGCTGTCGACATTGACCCTAATGATATAGAAAGTATCAATATATTAAAGGGACAAGCCGCTTCTGCTTTGTATGGTATGAGAGCTTCCAATGGTGTTATCGTTATCACCACCAAAAGTGGTAAAGGAGCAGATAAAGGAAAACCGACTATTACTTTCAGTACTAACCTTTCCTTTGATAAGATTTCAACTCTTCCGGAACTGCAACAAGAATATGCACAAGGTTCAGGCGGTACTTTCGATCCGTCATCTCCTTTCGCATGGGGTCCTAAGATTTCCGAATTAGCTAACGACCCTACCTACGGAGGAAATACAGACAACAGTTACACCAGCCAATATGGTAAACAGTCCGGAAAATACTATGTTCCTCAACTTGCAGCTGCCGGCATGAATCCGTGGGCTACTCCACAAGCATATAACAACATGAAGGACTTTTTTGAAACAGGTGTATCTTGGAGCAATAACGTCAATGTAGCCCAGAGATTCGACAAAGGTAACTACTCCTTTTCTTTGGGTAACACCACCAGTAATGGTATCGTTCCATCAACCGGTATGGATAGATATAACGTGAAAATGTCCGCCGAAGCACAACTCCATCCTAACTGGACTACCGGATTTAATGGAAACTTTGTGACTTCAAAAATCTCCAAACAGTCTACAGCCAACACCAGTGTGGTTGCTACGATCTATAATGCACCCGTCAGCTATAATATGGCCGGTATTCCTTCTCACATAGAAGGCGACCCTTACACACAAAATACATATCGAGACAGCTGGATCGACGATGCATATTGGGCAGTTGACAATAACCAGTTCTCTGAACGTTCACAACGTTTCTTCGGAAATGCTTTCGTGAAATACACCACTAAATTTGGAACTGACAACCACAAACTGGATATTAAATACCAGATTGGTGATGACGCTTATACTACCAATTATTCTGAAATCTACGGATATGGAAGTACTTGGGCGCCTACAGGTGAAGATTCAGAATACCATTACACCGTTAATGAGCTAAATTCACTGTTAACTGCTGCCTATACATGGAACATTAACGAAGAATGGACGTTGGACGCTTTGATTGGTAATGAGTTTGTTGATAAAAAGACAAAATATGAATATGCATATAGCATGAACTTCAATTTCCCGGGCTGGAATCATCTGAATAATGCTTCTGTATTCTCCAATGAGAGCCTATACAACAAGAAACGAACTGTTGGTAATTTCGCAAACTTGTCAGTAGCATGGAAAAACATGCTTTATCTAAGCGGAAGTATACGTAATGATATCGTTTCAAGTATGCCACGTGACAATCGTTCTTTCACTTATCCTTCGGTGTCATTGGGATTCATTTTCACAGAACTGGCTCCCCTGAAGAATAACATATTAACCTTCGGTAAGATACGTGCTTCTTATGCGGAAGTTGGTATGGCTGGTGATTACACTCAAAGCTATTACTATACTCCATCTTATGGTGGTGGTTTTTATATGGGAAATCCGATTGTTTATCCAATTAATGGAGCAATGGCTTATATTCCATATTATAAGGTGTATGACCCTAACTTAAAACCACAAAATACAAAATCTTACGAGTTGGGAGCTGATCTTACTTTCTTAAACGGACTGGTTACTTTGAATTACACCTATTCACGTCAGAATGTAAAAGATCAGATATTCGAAGTTCCTTTGGCAGGTTCGACTGGTGCCTCAAGTATGATTATGAATGGAGGTAAAATCCACACAAATACCCACGAGTTGACATTGGGCGTATCTCCGGTAGATACCAAAAACTTCAAACTCGACTTCGCTTTCAACTTCTCCAAAATCGACAATTACGTAGACGAATTGGCTCCAGGAGTAGAAAGTATTATGTTAGGAGGATTTGTAACTCCGCAGGTACGTGCCGGAATTGGTGACAAGTTCCCTGTGATCTATGGAAAAAGCTATATGCGTAATGACGAAGGCAAGATTGTAGTAGACAAAAACGGACTTCCCATGCAGGGAGAAGATGCGGTTATCGGAACTGTATCTCCTGACTTCCGTTTAGGTTTCAATACAAATATCGAATTGTACAAGTTCCGTATTTCTGCAGTATTCGACTGGAAACAAGGAGGACAGATGTATAGTGGTACCGCAGGTGAAATGAACTATTACGGTGTGAGCAAATTATCTGGTGATATGCGTAATACCGAATTCATTGTGGAAAACTCCGTTAAAGAAACAGGAAAAGATGCAGACGGTAACTCAATTTATGCACCCAATGATATAAAGGTAACAGACGCTCAAGCATATTTCACAAGAAGAAGATCCATTGACGAATCCTACATTTATGATAATTCTTATATCAAACTGCGTGAATTATCAGTAAGCTATCCGGTATTCTCAAAGAAATGGCTGAATGTGAATGTGAATGTTTTTGCCCGCAACATTTTGGTTTGGTCTGAAATGAAAGGCTTCGATCCGGAAGCTTCACAGGGTAATGACAATATGGGAGGTGCATTCGAACGTTTCTCTCTTCCGGGAACAGCCAGCTATGGTTTTGGATTTAATGTAAAATTCTAATTAGCTAAAAAGAAAGATGAAAACATATAATATAATCAAAGGCATTTTTGCCGCTACTGTTTTATCAGTTGTCTTTTCCGGATGTTCGGAAGATGCAATGGATAGAATCAATAAGGATCACGGACATACGCAAAGCGTGGCCGGAAGATTCATTCTGACAGATGTAATAACCTCTACCGCATTCTCTAACGCAGGAGGTGATTTCAATACTTATCTATCTGCTTACATTGAATATGAAGTAGGTGTTGACAACCAGTTGTATTATGCAGAAACCAGAGAAAGCGAACCGACCTCATCTTCCACTTTCAATAATACATGGAATGGCCTGTATTCCACATTGAAATCCGCCCGTATCATTATCAATCAATGCAGTGAGGGAGGAATAGATTATGGAAATTTTGCAACCAAAGGTATGGCAGAGGTGTTGGCTGCTTATAATTGTGCATTGATAGCCGATATGTTCGGAGATGCTCCATGCAGCCAGGCAGCCTTAGTTGACGAAAATGGTTCTCCTGTTTACCTGACTCCTAAAATGGATAAACAAGAAGAGATCTATACACAAGCAATGCAATACCTGGACGATGCTATTGCAGACTTGCAGAAAGAGGATCTGATAGACCCGGGAGCTCAAGATTTGTTATATCAGGGCGATGCCGAAAAATGGCTAAAGTTGGCGTATGGTCTGAAAGCGCGTTACACAATGCACCTTCTTAAAAGATCTGCCAACAAAGACGCTGACATGGAGAAGGTTTTGGAATATGTGGATAACTCTTTCGAAAGTGCAGAAGAGCAAGCAGCATTCGACGTATATGACGCCAACAATATAAATCCGCTTTACGGTTTCTTTGTGGCACGTGCCGGATTAGGTGCAAGCGAAAGCATGAGAAGCAAACTGGCAGAATACAACGACCCACGCCTGTCCAGAGCTTTCATCACTAAACAAGGTGCATCTGGAAAAGAACAAGCCCCGGGAACTGCTGACAATGCCGTATATGCGCCTAACGGTTCTCCGGAACAAGGCACTTCCAAGTATGGGACTTCTTTATTTATGTATTCTATATCAGCACCCACACTGTTATTGAGCTATCATGAATTAAAGTTCCTGGAAGCAGAAGCTCTATGCAGATTGGGACGTGATGCAAAAAGTGCATTAAAAGACGCTGTAGTAGCCGGATTGTTAAATGCAGAAAATAGCTTTAGCGTTTCAAGAAAGGAATTGGGCAAAACGCTCATCAACCCGGCAAGTAGTATTACAGATACTGAAGCCGAAAGTTACTTTGACAATACAATAGAAGCCAAATATACAGCCGAACCGTTGAAAACAACAATGATTCAAAAATACTTCGCATTATGGGGAGCCTCAGGAGAAGCGACAGAATCTTACAATGATGTTCGCAGAATGAAAGGACTAGGCGAAAACTTTATTGAGCTAAAAAATCCAAACTCTTTCCCATTACGTTGTCCTTATGGCAATAGCGACACAACAACAAATGCCGAAGTGAAAGCAGCTTACGGAAATGGACAATATGTGTATAGTGAAAACGTTTGGTGGGCAGGTGGAAGCAGATAATCCATTGACTTGAATCATATAAATGAGACTGAATTCTCTAGGGGAAAGGCGGGAATTCAGTCTCATTTCTTTATATCAAGTTTGAGAGGTGTAAACAGAACATTCAGTCACAATTATGCCAAGAGAATTATAACAACTATACATGTCTACTGATTTTCCCGGTTCATACGATACATCATAAACTATACTTTTGTTATATTTGCAGACGCTTGAATAATATAGAATACGATGAATCATATAGAAACCCAACGATTGATATTGCGACATTTCACAGAAGAAGACATAAACGCCTTGTTCTCAATTCTAAGTGATAAAGACGTTAATACATTTCTACCGATGTTCCCATTAAAAGATATAGAGGAAGCAAAAGACTATCTCCAATATATAAAAAGCTGGATTCAGCAGAAAGGATTCTACTATGCTATTTGTATGAAAACAAACAATGTACCCATTGGTTGTATCCATATAAACGGAGATGACAGCCATGATTTGGGGTATAGCATTAAGAAGGAGTTTTGGCACAAAGGGATTTGTACAGAAGCTTGTCAGGCAGTAATCGATATGCTGAAACAAATAAATATTCCCTATATCACAGCTACGCACGATGTAAACAATCCGAGAAGTGGAAAAGTTATGCAGGCTATAGGCATGAAATACCAATATTCTTATGAAGAATATTGGCAACCAAAACTTTATCTGGTTACATTTAGAATGTATCAATTAAATTTCGATGACCAACAAGACAGGGTATATAAAAAATATTGGAATAAATACCCTGTTCATTTCATAGAGGAGATATAAGCAGTATTGCTACTTCATTCCTTCTCTCACAATATCTACCAGAATCGGCTTCAATCCGCTAACGAAACATTCCACTGCAATCACCATCAGAATCAGTCCCATAAGACGCATCATCACATTATTACCCGTTTCACCCAAGACTTTTACCAATTTCGTGGAAGCACGAAGAATAAAGAAAGTCAGCAGATAAATCAGGGCGATAGTACCGATCAATATCCCCTTCATTTCATAAGAATGCGCATCCTGCATCAAAACGATTGCATTGGCAATCGCTCCGGGACCGCATAACATAGGAATACCGAGAGGAGTAATAGAGATATCATCCGCATACGTTTTGATTTCTTCGTCCTTCAACTTCATCGGTGTATAGCGGGCTTGAAGCATATCAAAGCCTATCTTGAAGATAATCACCCCACCGGCAATACGGAAACCATTGGTAGAGATACCGAAGAACTTGAAAAGAAACTGCCCGGCAAAGACAAATACCATCAATGTAATAAACGACACAATAGTAGCACGACGTACGATAGACTGACGTTCTTTATCCGTCATACCATGAGTCATGGTAAGAAAGACAGGCATCGTTCCCAACGGGTTGGTCAACGTGAAGAATGAAGTGAAACAAAGTAAGGCGAAAGGCAGAAGCGTACTATCCATGATTATATCGTATTTTATGCAAAACTAAAACGCAACAAAAATACGACTTAATCCAGAAAACCTATAATAAATCCATTAATTCTTTCAAGGAATGGATGTGATAAGTAGGGAGGAAAGGGAAAGCTGTCCGTTCTGTCACATTGTAGAAAACCTGATGCATCCCTACTCCGTGCGCTCCGGTTATATCCGCTTCCCAACTATCACCAATCATTAAGGATTCGCGCAACTCGGATTGAGTAGCAGACAAAGCAAAATTGAATATCTCCGGCCAAGGCTTCAGCACTCCGAGATCTTCCGAGAGAATCACCTTTCTGAAATACCCGTCCACTCCTGCCGAACGCATCTTACGTGATTGCAATTCACGAAACCCATTGGAAAGGATATAGAGGTTATATTTGGGAGCAAGATACTCCAATACCTCCTTTGCATGAGGCATTAAAACACTTTTAGTAGGGATAATAGCGAAAAAATCTCTCGAAAACCGTTCAGCGAGCGCTTCATCTTTCACTCCCACGGCCTGTAAAGGATAAAAGAAACGTTGGCTGTTCAATTCATCCTTCGTTATCTTTCCTTCACCGTACTCAACCCAGAGTTCGGTATTTCTTTGTTGATAAAGAGTATAATAATGATTGAATGAATCAAAATAGCGGTCGAACGAATATTTCTGATATACTTCCTCAAAGGTGTTACGAGCATTTTGAGAAAAAGCCCAGATGGTATCATCAAGATCAAAAAAAAGATTTTTATATTTCATCAGTAGTTATATAATAAGAAACAAAAAAGCCAATGTGCTAATTTCTTGAATCCAGGAATCAGCACATTGGCAATTCAAAAGGGATATCTACCTTATTTTACCTGGATAACCAAGTATCTGGATACACTCCAGAATTCAGTAGGATTAGTAATCTTCAATGTCAACTGGCCTTTATCATCTTTTACCAATTCATAAGAACCGGTCGGATGAGTAGTCAGTAATTCAGCACGTTTAGAGTACAACTTGATTTCTTTGGTTGTACGGATATCGATCTGCGTGAAATAATCCTTATTGAAATCAGCGCTCTTCAACACGTCTCCGCTCTGAAGAATCTTTTGAGCTTTCAATTCAGATTTAGTACCAAATACGAACCAGGCAGCATTCAGGCTCTTTTCCTGTTCTGCAACGGTTTTAGCTTTCGCTTCGTTTTCTGCGGCCAGAGTTTCTTTTGCTACAGACAGATCGCTGACAGCAGCATCCAATTCCTGAATACGGATATTTTTGGAAGCCAGTTCTGTTTGAAGCTCTTCGATACGCTGTTGTTTAGCGTTCAATTCAGCAGTCAAAGCGGCAACAGCTTTTTTCATCTGTGCAGAATTGTAATTGCTATTCTTCAGCTGTGCCTGCAATTTTGCAATCTGCGCTTTGTTTTCTTCCATTTGTTTAGAGATGAATTCGATGTCAGAAGCAATCTGTTGCTTAGCACTGGCAGAGTTTTCAGTGATGGTTCCACGTTGCAAGTCAACACGGCTTTCAGCAGCATTGATCTTACGGAAACCTTCCTGAACTTCATTGAAAGTCCCCATCATATCATCCAGTTCAGCATTGCGCTGGTTCAGTTCCATCAAAAGAGAATCATTTTCAGCTTTCAGGTCTTTACTTCCACCTTTAAAGCCATCACACGAAGCCAACAAGGCTACGCATACAAATAAAACAGCTAACTTTTTCATACGTTTACGTTTTACGTTTTTTAATGAAGTTATTTAATCATCTATTCCTGCTAATACTATCACAATCTCGCCCCGGGGTTCGGTAGCGGTAAAGTGTTCTATCAATTCAGCCAAACTGCCCCGAACTGTTTCTTCGTGGAGTTTGGATATTTCACGCGACACGGTTGCCTGACGTTCAGCACCGAAATATTCGGCAAACTGTGTTAACGTCTTCAACAGACGGTGGGGTGATTCATAAAACACCATCGTGCGGTGTTCTTCCGCCAATGTCTTCAGTCGTGTCTGCCGTCCTTTCTTCTGGGGGAGAAATCCCTCGAAGCAGAACTTCTCGTTCGGCAATCCCGATGCTACGAGTGCCGGAACAAAAGCGGTTGCTCCCGGCAAGCACTGCACTTCAATACCGTTGCGCACACATTCACGAACAACCAGAAATCCGGGATCGGAAATTCCAGGCGTTCCGGCATCCGAAATTAGTGCCACCGTTTCACCTGCCTTTATTCTATTAACAACACTTTCCACCGTTTTATGTTCATTAAATTTGTGGTGGGATTGCATTGCATTCTTTATTTCAAAGTGTTTCAGCAAGATACCGGAAGTACGTGTATCCTCCGCCAAAATCAGATCGACCTCTTTCAGGACTTTGATAGCCCGAAAAGTCATGTCCTCCAGATTCCCTACCGGCGTAGGCACCACATATAGCTTTCCCATCTTGTTTTTGTTTTATACTGATTGATTAAAATATTTCTTTAGTAGCTCCAGAAAGTCGTTCACCGCCTCCTTTTCTTCATTCAATTCGACTTTCGAGGACAGAAATGCGACTGCAGTCTTGTAGGAACTCATTACTGATATCTGTTCGATAACCCGATTCATCAAATCAGTGTTGCCTCCGAACAGTTCACGAGAAAAACGGAAAGAATCATTCAAGCTGATAGCATGTCGCAAGCCGGCAGACAGTTTGAGACTTTCTCCCAACACAGCCGATTTAGGTTCTTCCTCTTTCACAACAGTTTCAACGACAGGTTCCTCAACAATTGCCGGTTCCTCTTTTTTCCCTTCTTCTTCTTCTTCTTCTTCTGCTGCTGCTGCTTCTTCTGCTGCTGTCTCTGCAGCTGCCGCTATTACGACAGGTTTCTCTTCCGCAACAATGGCTTCTCCTTCCTCATCTTCTTTCACAACAACCGATTCGAGAGATTGTATAATCACGGGGGAATCCTCTTCAGACCCGGCAACTTCATCCTCCTCTTCCGCTGTCTCTTCCACAGCTGACGGAGAAATTACCTGAACAGCATCCACCTCCTGCTGCAGTTCGTCCAAACGCCCCTGCATCCGTGTAATGCTCCGCTTCAACAGTTCAGACAAAGTCGGAGTCGGCTCCTTGGTAAATGAATCCATGAGATACTTCAACTCATGAACATCCAACTCAATATCTGTTAATAGCTTCTGTTTCATGTCAGTCCATTGTTTATACGGTGCGAATGTAGGAATAATTTATGCAATAACTTAAAATAATGGATAATTTAACAGTTCTTGCACATTGAATTGCTTACCTTTGTCCACATATTTATTTAATCAAGAAAACACAAAATCTCATGGTATTATTTTCAGAAGACCACATACAGGAGACTAGAAGAAGAGGCCGGATCGAAGTAATCTGCGGTTCTATGTTCTCCGGAAAGACAGAGGAATTGATTCGCAGAATGAAGAGAGCGAAATTCGCGAAACAACGTGTCGAGATATTCAAACCTGCTATCGACACCCGTTATTCAGAAGAAGACGTAGTCTCTCACGACAGCCATTCTATCGCCTCCACTCCCATCGATTCGTCAGCCAGCATTTTACTGTTTACTTCTGAGATAGATGTAGTAGGTATTGATGAAGCACAGTTCTTCGACAGTGGTTTGATTGATGTATGCAACCAGCTTGCCAACAATGGAATCCGTGTTATCATTGCAGGATTGGATATGGACTTCAAAGGAAATCCGTTCGGACCTATGCCACAATTGTGCGCCATTGCCGATGAAGTCTCCAAAGTTCATGCGATCTGTGTGAAATGTGGTCAGCTGGCTTCTTTCTCACATCGTACAGTCAAGAATGAGAAACAGGTTCTTTTAGGCGAAACAGCCGAATATGAGCCTCTGTGCAGGGAATGTTATCTCCGTGCACGAGGGGAAGATGAGCAGAAAGTATAAACCCTATAAAAGAAACAGATTATGGAAAGGAAAAAGATAACATTCGACAGTTTTATACGCGGTTCCATCGGATGTGTGTTAGTTGTAGGAATATTAATGCTCGTGGAACGTCTTAGCGGAGTGTTATTACCTTTCTTTATTGCGTGGCTGATAGCTTATATGGTCTATCCGTTAGTCAAATTCTTCCAGTATAAGCTACGATTAAAAAGCCGCATTATTTCCATCTTCTGTTCCTTATTCCTCATTACGGTTATCGGAGTCACTTTATTCTACCTATTAGTGCCGCCGATGATTTCGGAAATAGGCAGAATGAACGATTTGTTGGTGACTTACCTCACCAATGGAGCCGGTAACAATGTACCTAAGAACCTTTCTGAATTTATCCACGAGAACATTGATCTTCAGGCGTTGAACCGTGTATTAAGTGAAGAGAATATCCTGGCGGCAATCAAGGATACCGTCCCCAGAGTGTGGACTTTGCTTGCAGAATCTCTCAACATTCTATTCAGCATCCTTGCCTCCTTCATTATATTATTATATGTAATCTTTATATTATTGGATTACGAAGCAATAGCTGAAGGATGGTTACATCTGCTACCCAATAAATACCGTACGTTTGCCTCCAACCTGGTTCACGACGTACAGGATGGTATGAACAGATATTTCCGTGGACAGGCTTTGGTTGCTTTTTGCGTAGGTATCCTTTTCAGCATTGGTTTCCTAATTATCGATTTTCCCATGGCTATTGCTTTGGGACTTTTCATCGGAGCATTGAATATGGTTCCCTACTTGCAAATCATTGGTTTCCTTCCCACCATTTTATTGGCAATTCTCAAAGCTGCCGACACCGGACAGAACTTCTGGATTATCATTGCATGTGCATTAGCCGTCTTTGCAATCGTACAAATCATACAGGATACCTTCCTTGTCCCCAAAATCATGGGAAAAATTACCGGACTGAATCCTGCCATCATCCTTTTATCTCTTTCTATCTGGGGTTCATTAATGGGAATGCTCGGCATGATTATCGCCTTGCCACTAACAACTTTGATGCTCTCCTACTACCAACGCTTTATTATCAACAAAGAAAAGATAAAATATGATGAAGTAGAAACTACTGATAATCAAGAAACAAGCCATAACGAGGAAAAATAATTGAAACTTTTTTCTACGGAATGCTTGCAAATTAAATAAAAGTAACTACCTTTGCACCCGCAATCAGGAAATAACTGATTCGCAAATAAGGATTGATTCGCTAGCTCAGCAGGTAGAGCACAACACTTTTAATGTTGGGGTCCTGGGTTCGAGCCCCAGGC
>ENA-UEPH01001047-UEPH01001047.1-human-gut-metagenome-genome-assembly--contig:-NODE-1047-length-28931-cov-6.311361_pt1 | contig 28931 bp, 27 predicted proteins | sample MGYA00242891_ERZ507898 | MGnify/ENA primary metagenome ERZ507898 (study PRJEB26167, sample SAMN06115411) | human gut metagenome | host: Homo sapiens | place: China:Guizhou | collected 2014-10-15... | reverse complement strand
CCGTTGGTCGTAGGATTCCATTATTATTTTTTGATAGCGGACGGGGTGCAGGTGTTTGTAATGATGAAGAAGAATTGAAGATTCAATTCAAAGAGGCAGTTAGTTATTCTTCAACAAACAAAGCGATTATTGAAGATTATATAACGGGGAGAGATTTTTTATTGGATTATATTGCCGTTGATGGAGAATTTAGATTACTCTCTATGTTTGATAGGTATGTGACATCTGATAGAGGGAGTGCAGTGAATTATGCAAATATTAGTATGGCTCCATCAAAAGCAATTGATATTTATCTTGATCGTATTAATGATAAGGTCATTAATATGTTTAAAGATTTAGGTTTTAAAGATGGGCTTTTATTTATGCAAGGATATACTGAAGGTAATCAAATCACTTTTTTTGAAATGGGTTGTAGATTAGGTGGTTCTTTTTATAATCACGAGAAAAAATGTATTGGATATGATCCTGTGGATATGATTATTAGGTATGCTCTTGCGGGGAAAATGGTTTATGATATAAATGTGATAGATAAAGATATCGCAAAATATAATCATAAGTACGCTTTGGATTGTAATTATCTGTTAAAAGGTTCTGATGAAACTGTTTCTGAAATTAAAGGGATAGAAGAAGTCAAGAAGCTTCCATCGTGTATTTCGACTATTCAATACCACGAAGTGGGTTATCATTATACTAAAGATAAAACAGTTGACAAACCTATTTTTACTGCTGAAATAGTAGTGGATAATGTGATAAAAGTAAAAGAAGATGTTGCGTATATAAATAATGTATTTGACGTTCTTAATGAGAGGGGGGAGTCAATCCTTATTAATAAGTTTGATCCGGAACAATTATTTGATTGAATAAAGTTATATAAGCTATAATCAAGTTTCAAAAAATCTCAATCTTGTTTATAGAGAATAATAATTAGAAATTTTATATATTATATCATATGAAGAAACTAGTAATTTGTGGTGGAGGTAGTAGTGCTCACGCTTTAATTCCTTTTTTGAAAGATTCAATATTTGAAGTGTCAGTGTATACTTCACGCCCTGAGCGATGGGCAAAAACAATTAATTTGGAATGGCATGATCCTTCAGGTAAGGTATTAGGAACTTATTCTGGTGATTTAAAAACGATATCCAATAATCCAGAAGATTTATTCCCGGATGCGGACTATATTGTGTTTTGTATGCCTGTTCATAAATACAGAGTTGCACTTCAAAAAATTGCACCATTCATTAATAAAGATAAAACGGTATTTGTAGGTACGGTTTATGGTCAAGGAGGATGGAATTGGATGGTTGATGAAATTAAGAAGCAGTATGGGTTAACTAAAATTGTAACCTTTGCTTTTGGGCTGATTCCTTGGATTTGTCGTATTATAGAATATGGACATACTGGTGTTACTTATGGATGCAAAGCTGTAAACTATGCAGCAACTTATCCCATGGATTATTTTAACCAAGTTAATGAGGAACTTTTAGAATATATTTGTTATAAATGGTTCGGTAAAGGAAAGGTTGAACAGAGTGATAATTTCTTGTCTTTGACGTTATCTGTTGATAATCAGATCATTCATACATCTCGTTGTTTAGGACTGTATAAGGTATATGGAACGACTTGGAAAAATGAAGAGAGTGTTCCGTGGTTCTATAAAGATTATGATGATATTTCAGCAAAGTTGTTGGCAGATCTTGATACTGATTATACAAATATTCGTAATGCAATAAAAAAATTGCATCCGGAAAAGGATTACAGTTATATGCTTGATTACCTTGCATTGGAACGTTTTTCTTATCATTCACATAATACTGACATAAAAGAGTCATTTGTAACTTCTCAGACATTAGTTTCGATCAAGACACCTGTTATTCAAAATAGTGAAGGAACTTGGGAGGTCGATCGTAATCATCGTTTTTTTCTGGATGATATCTATTATGGTAATTGTATTGCAAAATGGATGGCAGAACAATTGAATATAGTTACTCCTACTATTGACGAAATTCTTCATTGGGCTCAGATAATTCGTCAGGAAAATATTATTGATGATGATAATCATTTGATGTTAAATAGCCCCGATCTGAATGAGCCCTTGAAAGCTGGTATTCCATGCTTTTATGGTTTTAATACTATTGAAGATTGTATTGATTAATAAAAATGTAAATTTAAAAATTGCAAGATTGGACATTTACCGATTATTATTGATATGATGATGAAAATGTATACAATGTTTTTCAATTTGGAATAGTCTGTTGAAATTTTACTATTGATAAGATGATCTTCCCACCTTTAATAGAAACAAGTATTCAAAAGACGCTTTGTGATTGTTTGAAAAGATTCATGGAGAAATCTATTTGGTGACAACTCCCTCTAATATTGAGTTGATATAAGAAAACTGGAATATACTTGTATAAGTAAATGTGGGAAATCCGCTTTGGGGTTGTAAACATCAGATTAAAATTATGTCAGAGATAATATCGCAAAAAATAACCTACAAGGAACTTCGTGATAGATCATATGTCATAAAAGATGACCGCTATGGCATTGCCGCTTTTATGACAGAATCGGTACGACAAACACTTTTGGCTTGTCCCAATAACAATGATGATTCAAAAACGGCTATGTACCTCAAATTATATGATGGTATCGCTGTGGGAAGAATGATGATGTTAGGGACTCGAATAAAAGTCGGGGATGAGATTATCATGGTACAGACTGGAGGTGCAATTGAGGTACATAATGAATATAGACGTAAAGGCCTTGGTGTTGAGCTTATTATGAATTGTATGACCAATGCTGAATATGACGTATATATAGGTTCGCTTTATTCAACAATGGCATTGCCTATATTCAGAAAATTGAATAATTACATCTTTGAGATTCCTCAATTTGTAAAGTTCTGCAATTTGCGCGCAATATTAAAATCAATGGGAATGAAAGGCGTATTATTAGAATTGTGTTCTGCTATAGCCAATCTACCAATTAAGAGCATTGATTTTATGAATCGTTCTAGACTTAATAAATTAAAGAAGAAATTCAACACGAAAAAAGAAACAATTATTCCAGAGTGGGCAGGTCGGATGGCAACAAACGATGGTCATAAATATATGGAATTACACGATAGATCATGGTTGCAATGGAATCTTGATTATAATTTGATGGGGCATATGCGTGATAAACAATCATTTTATGCGGTTTATGATAAAGAAGGGGAACCGCAAGGTTTTTTTATGACAAAGGAACGTTTTGAAGAGCGAGCTGGGCGATACCAAAATATTATTCGAGGTACTATTGTAGAATGGGCTACTACTGATGCGGATTTACTCAGCGAGGCTGATATTATTTTGATGGCGATGTCTACATTTTCGCCGGATACATTTCATATTGCGACTGTGACTAGTGATAAAAATACGGAAAAGCGATTAAAACTTTTAGGATTTATTCGTCATGGTAATTTTCAAATGAGTTTTAAAGATAAAAAAGAGCAATTTAAAGATGCATCTGACCAAAATTTATGGCGTCTTCGATACGGTTGTTGTAATACAATTATTCTTTAATAACATTATTTAGGTGATGCGTTTAATTTTGACGTTTTGTAACAATATGTTATGATCGTGATATTTGCTACAGAATCCAAAAACTTGAATGTATGCAATCAGCCAGCAATGTATAGAACAATGAATGAACTGTTAAAATAAGAATTGTATATTCTTTCGTGTAGTCTTATACAAAACCGAAATACATTTAGAATTTATGAAAGATCGAATTTGGCTCTCCTTAGCTCACATGAGTGGTCGGGAGCAGGAGTTTATACAAGAAGCATTTGATACCAATTGGGTGGTACCGTTAGGGCCGAATGTGAACGCTTTTGAAAAGTCCTTGCAGGACTTTTTGATTGGAAATGGAGAATTGAAAGTTGAAAATAAAGACAAGCGGGTGGTGGCGTTGAGTGCGGGGACGGCGGCGTTGCATTTGGGGTTGATACTTTTAGGTGTTGGAGAGGGAGATGAGGTGATTTGTCAGAGTTTCACGTTTTCGGCTTCGGCGAATCCGATTGCTTATCAGGGTGCAACTCCTGTTTTTGTGGATAGTGAGGGGGATACTTGGAACATGGATCCGGAGTTGTTGGAGATGGCCATTAAAGATCGGTTAGAGAAGACCGGAAGATTGCCGAAGGCGATTATCCCGGTACACTTGTACGGGATGCCGGGGCGTATGGATGAGATCATGGAGGTGGCGAATCGTTATGGGATTCCGGTGTTGGAGGATTCGGCGGAGGCGTTGGGTTCGGAATACAAGGGACGGAAGTGTGGAACTTTCGGGGAATTTGCGGCACTCTCTTTTAATGGGAACAAGATGATCACGACATCGGGTGGTGGGGCTTTGGTTTGTCCTTGTGAAGAGCGGGCGAAAAGAGCGTTATTTTACGCCACGCAAGCGAGGGAACAGGCGCCACATTACCAACACGAGAAGATCGGTTATAATTACCGGATGAGTAATATATGTGCAGGAATCGGACGGGGACAGATGTTCGTGTTGGAGGAACACGTGGCGAGGAGACGGGAGATTCATGATTTGTATGTACGGTTGTTGGATGGGGTGAAGGGAGTGAAGGTGATGTGCCAGCCGGCGGGAGGTGATTTTAACTCGAATTACTGGTTGACGTGTATCACGGTGGAGCCGGAAGTGGCCGGATTCACGAGAGAGGATGTGCGATTGGCCTTGGATGCGGATAATATAGAGAGTCGACCTTTATGGAAACCGATGCATTTGCAGCCGGTGTTTAAGAACGCACCATTTTACGGAAACGGTACGAGCGAACGTTTGTTCGAGATCGGATTGTGTTTGCCGTCGGGGCCGACATTGACTAATCAAGATGTTGAAAGAGTTGTGCAAGTTGTGAAACAACTTGCTGATTTTAAATTTTAGATTTTAAATTGGATTGATGATATGCCTCGGGAAATCCCGGGGCTTTTTTTATAATATAAAATTTTGAAATGATGAAAGAATTGATTGAAACAAGGTTCTTCGCATTATTGGCGGGGGAATCATTGGCTGGTAACATGAGAGCGGAATTGGAAGAAGAGTCCGGAAAGTTTTCCGAGGCAGTAGCAGAAGTGTGCGATATGGGGGAGGATTATTTATCCACATGTCGCACATTAAATTACACGAAAAACCGATTACAGGCTTTGCGGGAAACGTGTCGAGTCGGTGATGGGTCGGGGGAAAAACGGGTTGTGCCGGTTATGTTTTATCGAGAGGGGACAGCAAGTGGTTGAAGATGAGTGGCGGCTTTTTCGGGAGAGGGCGTGCAATCCGGAAAGGTTCCGGGTTGGAGGAGAGAAAAGGGAACCTTTGCTGTACTGGCAGACGAAAGACGTGCAGACGAAGGTGGTGGAATTATTGATTGCATTCGAGGCTCTCAAGGAGTTTTATTCTCCTAGAGGAATTTTGCTGGAGTTTCATGAACTCGTGGCGATTGCAGAGCAAGTGTTGGGAATACGAATCAAGAATTTCAGGCAGTTGAAGAAAACGGTTTTGGATCGGGGAAAAAGTGTCGTGCTGTTGAAGCAATTGGAGAGATTGATAGAACAGGTGAGGGATGGAATGGACAAATGAAAACTAAAAGATGAAATGAGTCTGTGATTGCCGATTTTATGATTCTGTGATTACAAAGAGATGAAGAGAGTTTGAGGGTGGTAAAAAGTATTTTGGACTTTTGCCACCCTTTTTTAATGTCTTTGAGGTAGAATATGTGATTTTTTTGCTGTTGGTAATCAGCGTGTTGTAAAATATTTTATTTGATGTAACTGTTACGTATAATAATAAGGTTTTCAGGGTGTTGTAATATTGCATTCAGAAATCAACAAAGGTTGAGAGCATGAAAGTAGTATTAATTAAAAAAGATGAGTTATGGCTTCATTTAGTAATGTTCTTGGAATAAGAGGACGAGTCGGGAATGTCGTTTTTTGTAAATTGAACGGGAAGTCTTACATGAGGACTGTACCCGTGAAGAATGATTCCAACACGCCGAAACAGCAGGAGGTGAGATCCCGGTTCCGGGTTACCGTGCGTTTTTACCAGAAGATAAAGGATACTCCTTTGAAGAGAATTTTGGATCTTTCTGCTGACGGGATTTGTAGTAGTGGTTACGTGCTTTTCATGAAGAAGAATCTGAAAGCATTTCGGGCAAACGGGAAGATCGGTGATTTTTCGCAGTTGCATTTTGCTGCCGGGAAAAGACAACAGGCGTATAACCTGATGGGGACAAGGGATGATCAAGGGATGGTCACGTTGTGTTGGGAGAATGGTGCGGGGCTATACCCTCACGAGGAGGAGGATCGTTTGAATGTTGTGGTGCTTCGTTCGAATCGTTCGTTTAGCCCGGAGTTGCTGGAAGGATTGGAGGTGGTGCGGGAAGCAGAGAAAGCAATCTTCCCGTTGACGTGTAAAAAAGGGGTGAAACTGCATTTGTATTGTTTCTTTGTTTCCTCGGATGGAAAACGGTTTTCGAATTCACAATACGTTAAATTGTGAACGGGAGATGAAACCGATAAGTGGAATTGTTGATTCGGTCAGCGAGTTAGTTGGTCAATTGACACTCCCAGCACGGGAGAGAAAAGAGTTGGAAGCCGGATTGTTGAAATTAATTCAAGAATGGGAGCGAGAATTAACACGAGCTCGGGCAAGCGTGGTGCGGGATGAGGTAAAAGGGAATTGGTTACAGCGTTCGTGGCGACCTTTGGTGATGTTGGTGTTTGCGGTTATTATCCTGATCGGGACGTTTACCAGTTTGCCGATACTCGCTGATACCTCCCGGTTCTGGGATTTGTTGGAGATCGGGTTGGGTGGATACGTGGTGGGGAGAAGCGGTGAAAAAATGGCAAAAGCCATTTTTAAGATAAAAGGTAAAAACTAAAAGATCGTCACTTAGAACTCTAAATTTTAAACTTTAAATTTTTGTGTTATGGATTCATTTTCAATTTCTAATTCTCCATTTTTAATAGTAAAGCACAGGTTGGTCGGGGAGGGAGTTGTTCAACTGGAGTGTCCGAAGAATAGACGAGGGGTAGCAGGACCGGACATGATTATTTTACATTACACGGCCGGTCGGGATGCCCTGTCTTCAGCAAAATTCTTGGCTCGCTCGGACGTGGAGGCTTCGGCACATTTGGTGATTGGTCGAAAGGGGGAGGTGATTCAATTAGTACCGTTTAACATCGAGGCGTGGCATGCCGGGAAGAGTTGTTACGAGGGAAGGAACGAGTTGAATCACTATTCTATCGGGATTGAACTGGATAACTTGGGGCAATTGCGTTTGGAGGGTGGGCAATTCGTGGCAGAGTGTGGCCGGAAAGTTCCCGTGAGGGAAGTATACACGGAAGATTCGGGGAACGAATCAACCTACTGGCATCGTTACACCGATGTGCAGATGCGAGTGTTGGAAGAGGTGTGTGATTTGTTGACGGGGTGTTACCAGATCCGGGATATCGTGGGACATTCGGACGTGACATCAAGAAAGGTGGATCCGGGACCGGCGTTACAATTGTGTGATTGGATGAAATATTATTGAGCGCCTGCGGCGAGTTGCAGGTTACAGGTTTGCAAGTTACAGGTTGTTTCTTTTGCAGGCGAACTCGCATTTATTTTATGATGAAGTGAGTTGCATTTGTCGTGTAGGGCCCATACGAGGGATGTAAAGTTCATTTTCAATTATTAATCATTAATTTGTTTAGTTATGGCAAAATTTAATTCTTATTTATTAGGTAAGGTAACCAGGTCCGTTGGTAACGTGACCATGTGTTACGTGAACAAGCAAAATATCGCGAAAGCGAAGATTTTTGCAAGAAAGGATAACCCGACACCGGAAATACTTGGTCAACGGGCAAGGATGAAGGCGTTGGTTCAATTATCCCGACGATTACTGCCCGTGATTCGGAAAGGATTCGTGGGGAGCGGGCGTGGAACAACTTCCAATGCTTTCGTGAAGTTAAATCAAGTTGCGGTAGAGGTGGATGAGAAACATGTGGCAACGATTATGTTTGATCAGATGAAAGTAGCTTCCGGAATGCTTTATCCGGCCAAAGTGACCGTGACGTATGAGCCGGAGAATAAAATGTATTCTTTTAAGCAGGAGATCGAAGAAGAGGAGGATGGATACGCTTTCACGGATGATAAAGTGTATGGTGTGTTGTTCGAAACCGTGTTGAGTAGGGCGAAGATCGTGACGTTAAGAAGTCGGGGCGAAAGTGGAAGTACGATTTTTAATCTTCCTGAAGATTGGGATCATGCGAACGTGAAAGCGTACTGTTTCGCAACGTTGAAGAATGGAAGTGCGGCTTCGGATAGTCGTTTCCTGACGATAGAGTGATTAACGATTAAAAAACAGATTTATGGCTAGCATTTATTTTTTTACCGGAATATTTTTCACGCTGGGCTTTAATGCTTTCCTTTCACAAGTGGCGGATCATTTTATCGCCGGGATGTTAAGTATTGTAGGAGGGGTGATAAGTTCGGTGGTGGTGGCTTGGTTTAAAGAGCGATGGAAACGGAAACGTTTCGAGAAATGAGAAAAAGGGGTGGCTTCGGCTGCCCCTTTTGGGTTATAATGGGGGGACGATCCCCTTCAACTACCCCTTGCACAGGGGGAATGATGATTATTAGGTGTTTACCCAACTTGTGTTAGAGAGGATAGGTGAGTTTTCAGTATGATGAAAACTTTTTCTGGGAATTCGTGATTTCTTAATGAAGGTTTGGTAAAAAAAAGAGACTGATTTGATTCAGTCTCTTTTTATCTTATCTTTTCAACTTTTCAGTTAAAAGCGGAACGATCTTGCGGACATCGCCGACGATACCCAAGTCTGCCACGTTGAAGATCGGGGCAAATTTGTCTTTGTTGATCGCGATGATGTATTCGGATTCTTCCATACCGGCCAAGTGCTGGATGGCTCCGGAGATACCCATGGCGAAATACAAGTCGGGACGTACGGTTTTACCGGTTTGCCCAACCTGACGTTCGTGGCCTAATACTCCGGCATCAACCATGGCACGAGATGCAGATACTTCAGCGCCGATGGTGTTTGCCATAGCACGCAACATATCGAATCCTTCAGCGTTACCAACTCCACGACCTCCGGAGATCAATACGTGAGCTTCGGTAATATCAACCAAGTTCTTGGTTTGTTTAACCGTCTCAAGAACCCGTACACGGAATTTAGATTTGTCGAAGTTTATTTTTACATCTTCGATAGTTCCTTTCCGGTTCTCGTCACGTTGGCCCATGCGCATTACACCCGGACGAACGGTTGACATTTGCGGACGGTGTTCCTTGCAAATGATGGTTGCCATCAAGTTACCACCGAATGCAGGACGGGTCATCAGAAGATCCCGATCCTCGGAAATTTCCAATCCGGTACAGTCGGCTGTCAATCCGGTTTCTACACGGGCAGACAAACGAGGACCGAGGTCACGACCGATGGTAGTTGCCCCGATCAACACGATGCTCGGTTTGTTGTCACGGATGATTTGGTAAATAGCCTGCGCGTAAGGTTCGGTAACGTAGGTTGCCAATTCCGGTGCATCCACACGTAACACGGTGTCAGCTCCGTAAGCAATACATTCCTGAGCCTGCGTCGTCAGGTCATGTCCCAATAACATGGCATATACTTTCTCATTTAAAGCATCAGCTAATTCTCTGGCTTTACCTAACAATTCCAGACCCACGTTTTGGATAACGCCTTCTCTTTGTTCAACGAAGACGTAAACGTTTTTATATTGTGCCTTATCCATTTCTAATTTTAGATTTAATGATTTTAGATTTTAGATTGAAATACTCTAAATCTATCCTCTTTCATTAGATAATAAATTTTTCTTTCAATTTGCTGATAATAATGTCTACAGCTTCTGCAGGGTCTACTTCGTAGATTTGTCCGGCAGCTTTTACTCCCTTGGTGAATGATTTGAATACGCGGGTCGGTGATCCGTTCAATCCGATCTTCTGGTCATCCACGGTGATGTCGTTGTAGGTCCAGGTTTCGATGGGGTGATTGTAAGCCTCAACGATTCCTCTTACAGACATGTAACGGGGTTTCACTCCGGAAGCTAATGCCGTGAACACGCAAGGTGTGTCAACCTGTACCATCTGGTAACCGTCTTCCATGGATTTCTTCACCGTGAAAGTCTTGTTCCCGTCGAAAGTTAAGCTTTCCACGTAGGTTACTTGCGGTAAATCCAAGTGTTCGGCGATCTGCGGACCAACCTGAGCGGTATCCCCGTCGATAGCCTGACGTCCGGTGATCACTAAGTCGAATTCCAGAGATCTCAAGGCTGCGGCAATTGTATTAGAAGTGGCCAACGTATCGGCTCCACCGAATTTGCGGTCGCTTAACAGGATGGCACGATCCACTCCCATGGCGTATGCCTCTCTCAAAATAGCTTCTGCCTGAGGAGGTCCCATGGTGATCACGGTTACGTGTGCTCCATATTGATCTTTTAATTGAAGGGCAAATTCAAGTCCTCCCTTGTCATCGGGATTCATAATACTGGGTACACCGTCTCTGATAAGGGTTCCTGTAACGGGGTCCAGTTTGATTTCCGTGGTATCCGGAACTTGTTTAATACAAACAACGATCTTCATGTCAACTGTCTTTTACTTTAATAAATTTGCTGCAATCACCATTCTCTGAACTTCTGACGTACCCTCGTAGATTTCAGTAATCTTGGCATCTCTCATCATTCTTTCAACAGGATATTCACGGGTATATCCGTATCCTCCGTGGAATTGTACGGCTTTCGTGGTTACTTCCATGGCCGTTTCTGCCGCGAATAGTTTCGCCATAGCTGCATCTGTGGAATAAGGCACTTTCTGGTCTTTTTTGTAAGCAGCTTGTCTTATTAACAAACGGGCAGCTTCCACCTTGGTTTGCAGGTCTGCCAATTGGAATTGAGTGTTCTGGAATTGGCCAAGGGATTTACCGAATTGTTTACGTTCTTTCACGTATTTCACGGTTTCGTCCATAGCTCCTTGAGCGATACCCAATGCTTGAGAAGCGATACCGATACGTCCGCCGTCAAGTGTTTTCATGGCAATACCAAAACCTTTACCTTCTTGTCCGAGTAAGTTCTCGGCCGGAACGATACAGTTTTCCATGATCAGCTCGCAAGTAGCCGAACCGCGGATACCCATTTTCTTCTCTTTTTTACCGATGGAGAATCCCGGGAAGTCTTTTTCCACGATAAAGGCGGAAATCCCTTTGGTTCCTTTGGATTTATCGGTCATCGCCATGATGATATACACGTGTGCATAGCCAGCATTGGTGATGAAGATTTTAGATCCGTTCAGCACGTAATGATCTCCCTCTTTTACCGCGAAAGTCTGTTGTGCGGATGCGTCGGTTCCGGCGTTCGGTTCTGTCAGACCGAATGCTCCGATCCATTCACCGGAAGTCAACTTGGGAAGATACTTGGCTTTTTGTTCGGGCGTACCGTGTTCCATGATCGGTGCACAGCACAAAGAGGTGTGTGCCGACACGATTACTCCGGTCGTGGCGCATACACGGGATAACTCCTCTACCGCCATCGTGTAAAGGATGTTGTTACCACCGGCACCACCGAATTCAACCGGGAATGGGATACCCATAATACCAAGTTTTGCCATTTTTTGAACGGTTTCCATTGGGAATCTTTCTGATTCGTCCACTTCCGCCGCCAGAGGTTTTACCTCTTTCTCTGCAAACTCTCTTATCATTTGTAAGAAGAGTTGGTCTTGTTTTGATAGACTGAAATCCATTATTATTAAATGTTTTAATTGATCGAAGCTAGTTTTTAATTCTAAATCAACATTTCTTCAGAATTAAGGCCGTCCCCATGCCCCCTCCGATACAGAGGGATGCAAGACCTAATTTTGCTTCATTGTTTATCATTTCATGTACTAATGATACAACGATGCGGTTTCCTGATGCCCCGATGGGATGTCCCAGTGCAATTGCGCCACCGTTGATGTTCGTACGTTCATTTATCCATTCTCTCGTAACGCCGTGTTGTGCCATGAGTTCGTGAATGACTCCCAGTGATTGTGCTGCGAAAGCCTCGTTTAGCTCGATCACGTCGATATCGGATAGTTTGATTCCGGCGTTCTTGAGTGCGTTGGCAATGGCAGGCACGGGACCCATACCCATGATGGCCGGATCCACACCGCCTTGTCCGACACCAATGATCTCGCATAGAGGAGTTAAGTTGTATTGTTTAACGGCCTCTTCCGATGCGATCAGTACGAATGATGCCCCGTCGTTGATGCCCGAAGCGTTACCGGCCGTGACGGAACCCTCTTTTTTGAAAGCGGGACGTAAGGTCGATAATTTCTCCAGGGAGGTCGTCCGGTTCGGGAATTCATCCGTGTCGAACACGTGAGTCTCTTTCTTCACCTTGTACTCTATAGGCACGATCTCTGACTTGAATTTACCGTTATCGATAGCCGCAATAGCACGTTGTTGCGATTCGATAGCAAATTCATCCTGTTCTTCCCGGCTGATCGCGTATTTCTCCGCGATGTTTTCAGCCGTTATGCCCATGTGGTATCCTTCGAAGGCATCCGTCAGGCCATCATACACCATGTGGTCCACTACTGTCACGTCGCCCATCTTGTGCCCGTCACGTACACGCGCCGGGAGGATATAGCCCGCATTGGACATGGATTCGGTTCCTCCTGCAATGATCAGGTTCGCCAGTCCCGATTTGATAGCGGTTACACCATTGAGCACGGCTTTCATACCGCTCCCGCATATCATGTTGATTCCGTAAGCCGGAACTTCTTGTGGGATCCCTCCTTTGATGGATGCCTGACGGGCTACACCTTGACCCTGTCCGGCGGATAGCACGTTGCCGACTATCACCTCATCAATATTGGCGGGATTGACTCCGGTCTCCGCGATAATGTTTTTTATTACGGCGGCTCCCAAGTCTGCTGCTGTCATTGAAAGAGTTGTTCCTAAAAATTTGCCGATCGCTGTTCTTTTTGCTGCTACGATATAGGTTTTTGTCATTGAGGCATTGCTTTTAAGTTTTTGGAAATTATTAATTCACAGCCTGTAGCTGCTTTGATGTCATCTAAAGTAAATTCAGGGTTTAATTCTACCAGTTCGATTCCGGCAGGGGTGATGTTCATAACACCCATTTCGGTGATAATCATGTCAACTTCCCCGGCGGCGGTTAACGGTAGCGTACATTCTTTCAAAATCTTGTGATTCCCTTTTGCCGTGTGTTCCATGGCAAGGATCACTTTTTTAGCACCTACCAGAAGGTCCATGGCTCCACCCATACCCGGGGCTTTTTTACCGGGGATGATCCAGTTTGCCAAGTTTCCTTTCTCGTCTACCTGTAAAGCACCGAGAATGGTGACATCCACGTGTCCGCCGCGGATAAGTCCGAAAGAGGTTGCGCTGTCAAAGCTGCAGGCGCCTTCGATCGCCGAGATGTAGCCACCACCGGCATCCGTCAATTCCGGATTTTCTTTACCTTCTTCCGGTTTCGGACCCATACCTAATAATCCGTTTTCGGATTGTAGGATCACGTGTACGTTTTTGGGCAAGTAGTTCGGAACCATTGTTGGCAGTCCGATACCCAAGTTTACCACGTCGCCGTCTTTTAATTCGAGAGCTACCCGTTTTGCGATAACTTCTCTTACTTGATCTTTATCCATACCGTTTTCAATTTTAAATTGTAAATTTTAGATTGTAAATTGATTACCGATGAGTCCTGTAATTTAAAATTTAAAATCTAAAATTTAAAATGCTATTTATTTTTTCTTCTAACAAATTCTTGTGCAACAAATGACGCCACGTCATCCGCGTAGGTGTTCATGCCAAATCCTGCATCGTAACCTAGCTCTTTTGCCAACTCGTGAGAGATACGAGGACCTCCGCAAGCCAGGATTACTTTATCCCGCAAACCTTCAGCTTCCAGCATTTCCACGAGTTCGATCAGGTTCTTGATGTGAACATCTTTCTGGGTAACGGTCTGGGATACCAGAAGAGCGTCGGCTTTCAGCTCGATAGCTTTTGCGATAAACTCTTCATTAGGAACCTGACTTCCCAAGTTGTGAGCCTCGATCATTTCGTAACGTTCCAGTCCGTAGTGTCCGGCAAAGCCTTTCATGTTCATGATGGCGTCGATTCCCACGGTGTGAGCGTCGGTTCCTGTACTTGCTCCTACAACAATCAAAGGACGCCCGATGTTTTCACGGATAAACTCGTCCGTTTCGTGCATATCCCATTTCGTTCCTTCTACTTTCGGAACATGGATGCTCGTGAAGTCCACGGTGTGCGTGCAACTACCGTAACAGTTGAAGAAGGTGTAGCCCTTGGTCAATTCTTTGTGGAATACCACTTGCGGGTTTTCGAAGCCCATTTTTTTCAACAATTGTTTTGCGGCTTCGATAGCTTCATCCCCGGCAGGCACGGGTAACGTGAAACTCAACTGAGTTTTCCCGTCGTTCATCGTGTCCCCGTAGGGTTTTATTTTTTTCAGATCCAGCGTCTGGTCGAAATCATTTTTTTCAGTAGAATATAATCCTCCACTCATAATGAATTGAAAATTGAAAATGCAAAATTGAAAATCATCAATCGCATCGGTTTAAATTTTATTTTTATTCACTCTCTTGAAAATCTGAAATTGAAAATGATAAGGCAGCCCCTTTCATTTTCAATTTTTAATTCTCAATTTTCAATTGCCTTTCAGCATTAACTCGATAAACGGGTTGTAGTAGTTGGTGCCTTTGGCAGCAACTCCGTCAAGTCCTTTACCACCATTCTTCGGACGTTTCACGTCACCGAAGATTCCTTTTTCCAAAGCGGTGAAAAGGCCTTCACGTTCAATGTTTTCAAGTAATGCGATAGCGTTGTTCAATACTTCCTTGGCACGACTTTGGATGATACCGTCTTTTTTAAATTCTACTTCGTCGCCGATGTTCTTCATGTTACCGAAGATATATTTGGCGTTTTCGATAGAAAGGTAACGGTCGGACATGAACGGCGTGTGGATCGCTTCCGTTGGCATACCCAATAATTGGATTCCTTGTGAAGTCCAGATTCCGATCATGTTGAAAAGTGCATCCTGAATATGTCCGCGGAAAATATTTCCCGTCATGAATTTGGTCGGAGGCATATATTTTAACGTGGCTTTCGGGAAAATCTCACGGGTCATTTGAGCCTGAGACAATTCCAACAAGAAACCGTTTTCAAGAGACGGGTCCATTTCGAAAGCGTGTCCTAATCCCATTTGTTCTTCTTTCAGTCCGGCGATCAAGGCTAATTGCTCGTTGATCAAGTCGGATGCCAGCACGGTGTGTGCCTGTTCCACGGCATCAGCGGTTGTCAGATAGTTATCTTCTCCGGTGTTGATGATTACTCCGGCGAATCCGTTGATTACTCTTGACATGAACTGGTCAACCAGTGTACGTTGCATGTTAATATCCCGGAACAGGATACCATAAAGAGCGTCATTCAGCATCACGTCCAATCCTTCCAATGCTCCCATAGCCGCGATTTCCGGCATACACAGACCGGAACAATAGTTACATAAGCGGATGTAACGGCCTACTTCTTCGCCTACTTCATCCAAGGCCTTACGCATGATGCGGAAGTTTTCCTGTGTAGCGAATGTTCCCCCGAATCCTTCTGTGGTAGCTCCATAAGGTACGTAATCCAACAAACTCTGCCCTGTTGTACGGATTACGGCAATAATGTCAGCTCCCTGACGTGCGGCAGCCTGTGCCTGTACGACGTCTTCATAGATGTTTCCGGTTGCCACGATTACGTAGAGGTAAGGTTTCGGACCTTCCCCGATCGTGTTTAAGTAGTTTTCCTTCTTGGCACGGCGATCACTGATCCGTTTGATACTTGCGTCAACGTGAGGTTTCAATGCGGCTTTAATCTTATCTGTCGGGTGGACGGGTAACGTGGTGATATCCAGTTCTCCCACTGCAACTTTCTCTGCTATTTGTTGCGGGTTCATACCGGTCTCCACGATAGCGTTTCCGAGGAAGAATAGAATACCTTCACCTAACACGCCTTTGTCTTTGATCTCGTCTACCAGCACGTTGGGTAGGGGCACGGTGTTAGCGTCGACCCCGTCAATACCGAGTAAACGGCATAGCGTACGCTCAACGGCAACGGTAGAGTATTGTTCCACGAATTTCTGTACATCGTCGGCTATCTTCCGGGCCACGTCCTTCGCGTGTGCCACTTTGGTGAAATCAAGCCCTAGTTTACTGTTCTGCATATCTTTGTTCTGTTATTAATTTCTGTTCTTCTTCTCTTCGTCATCTAAAAACTCCTCTGCTTTGTCCAACAATTCTTCGTCAACGCCCAGAATGCGGGCGATGCGCATGGCTTCTTGCGGCACGGAGTCATGAGTATCTTCGATTAGCGAGTAATCAATAAACTCGTTTATATTGTTGATGGTCAATTGACCTTTCACGTATTCTTTGACAAATCCTTTTACCCGCATCTTTTTGCAACGGGCTTTGATCCCGCTGTAATGGCTGGTAATCAAGGAACGGGCTCCTTTATCCGTCAGGAAGTCAAGCATGGCATTCACGATCGCTTTTCCTTCCGTGGGGTTGGTGGTTCTTGCCAGCTCGTCAATTAGGATCAAGGCATTTTTACCTGCTTTCACGTCTTGAACGATGGCATTTACCCGTAGCATTTCTGAGGCATACGAGGATAGGCCGCTTAATTCGGATTGCTCGTCCCCGATGCAAAGGAGAACTTCGTCAACCAAGGCAATCTCGGCTTGTTCTGCCGGAACGTAAAAGCCGAATTGGAATAGCGTTTGTGCCAGTGCCACTGTTTTCAGTATAACACTTTTCCCGGCCATGTTGGCTCCGGTAATCAAACAGGCTCCTTGCTCGATGTCAATGTCAATTGCCTGGAATTTCTTACCTTCTTGCCAAAGTACCTCTTTTACTTGTGGGTTGAATATTTTTATATAGCGAGTCGTGCTAGTGGAAATTTCCGGTTTGCACAACTGCATATCAATGGTCTGTTGGGCTTTTGCCAACAGGATATCTAAAGTAGCCGTGTTTACCAGGGCTTCGTTAATTTCTTTTTTATAGGGATGAATCTGTTCGGATAACTTTTCCCGAATCCGGTCTTCTAGTTCCGTGTGTTCGAATTGAAGTTGGTCCAGTACTCGTTCTTCTGTTTTTTCATCCATTTTAAGCGTTTTCATTTTTGCCCGCAGGGCTGCCAGTTCCGGGGAATAGGCATCGTACACGTAAAAATGAGGGATACGCATCTTTTCGGGATCCAGAATGTTTACTACCGGTTCCAAGTCCGGGAGTGAAACAACCGTGATATTTGCTGATAGGAGTAATTCCCGTATCTCCATGGCCAGCAAAGAAAAGGCTTTTAATTCAAATAGTTCAATGTCATCCAGTATCTGTGATTCCGTCACCCGGTTTGCTGTTCCCCGGATGTCCTTCACTTGCATCAGTTTGACTTTGATCTTGGTAATGGTGTCTGTTAGTTCGGAGGTTTGTAGAATATTGCGCATGACCTCGGTTTTGTCCAATTCCTGGGCAATCGTTTCCGGGGTATGCAAATAAGGTAGTGTATTCAAGATTCGTTTCGCCAGACCGGATTGAATTTCCAGTTTGTCGATCATGAATCTGAACCCGTTAATTTCTTCTATGGCACTTCTTAAAAACACCTTTTTTAATTTTAGATTTAATGATTTTAGATTTTAGATTCCAGCCGCACGGGGCGGTCGCTTTTTAATTCCTTCAATCTAAATTCATTTTCAATTTTCAATTTTCAATTCTCTTGACGTCATAAACAGGGATACCCAAGCACTCTTGCATGGCTACTCTCAGTTCGTCGGAATCCAGACAATATCCTTCCGGGGATTGGGGATTGATACAAACAGCCAATAGTTTACTTTTTTGCAATACCTTCATGGTTCCGCCTTTTTTGAGGAAAGCATAGTATGTTTCCATGGAGGCGAACATTTTGGTGAAATCACGGATGATCAGTGTGATCTCCTTGATTTGTTTCTGTTGCCGTAGGAATTGCAATAATTTGTCACTGATGGCGCCTGCCACGTATAATGTGTTCCCGTACTTGAAAACTTCGTCTTTGTTATTTTCAAGCATAAACACGGAAGGAATGTTCAGATCGTGAACTTTCCCGTTTTCGTCAATGGACCACATGCCTTGCTCGATGTCAATCAGTTGCCGGATCATCTCCGGTTCTGCTGTCTCCAAGCAAATGAGGTCATACACGTATTTTGTTTTTCTAACCAGTTGAGGTATATTACAGGATACCGCGGCTCCCGTGGCTAACACCATGGCTTCCGTCACGGCCGGAGAGCTGAGACTAAGTCGGGAGAGAGCCCCGTCGACGATGGTGGTGTCCACGTCAAAACGTTTCATCCCTTGGATGAGGGCTTTTAATGATCCCGTGTCGGCAGGCCCTGATAACAAGGCTTTCCCCGAACTGACAGCTCTGGCGGTTACCAGACGTCCTAACGAGGTTTGTTGTGTGCTGACATCCATGATCTCTGCCACCAGACGTTTGGACCGGTAATGCATCTCAGACGTGATGAAAATCATGTCTTCGAAGATTTCAATTTCCGGTTTGGGCGTTTGGCAAACCTGATCTCTGTTTTCCCCGTCGATGCCTATTGAGGTAAGGGCGAAACGCTTTCCCGTATTCTTCACTTTCCGAAGAATATAGTTCAAGCATTCCGTTTTTCCGGCATTTTTGGCCAGACCCACGATTGCTATACTGTTGTATTTTAGAATCTCCTCGATAAACATTGGCTATTGATGATTATTGATAAAGTGATTCTGTGATTTTCGGAGAAGAGATTAAATCACTTAATCGGAAATCACGGAATCACTTAATTATTTTATTCGTGATGATTTCTCTCGTTACGAGCCAGATGTTTCGGTTCGATAGAGAGCATATCGCCATGTAACAGTGCGGCAACACCTTCTTTGCGAGCTTGCTCACATTCCGGGCAGTGGCACTCTTCCTTGTAATCTGTCGGTTCCGTGTAGGTGGTGATAACACCTTCGTAGTTTCTCAATACAACCCGGTTCGGAGATTGAGAGATCACGTAGTTCGGCATTACCGGGGTCTTACCGCCACCACCGGGAGCGTCAACCACGAACGTGGGAACGGCATATCCGGAAGTGTGTCCGCGTAAGTTCTCGATGATTTCGATACCTTTGGAAACCGGAGTACGGAAATGCTCGATACCCATGGAAAGGTCACATTGATAGATGTAGTACGGACGAACACGCATTTTTACTAATCCGTGCATCAATTTTTTCATCACGTAGGTACAATCGTTGATCCCTCTCAATAATACGGTCTGGTTTCCTAACGGGATACCTGCATCCGCCAAACGAGCGCAAGCGGCAGCTGATTCTTCCGTGATTTCATCCGGGTGGTTGAAGTGAGTATTTAACCAGATCGGGTGATATTTTTTCAGCATATTTACCAGCTCCGGGGTAATTCTTTGCGGGCATACTACCGGGGTACGGCTACCGATGCGGATGATTTCCACGTGAGGGATGGCTCTCAAGCGGCTGATGATGTATTCCAAACGATCGTCGCTTACCAACAATGCGTCACCACCGGACAGCAGTACGTCTCTTACTTGTGGCGTCTTGGCGATGTATTCGATACATTTATCAATGCGTTCGGTCGGGGAGGCACTGTCCTTTTGTCCGGCAAAACGTCTGCGGGTACAGTGACGGCAATACATGGAACATTGGTCCGTGATCAAGAATAACACCCGGTCCGGATACCGATGAGTTAATCCCGGTACGGGAGAATCGCTGTCTTCGTGTAACGGGTCTTCCAAGTCTGCACTTGCTTTGTGTAGCTCCAAGGCAGAAGGAACCGCTTGTTTGCGGATAGGACAATGTGGATTGTTCTTGTCGATTAAACTTAAATAATACGGGGTGATTGCCATTCTCAACATTTTTAATGCGTTGCGAATACCCTCTTCTTCGCTGGGATCCAGATCAAGATATTTTTTTAATTGATCCACAGTCTCAATTCTGTTTTTCACTTGCCATTTCCAGTCATTCCATTGTTCATCTGTTACTTCTGGAAAAAATTCTTTTCGTCTGCTTTCAGCCATCTCTGTTTATTTATTTTAAATTCTAAATTTTAAATTGCCATAAGCGCGAGCGCTTTTTTAATTCTAGCTTTCAACTGCACCAGCCAACGCTTTTTTCAACTTTTAATTTTTATCTTTTATCTATAAAATCGCATTGCGATTTTATTTAACGTACAGTCTATTAAATAGTTCCCGGATTTCCACCGACTCCCGAATGATACTCAGTGTCAGTTCGGCGTGTCCTTTGGCATATCCGTTTCCTACGATTAAATTTATATCTTTTCCTACTCCTTCAGCTCCCAGTGCCGCTTTCGTGAAGCTGGTCGCCATGGAGAAGAAATAAACGCATCCTTGTCCTTTTGTGACGAGAATCGAGGTCATTTCTGTTGAGGGAACATTTACATTGTTAATCGTTACCTCACAACCTCTTTCCCCTGCAATCGCGGTCACTTTTTTATACACGTCCATCACTTTTGTCGCATCGGCAACAATAACGTGAGTGGCGAGATTCATATCTTTAATTCTTCGGGCGTTCTCTTCCGAGTATTCCACCACGATGACCTTTCCGTAAGGTCCGACGTTTTTCATGGCCTGGTAGCAACAAAGTACTCCAGACTTTCCACCCCCTCCGATGATACATATCGTATCTCCTTCTTTTACCAGACGGGCTACTTGAGCCGGGGCTCCTGCCACGTCCAACACGGCTAATGCCAGTTTTTCCGGAATATCATTCGGTAGCACGGCGTATAAACCGCTTTCAAATAGGATCGCTTGTGCATCCACGTCAACCTGATCCGATGCCGGATCAAGATGTTTGATCTTGTTTATTTTTAATGGAGTCAGGGATAAGGAAACCAGCGTGGCAATTTTGTCTCCGATTTTCAGTGATTTGTCCGGGAAATTAGGCCCGATCTCTTTTACCGTTCCGATAAGCATACCACCCGATCCGGTAACAGGATTTTGCATTTTACCTCTTTCTGCCACGATAGAAAGAATCATTTCTTTCATTTTGTCCGCGTCCCCGTTGCAAGCGCTTTTTATCTGCGTGTAACTGGCCGAATCAATGTTTAATGTTTGCACATCTATCAACAATTCGTTGTCATAAATGCTCATCGTGTTATCCAGCTTTAATGCCGGTTGAGGAAGTGTGCCTTCCGGAGTAATTACCCTGTGTGTTCCGTATCTACAACCCTTGTCCATTTATTAATTTTGTGATTAAATGATTCTATGATTAGATGATTCCGTGATCTCCGGTCAGAGAATTGTAATCTCGGAATCGGAAATCACAGAATCATGTAATTAATTAAGCGTAAAGTTCAGTAAAGATCTTTCTCAAAGCCTCGCTTTCTCTCAGTTCTTGAAGCGTGATCTCTGCATGTCCTTTCGTGTAACCGTTACCAACGATCATGGTCACGTCGCTACCAACACCTTCTGCTCCAAGGGCTGCTTTCGTGAAGCTGGTTGCCATAGAGAAGAAGTAAACGATACCCGTGTTCTTCGTGCAAAGGATAGAAGTCATTTCAGTATCAGTGATATTTACGTTGTTGATCGTAACGTCACACATTTCGCCATTGGTCAATTCCTCGATTTTCTCCATTACCGGAACAGGTTGAGTTGCATCGGCAGAGAATACATAGTCACAGAAACCAAGTTTCTGTAAACGTTCGGTACTCTTCTGGCTGTGGCATAAGCCGATTACTTTACCGGTAACGCCTGCACGTTTTTTGGCCTCGTAGCAGCACAACATACCTGATTTACCTCCAGCACCGATGATTAACACGGTGTCACCGGGTTTAACCAATTTAGCAGTTTGAGCGGGAGCTCCGGCCACGTCTAATGCAGACAATGCTAAGTTTTCAGGAAGGTCAGCCGGGATCTTAGCGTAGATTCCGCTTTCGAAAAGGATAGCCTTACCGTCGATGTCTACTTGGTCGATGTCCGGGCGAATATCTTTGATCTTGTCAATACGAAGAGGAGTCAAAGAAAGAGAAACCAAAGTTGCGATCTTATCACCTTCTTTCAAATCAATTTTACCTTTCAATGCATCACCGATTTTTTCAACCGTACCTAACAACATACCGCCTGATCCGGTTACCGGGTTACGATGTTTTCCTTGTTTTGCAACAATTTCCAGCATGATCTCGGCGATTTTTGCTTTATCGCCACCAGCTTGTTGTTCGATCTGGGTGAAACTAGCCGAGTCGATATTTAAAGTCTGAACGTCGATCAGGATTTCGTTGTCGTAGATCTCGTCCATGTTGTTATCAATCTTGTTGGCGGGTTGGGGTAACACTCCCTTGGGTTCGATTACACGGTGGGTGCCGTATTTATTTCCTTTCTTTTGCATAGTATAATTAAATTTGAAAATTTATAAATCAATTATTTTAACGGTTTTAATCCTAAAATTTCTCTTGCCTCTGCGGAGGTAGCGATCGGACGCCCTAATTCTTTGGCGATACGAACTACTTTTGCTACTAATTCGCCATTGGATTTAGCCAGTACACCTCTTTCCAAGTAAAGATTATCTTCAAAGCCTACTCTAACGTTACCTCCCATTGCGATAGCGGGAGCTGCAAGAGTGAAGGCATGACGACCGATTCCGGTTGCCGTCCACGTAGAACCTGCGGGGATTGCGTTTACAAGCCAGCAAAGATTCGGTACCGTGGCTGGGGTACATCCGGGAACGCCGAGAACGAAGTTGAATTGCATCGGGGCTCCGGGAACCTGACCTTTTTTAGCCATGGTCAATACGGTGTCAAGATGTCCCATTTCAAAACATTCGTATTCCGGTTTGATGTTGTTTTCGAGCATTCTCTTGCCGAAATCTCTCATCATCGGCATGGTGTTCTCGAAAACCTCGTCTCCGAAGTTACAGGTACCACAATCCAGAGTTGCCATTTCGGGGAAAAGTTCTGTCGGTTGAAGACGTTCTTCAGCGGTCATTCCCACGGCTCCTCCGGTAGAGGGGATCAAAATAACGTCCGGGCATACCTTATAAATAGCGTCGATACACTCTTTGAAGCGTGCTTTGCTTTGGGTCGGGGTACCGTCATCTTCACGAACATGAAGGTGAACAATAGCTGCGCCTGCGTCTACAGCGGATTTCGCTTCTCTCACGATCTCTTCTACTGTATAAGGAACGGCAGGGTTTTGTTCTTTGGTAACTTCTGCCCCGCAAATGGCTGCTGTGATAATTAATTTCTCCATAATAATAATTTAGATTATTTCTTTCTCTGGTCTTCTTTTTTCACCACGCAGGTTCCGCTTGCACGGCAAACTACGATCGGTTCTTCTAGTACATCCGCTGCCGAAGCCGAAATGTCAGGTCTTGCAGCGACAACTTTCTTCGCCTCGAAAACCATTTTGCGGGAGGTGTTTCCTACTTTCACGATCTCCCCGGTAGCTTCGATATAATCTCCGGCATAAACAGGAGCCAAGAATTCCACGTTGTCATAAGCAACAAACAGCCCTTCGTCACCGTCATGCATGATTAATAATTCCGTGGCCACATCCCCGAACAAATGTACCATGTGTGCGCCGTCAACTAAGTTACCACCATAATGAGCGTCTTTTGCACTCATTCTTAATCTTATCATTGATTTTTCCATTTCCTTGAATTTTGAATTTTATTAATTGGGTGATGTAATGATTTTTGATTAGAAAATCATAAATCGTCAATCGTAGATCATTTCACGATGAAGTCCACCATGATTGAGGGGGTCTTCACGTTCTCTGCGGCGATTTCACCGATTTCAACCAGTTCGTTAATCTCTGCAATTACCAAGTCGGCGGCAGAAGCCATTAACGGGTTGAAATTTTGAGATGTTCCCCGGTAAACCAGATTTCCGGCTTTGTCTCCAAGGCTGGCACCAACCAATGCGATATCGGCTCTCAACGGTTTTTCCAACAAGTAGTCTTTGCCATCCACGTTGACGATCTGTTTCCCTTCAGCCACGATGGTACCCATTCCGGTTTGAGTTAGGATTCCTCCCAGACCGCAACCGCCTGCACGTACGCGTTCGGCCAATGAACCTTGCGGGCAGAATTCGATTTCCAGTTCTCCGCTATTCATTTGTTCGCTCGTGTGCGGGTTTGTCCCGATGTGTGACACGAAAAGTTTTTTTACTTGTTTGTTGGCAATCAATTGACCGACTCCTTTGTCCGGGTAAGCCGTGTCATTACAGATCAACGTCAGGTTTTTCACGCCTGATTTTGCTAACGCATCAACGATTTTGTTAGGGGTTCCGTTTGCGAGGAATCCGCCTACCATGATGGTCATGCCATCTTTTACTTTTGATACAGCCTCTTCGATAGAAATAAATTTACTCATAGGAAGCATTTTTATATTGTTTCAGTTAAATATTTAACACATTCGCATTGATTTGTCAAATTTATATCATTCCGGGCAATAAATGAAATATTTTCAACACAAAAACGGAAAAAATTCTTTATTGAGAATCATTTTACGTAGTTGAAAATAAATACCCGTTATCGCCGTAAGATTTTCGCTATTAAATTAGAATATTTTAAGATAGAAATCAATACTTCCCGTGGAAAATATTTTGTATGTGGTTGATTTTCTCTGTTTTGAATTTATGACGGGAGTTCGTTGGAGGGGTATCCCCATTTCTTTTTGTATTCCTCAGGGGTAGAACCGACGATTTTTTTGAATAAACAGAATAGCGTGCGTGAATCCGTGAATCCTAGTCCGGTTGCGATTTCCGGGAGGGTTTTATCGGAAGTCCGGATCAGTTCTTTCGTCATCTCAATTCGCTTAAAACGAGTGTATTCCCGTAGTGTTTTGCCGGACTCGCTTCTGATCAGATCATTTAAGTAGGCGAGTGATTGGGGAATTTCTTCCCGGGCGAACTCGATGGCTCGTAATTCTGTCTTTTCGGGGCGTTCACTTTGGAAATATTTCTCTAAACATCGGTTAAAATGGGCGAGGATATCCTGATTTATATTCGTGCGGGTGATAAATTGCCGTTCGTAAAAGCGTAGGCAGTAATCCATGAGTAGTTCAAGATGCACGGCTATTAATCTTAAGCTGAATTTGTCAATATCCCGTGACAGTTCTTTTTGTAGATTGTTGGTACAGTTCAGGATAATTTGTTTTTCCTGTTCGGATAGATGGAGGGATTCGTTTTCCCTGTAAGAAAAGAATGAGTAGTCCGATTTTTTGTGAATAAGAGGAGCTTCGTTTAACACTATCGGGTGGAACAAGATTCCCAGTATGTGATTTTGTCCGAAAATAGTTTTTTTATTTAGTTCAACCACTTCGCCGGGCGACTTGAACACGAGAGTTCCGGTTTGAAAATCATGGCATTTACGTCCGAATCGGGTATTCCCGCACCGGACTTGTTTGAAAAGCAGGGCATAAAAATTACCCCGGATAGATAAATTCTTGAATTGCTTTGCCTCGAACGTGTCCACGATGCTGACTAAAGGATGTAATGTCCTTTGTCCGATCAATGTGTTATATTGATGCAACGTTTCGATATTTAGCACGTTATCTGGCATAGGGATTAAGATGTTGTTTTATAATTTGAGGGAGAGGGAGCCAAAAGTTCAATTCTCTTTCATAAACTCCTCCGCCACCTCCTCTATAAACGAGGCCGCTGAAAAAGTCCCATAATCTTGAACTACCACCCCTGTTCCCTCCTTACACAGGAGGGGAAGCTGCTTGGTAATCAGCTCTCCCCCTGTGTAAGGGGGAGCTGGAGGAGGTAGTTGTTTCCTTTGGAAAGGACTTTTTCGGAGCCCTCGTTTATAGAGGGTGTATCCGGAGAGGGAGGGAGTCTGAACGTGGATTTGAAACAACCACTCCTAGATAAAATGTATGTTTATTTTATCACGTCAATCTCTCGTAACCACTTCTCCACTTGCGGGCGGGCTGATTCTGCCATTCCGCCGCTAACGAGAAATCCTTTTTTGTTCACGGCTTTATTCGTGTTTTTCACGAAATCCTTGAAGCAATTCTGCTCGCCTCCGCCCCCGTGAGTACAGAAGGGGATAACGATTTTTCCGTCCAGCTTGTAACTCTCCAGGAATGTCAGGATAGGCATGGGCATCGTTCCCCACCAGTTCGGATACCCTATGAATATGATATCGTATTCCTCCATGTTCTTCACTTTCGTTTTCAACTCCGGTCGGGCGTTTGCCTCTTTTTCTTTTTTGGCAACTTCCGTGCAAGCGTGATATTCTGCCGGGTAAGGTTTGGCTACCTCGATTTCGAACAGATCTCCGCCTGTCAGATTCTTGATATGATTAGCGACAGCTTTCGTGTTCCCGCTACGGGAAAAGTAAGCGATTAATACTTTTTTGCCGGAAGTATTTTTCTGTGCTTTTGTCTCCATGTTGAATGTTCCCATGATTGTTGCGATTATTAAAAGGTATTTTGCGATCATATTTATATACATATTGAATGGTAATGAATTCGTGTTGTCTTAACTCTCAAATTTTACAGTCCCCAGCCATTTCACGATTTCCGGGTCGTGGTGATCGAGGAATAAACTTTTCTTCATGTCGAGAGACGCGATCTGTTGCATGTCGTTATCGTCCAGTTGGAAGTCGAAAATCTGGAAATTCTCGACGATTCGTTCCCGGTGTACGGATTTCGGGATAGCCACCACGCCTCTTTGCGTTAACCAGCGGAGTACAACCTGCGCCACGGATTTGTTGTATTTTCGGGCGATAGAAGTCAAAATTTCATTGTGAAACATATCATTACGTCCCTCTGCAAACGGCCCCCACGACTCGATTTGTACCCCGTGTGCTTTCATCAAGGCTTGGTCTTCATTTCGCTGGAAGAAAACATGCGTTTCGATTTGATTCACGGCCGGAACAATTTTGTTGTGAAGAATCAAGTCTACCAGTCGATCCGGGAAGAAATTCGAAACCCCGATTGTACGAATCTTTCCCGCGGCGTACAACTCTTCCATGGCTCTCCATGCCCCGTAGTAATCGCCGAAAGGTTGATGGATCAGGTATAAATCCAGGTAATCCAGTCCCAAATGATCGAGTGATTTCTGGAAAGCTACTTTTGCCTTCTCGTAACCGGCATCCTGTACCCATAGTTTCGTTGTGATAAATAACTCTTCCCGGGGAATACCGCTACGTTTTATAGCTCGCCCGACAGCCTCTTCGTTCATGTAAGCGGCAGCCGTATCAATCAAACGATAACCTGCTTGGAGAGCCTCAAATGTACTGCGCTCGCATTCTTCGGCGTCACTCACTTGGTAAACGCCGAATCCCAGAACCGGTATTTCCACTCCATTATTTAATACTACTTTTTCCATGCGTTATTCTTTTTTTTGTGTATGACAAAATTACGAACTGAATGCTGAATAGGAACTAGACGGATTACAGATATGTATACCAATATTACTGATTTCGAGTACATGTAGTATCAAATTGAATGAGAATCATTAAATTTGTATCAAACAAAATTATTAAACGTATGGGTGAAATATTGAAAATGGATTCGATTCATGATTACCATGAATTCTTGGGAGTGGAGACTTTGAATCCGCTCGTGAGCGTGCTCAACTTTTCTGAAGTGCCCCCGGTAAGACATGCACGTCGGAATGCCGGTTTTTATACCGTTTTCCTGAAAGATGTCAAGTGCGGGGATTTACGGTATGGGCGTAAAACTTACGATTATCAGGAAGGTACATTGGTTTTCATCGGTCCGGGCCAAATAGCGGGAATTGATGACGACGGAACCCGTGTGCAGGGAAAAGGGTGGGCGTTACTTTTTCATCCTGATTTGTTACTTGGAACTTCGCTAGGGCGAAAAATGAAAGAGTACACGTTTTTTTCTTACGAGGCAAACGAGGCGCTCCACATGTCCGACCGGGAGAGGGAGATCGTCATCAATTGTTTTCTGGGAATCCGGGAGGAACTGGAACACGCGATTGATAAACACAGTCGTGCGATTATTACCGCTAATATCGAGGTGTTCCTGAATCATTGCGTGCGTTTTTACGATCGTCAATTTGTCACCCGCAAGGATGTCAATAAGGATATTCTTTCTCGCTTTGAAGATTTGTTGGTCAATTATTTTGATTCGGAGGCCCCGCTGACCTATGGCTTGCCTTCTGTTGCCTATTGCGCGGATAAACTTCATTTGTCTGCCAATTATTTCGGTGATCTGATAAAAAAGGAGGCCGGGAAATCAGCGCAGGAATATATCCAGTTGACGGTTATTAACCGGGTGAAAGAACGTTTTGCCGATCAAGATAAATCGGTGAGTGAAATTGCTTACGAGCTGGGATTCAAATACCCTCATCACCTCAGTCGACTGTTTAAAAAAGTAGTCGGTTGTTCCCCTAACGAATACAGGGCGGCATTAAGTTAGACCGCCTTGTTTTATTTGGGATTGCGTTATATTGGTTGTACATTTATTCAAGTGTGCCTGCGGTTGACTCCCGACGCCTTTCATGCTGATGAGTGTGGATGTGGTTGCTATTTCCCGTTCTTGACGATCGAGAATGTCCCGAAGGAATATATCCCCGGAAGAGTGGAGCGTTTTGATACGTTTGCCTTGAATGATTTATAGCGATAAAATGTAAAAAATGTATTTCACAGGGGGACGGAAGATGATAAACAAGGGATAAACCGTCCCGTGGTATTGGAATAGCCTGTTAGCGATTTCTTTTATGATCCGGAATACCAACTTTTTGTAAGCGTTAAAAAAGCTTATTTCCTACTAAAATGGCGGTTAGGTGAACCATTTGCAGGGCCATGTGCTGGCGCACTTTATTCAGGAGCCCGACGGTGAAAACGTACAGCCTAAATAT